>Ga0209533_1004420_pt1 | contig 12175 bp, 7 predicted proteins | sample COG_04_FD_184748 | JGI IMG/M metagenome (GOLD analysis project Ga0209533, IMG submission 184748) | Pelagic Microbial community sample from North Sea - COGITO 998_met_04 (SPAdes) (version 2) | ecosystem: Environmental > Aquatic > Marine > Neritic zone/Coastal water | place: Helgoland, sampling... | reverse complement strand
GGCGGTGCTTCGGCATTGATCCTAGAACGAAATATATAGGAAATGCAATACGGCCTTTGCTACCTCAGTGTTGTTGCTTTAAGATCGGAAGCTACGGATACGAGCGAATTAATTTCGCAAGTACTCTATGGCGATCACTTTAAGGTTTTAGAACACCGTAAATCGTGGAGTCGCATTCGTTTGGGGTTTGATAAATACGAAGGATGGATTGACAATAAACAGTTTCAATTTATTGACGAATTGGAATATAAAGAACTCCACAAATCCGATCCTTTAATGACCACAGATTTGGTGGATTTTATCACCAATCAAAACCAACAATTACATCCTATCTTGTTAGGTTCAGCGCTTAATGGTCTCTCCTATCTAAAGCATGAATTTGAAGGCGCAAAAGCTGTTGGGTCTAAAGACAAATCTAAACTTGTAGAGACTGCTACATTATACCTCAACACACCTTATTTATGGGGAGGAAAAACACCTTTTGGGATTGACTGTTCTGGATTCGTTCAGATGGTTTATAAACTGAATGGATTTAAAATTTTAAGAGACGCCTCTCAACAAGCGTCCCAAGGAGATGCTCTTAGTTTTATAGAGGAAAGTGAACCTGGAGATTTAGCTTTCTTTGATAATAATGAAGGGGAGATTATCCATGTGGGCATGATCATGGAAGACCATCACATCATTCATGCGCACGGAAAAGTTCGGATTGATCTCTTAGACCAAAGTGGCATCTATAATGTGGATACCAAAACACACTCTCACAAACTGAGAGTCATCAAGAAAATTATTCCATAAAAAAGCCATTCAAATTGAATGGCTTTTTAAGATTGTAAAACTAAACGTTATTCTTGAGGTTCTAGTTTAGCTAATTTTTCCTTAATATCGTTCTCCTTAGTCGTTTCTCCTAATGCACTGTAAATATTTTTTAATTGAGTTAAAAGATCAATATTCAATACATCAGGATTTGTGGTCATAAAGTCTACTAAAACTTTAGCTCCTTGCTCAAAAAATTTATTTTTTTCAGCTTTTAACTCATCATATCTATCAAAATCTGCATTTGAATTCCCTAAATCATTCATTTCATTATTTAATTCATTTCCTTTATTGATACTTATAGTAGATAAATTTAATACTGCATTCGAATAAGAAGGATCAATAATTAAAGCTTTTTCAAAATAGATACCAGCCTCTTCTAACTTATTAGAATTCATAGAAATAACTCCAATATTAAATGCCAGATCTGCATTATCAGGACTTTTAGACAAAGCCTCTTTAAATAACTCACTAGACTTTGCTTCCTGTCCTAATTTCAGATACACATTTGCCTCGGTTGTAATTAAATCTACGTTTTCAGGATCCTCAGCTTTAGCGATAGCTATTGCTTCAAGTGCCTTTTCATTGTCACCAATTTGAACATAAATCAGCGCGATGTTTTTAACGATTTCTGGAAACTTTGATTTAGTGGTTTCATTTTTAGGGTTGATATGCGATTTAGCTTTCACCGAAAGGTCTCTAATCTTCATATTCCCAAACGCTTCTTCAACTTGTGTTTCTTTGTTTGTAGCAAGGTAATTTGTTTCTATCCCCGTATAACCTAAGTTTCTCAATTCTTCAAACATCGCAAGAGAGCGGTCATAAAGCTTCGCATTTACCGCAGTTGAAGCGGCAAAAAACAAGTAAACCGTATCGCTAGGAACTAATTTATAAGCGTTTTCAAAATAATCTGTCGATGTTTTGTAATCCTTCAATTCTATAAGTGAACTTCCTTTAACAAGTAAATGGGATTTTAAATTTTGTGTTTGATCTTTTACCCCTTGCGCCTGCGCTGGTGCAGTGACCAATTTTAAAGCTTCAATAGATTTTTTGATGGTATTAAAATCTGGTTCACCATTTTTTAAATAATAGATACTTCTTTGTAGGTAAAATTGACTTTTATATTTTTCGTCCATAGAACCTAAAAGTGCTTCGGCAGCATCAAGTGCCACGCCTGCTTTCTCATAATTCCCCTTTGCCAACTCCTTAGTCGCTGTTTTAATTTCTTTCTTTTGAGCAACAGCAGAAAATCCTAGAGTTAGTGCTATCACAAATGCAAAATATTTTTTCATGGTATTTTAAATTTTAATAGTTAGTATTAATAGTTATTCTTCTTCTTGAGTATCAATAGTTGTGCCATCCGGTTCAGCAGTTCCGGTTTCTTCAGTACTGACTTCTTCAGCACCTTCTTCTGTTAAACCTTCAATTGCTTCGATGTCTTCTTCATCTTCACGCATCACTTTTGCAACGGCAGCGATCGAATCATTTCCTTTAAGATTGATCAAACGAACGCCTTGTGTCGCACGTCCCATGACTCTTAAATCTTCTACAGCCAATCGAATTGCAACGCCTGATTTATTGATGATCATTAAATCATCTTCATCCGTTACATTCTTGATGGATACTAAATTACCTGTTTTATCTGTAATTGAAATGGTTTTAACCCCTTTTCCACCTCTATTTGTGATTCGATAATCTTCCAAACTTGAACGTTTCCCATACCCGTTTTCAGATACGACTAGGATGTTATTTTCCATGTCATCCACAGCAATCATTCCAATCACCTCATCCGATTCATGTGCAAGAGTAATTCCTCGAACTCCTGAAGCTCCACGACCCATTGGACGCGTTTTAGCTTCTTCAAATCGAATGGCCTTCCCAGATTTCAATGCCAACATCACTTGACTTTCTCCAGTGGTTAGTTTAGCTTCTAGTAACTCATCATCTTCTTTGATCGTAATGGCATTAATTCCATTTGTTCTTGGTCGAGAATATTGTTCTAAAGATGTTTTCTTAACTTGACCTTTTTTAGTGGCCATAATCACATAGTGCGAATTCGTGTAGTCTTCGTCTTTTAAATCTTGCGTACAAATAAACGCTTTGACTTTATCGTCTTGCTCTATGTTTATTAAATTTTGAATGGCACGTCCCTTAGATGTTTTACTACCTTCTGGGATTTCATAAACGCGCATCCAGAAACATTTTCCTTTTTGAGTGAAGAACAACATATACTGGTGATTCGTTCCTACAAATAAATGTTCTAAGAAATCTTCGTTACGAGTGGTTGATGCTTTTTGTCCAACTCCACCTCTATTTTGAGTTCTGTACTCTGTTAATGAGGTACGTTTGATGTATCCTGCATGCGAAATTGTAATGACAACTTGCTCGTTTGGAATCATGTCCTCAATCGACAAATCACCTCCAGCATATTCAATCACAGAACGACGTTCATCACCATACTTATCTTTTACAACTGCGAGTTCTTCTTTAATGATTAACATACGACGTTCTTTTTTAGCAAGAATGTCTTTTAAATCATCAATCGTTTTCTTGATCTCGTCATACTCACCACGTAATTTATCTTGCTCTAAACCTGTTAATTGTCTCAATCGCATTTCAACAATCGCTTTGGATTGTATCTCGCTCAGTTTAAAACGTTCAATTAATTTTTCACGGGCTTCTTCTGCATTTGAACAACTTCTAATAATCGCGATGACTTCATCGATATTATCTGAAGCAATGATCAATCCTTCTAATATATGAGCGCGCTCTTCTGCTTTTCTGAGTTCGTAAGTTGTACGGCGTACTACTACTTCGTGACGGTGCTCTACAAAATGATGAATCATGTCTTTTAGATTCAACATTTCTGGGCGTCCATTTACCAACGCAATATTATTTACACTAAAAGAAGACTGAAGTGCTGTATATTTATAAAGTTTATTTAAAACAATGTTGGGGATGGCATCTCTTTTTAAGACATAAACGATGCGCATTCCGTTTCTATCCGACTCGTCACGAATGGTAGAAATTCCTTCCATCTTTTTATCATTTACCAAATCAGCAGTTTTCTTAATCATGTCTGCTTTGTTGACTTGGTATGGAATTTCGGTCACGATGATGCACTCACGTCCATTTACGTCTTCAATATTCGCTTTGGCACGCATAACCACACGACCACGTCCTGTTTTGAACGCTTCTTTCACACCATCATAACCATAAATAATTCCTCCTGTAGGAAAATCAGGAGCTTTTACATGTGTGATTAACTCATCGATATCGATGTCTGTGTTGTCTATATATGCTGTAATTCCATCTACTACTTCCGAAAGGTTGTGAGGTGGCATGTTGGTAGCCATACCCACGGCAATTCCTGAAGCACCATTTACTAATAGTCCCGGAATTCGGGTTGGCAATACAGTAGGTTCTTGAAGTGTGTCATCAAAATTTAACTTATGATCAACGGTTTCTTTATCAATATCCGCCAACATATCTTCCGATATTTTACGCATTCTGGCTTCTGTGTAACGCATTGCTGCAGGACTGTCACCATCAATCGATCCGAAATTTCCTTGCCCATCAACCAGCATATATCTCAAACTCCATTCCTGAGCCATACGAACCATCGCGTCGTAAACAGAAGTATCTCCGTGTGGGTGATACTTACCTAAAACTTCCCCAACAATTCTTGCCGATTTTTTGTGCGCCGTATTGGACCGAACACCCAGTTCATGCATTCCAAATAATACCCGGCGATGCACAGGTTTTAATCCATCCCTTACGTCAGGAAGTGCTCTAGAGACTATTACCGACATCGAATAATCGATGTAAGCTGACTTCATTTCATCTTCTATATTAATGGGGATTAACTTTTCACCTTCTATCATGCTACGCTATATTTTTGTTTATTAAATAACCTAGCTAATATACTACTTTTCAAATTATTACTAAGCGAATTTTAGCGACTTTTTTTAATCAAATTTATTAACAATTTTAAGAGGTAAAATGGTTAATAAATAGACGCTTAAAAATTTTGATTTTAATTAGTTTTTACTATCATTTGTATAAATGAAAAATAAAAAGGTATAGTTTTTGATTTATGGCTTTGAATTTGTAATTTTAACCAAAGAATATTTATGGATGATAATTTTTCCCCCAGAGTTAAAGATGTTATTTCTTTCAGCAAAGAAGAAGCACTTCGTTTAGGTCACGATTTTATTGGTACCGAGCATTTAATGCTTGGACTTTTAAGAGATGGCAATGGCAAGGCAATCGATATTTTGAACGCTTTAGACGTTGACCTTAGTCATTTGCGTCGAAAGGTTGAAATTCTGAGCCCTTCCAATCCCAATGTTATGATTACTACTGACGAGAAAAAAAACCTTCACTTGACACGTCAAGCGGAGCGGGCTTTAAAAACGACATTTTTAGAAGCAAAGCTTTTTCAAAGTAAATCTATAAACACCGCACATTTACTTTTGTGTGTTTTAAGAAATGAAAACGACCCTACAACAAAGCTATTGAATAAATTAAAAGTGGATTACGATAGCGTTAAAGAACAATTTAAATATATGATCACAAACGACGACGACTATACAGAGACTCCAAAAGCAACCTCTTTTCCTAGTGAAGACATGCCTAAGGACGAAAACAAAGACAGTTCTTTCAGCCAGAGTAGCGGCCCAAAAGGAGTGAAGAAATCTAAGACTCCGGTTCTAGACAATTTCGGAAGAGACCTTACTGCGATGGCAGAACAAGGGAAATTAGATCCTGTAGTGGGACGTGAAAAAGAAATTCAACGTGTCTCTCAGATATTAAGCCGTCGTAAGAAAAACAATCCTTTACTGATTGGTGAACCCGGCGTTGGCAAATCTGCCATTGCTGAAGGCTTGGCCATTCGAATCATCAAACGAAAAGTCTCTCGAATTTTGTTCAACAAACGCGTGGTCACTTTAGATTTGGCCAGTATTGTAGCCGGGACCAAATACCGTGGTCAGTTTGAAGAACGCATGAAAGCGGTGATGAATGAGCTGGAAAAAAACGACGATATTATTTTATTCATCGATGAAATTCATACCATTGTAGGTGCCGGTGGTGCTACCGGAAGTTTGGATGCTTCTAATATGTTTAAACCCGCATTAGCGCGTGGCGAACTCCAATGTGTAGGTGCCACGACTCTTGATGAATACAGACAGCACATCGAAAAAGATGGTGCACTTGAACGTCGTTTTCAAAAGGTTATCGTAGAACCAACAACGGTGAGTGAAACGATTGAAATATTAAACAATATTAAAAATAAGTACGAAGATCACCATAACGTAGAATATACGGACGAAGCAATTGAAGCGTGTGTGAAATTGACCAACCGTTATATGACCGATCGGTTTTTACCAGACAAAGCCATTGATGCATTGGACGAAGCCGGCTCTAGAGTTCACATCACAAATATTGATGTGCCCGACCAAATCGTGGAATTAGAAGCAGAACTTGAAGAGGTAAAAGCGACTAAAAACTCGGTGGTTAAGAAACAGAAATACGAAGAAGCTGCTAAACTAAGAGATGATGAAAAACGTTTGGAAAAAAGTCTTGCAGAAGCACAAGAAAAATGGGAAACAGAATCAAAATTAAATCGAATTATAGTCACTGAGGATAATGTGGCCGAAGTCGTTTCAATGATGACCAGTATTCCTGTGAACCGAATTGCTCAGAAGGAAAGTAATAAATTATCAAAACTTCCAGAGCTGATCAACGGAAAAGTCATTGGGCAAGACGAAGCGGTTTCAAAGGTGGTGAAAGCTATTCAGAGGAATCGTGCGGGACTTAAAGACCCCAATAAGCCGATAGGGTCATTTATATTTTTAGGGCAAACTGGTGTTGGTAAAACACAGCTTGCCAAAGTACTGGCTAGAGAATTATTTGACAGCGAAGATGCGTTGATACGAATTGACATGAGCGAATACATGGAGAAATTTGCCATCTCAAGATTGGTCGGTGCCCCTCCGGGATACGTTGGTTATGAAGAAGGTGGACAACTCACCGAAAAAATCCGTCGTAAACCTTATGCAGTCGTACTTTTAGATGAAATTGAAAAAGCACATCCAGATGTGTTTAATATGTTGCTTCAAGTACTTGACGATGGATTTTTAACGGACAGCTTGGGTCGAAAAATTGACTTCAGCAATACAATCATCATCATGACTTCAAATATTGGGGCTCGAAAATTGAAAGATTTTGGCTCCGGCGTTGGGTTTGGAACTGCCGCTCAAAAATCTCAAGAAAGTTCCAATGCACGATCGGTGATTGAAAATGCACTTAAAAAAGCTTTTGCACCAGAGTTTCTGAACAGAATTGATGATGTAGTCGTTTTTAATAACTTAGAAAAAGAAGATATTGATTTAATTATTGATATCGAACTTGCAAAACTTTTGGAGCGTATTTCAGAATTAGGATACACGCTTAAGTTAAGCACAAAAGCAAAAAGCTTTATTGCAGAAAAAGGATTTGACAAACAATACGGAGCGCGACCGCTAAAACGTGCCATTCAAAAATATGTGGAAGATGCCTTAGCAGAGGAAATTATTAAATCCAATGTGCACGAAGGGGATACCATTACGATGGATATTGGCAAAGATGATGCGAAATTAGACGTCAAAATAACGTCGCCCAATGAGGCGAAAGAATTGTAATAATGAAGAGGATGTATAAAAAGTAGAATAACTGTCATTCTAAACCTGCCTACCGTCAGGCAGGTTTATTTCAGAATCTCAAAATGTTGAAAAACAATAATGATGAGAAGCTGAAACACTCTGTCATGCTGAATTTATTTCAGTATCAGATTGACAAGAAAAAAAACTTTTTAGACGACCTCTTTTTTTAGGGTTTAATCAAATAAGACATCGTTTTCCAATTCCAAAGTTTGGATAAATTTGATGGCTTCCTGTATGTCATTGTGAAGCACTCTATCTTCCGTTACTTTTGGGATTTCCGATCTAAAACTAGACAGAATTGCCGTTAAGAATGTAGATGTTTTGTGGTCTCTAAAAAACAATGCTTGAGAAGCATTCAGTAATTCAATTGCTAAAATACGCTCTACGTTTTCTAAAATTTGATAGGCTTGGATGGCCGCATTAGCACCCATACTCACATGGTCTTCTTGTCCGTTGGAAGACACAATCGAATCAACACTAGCTGGCGTTGCTAATTGCTTGTTGGAGCTTACTATACTCGCCGCTGTGTATTGTGGAATCATAAACCCAGAATTTAATCCTGATTTTTCAACCAAAAAAGAAGGCAACTCTCGCAAGCCTGAGACCAATTGATAGGTTCTTCGTTCCGAAATATTACCCAGTTCGGCCATGGCAATTTTTAAAAAATCAAATCCAAAAGCCAAAGGTTGACCGTGGAAATTTCCGCCAGAAATAATTTTATCGTCTTTGGTGAATATATTAGGATTGTCGGTTACCGCATTTATTTCGGTAATAAACGTATTTTTAACAAACATCAAGGTGTCTTTAGTCGCCCCATGTACTTGTGGCATACATCGAAACGAATATGGATCTTGAACGTGTTTTTTGGCTTGTTTCATTAATTCACTATCTTCTAAAAAAGTGAGAATACGTTCCGCTGTTTTTATCTGTCCATTGTGTGGACGCACCAAATGCACTAAGGGATCAAAAGGTTCAATTCGACCATCGTAAGCGTCTAATGACAGAGCGCCAATAAGGTCTGCCATATAGGATAACTTGAATGACTTTAATAAAGAATGTACTCCGTAGGCCGTCATAAATTGTGTGCCATTTAACAATGCCAAACCTTCTTTAGATTGCAGTGCAATTGGCGTCAAATCAAACGCCTTTAAAACTTCCGAAGCAGCGGTCTGAACGCCTTTATACCAAACCATCCCTTCGCCAATAAGTGGCAACGCCAAATGGGCTAAGGGTGCAAGATCACCAGAAGCACCCAACGATCCTTGGGTATATATGACGGGTAAAATATCGTTGTTATAAAATGAAACCAAACGGTTCACGGTTTCCAACTGAATGCCACTGTGTCCATAGCTCAAGGACTTGATTTTCAACAAAAGCATCAGTTTTATGATGGGTTGTGGGACAAAGTCCCCTGTACCACAAGCGTGAGAACGTACCAAGTTTTCTTGTAGTTTCGTGAGGTTTTCAGAGTGAATTCGCACATCACACAACGATCCAAACCCTGTATTGATGCCATAAATAGGATCGGAAGTTGCTTCGATCTTTTGATCTAAATAATCTCGACACTCTTGAATTTTTTGAATCACTTCGTCTGAAAGTTCAATTGGAGAACCTTCAAATACTAAGGTTCTAAGGGTTGATAAACTTAATGCTTTGGTGCTTATAATGTGCATTTAATTGGTGTTTGTGTTGGTCAAATTTGAACATTCCATAATAGATATGCAAATAATTGTTAAATTTTTAATTTTTTAAGAGGATTAAGTTATTTTTGAGGACATCATTATTTAAATTTTATAACAATATATATATATGAAATCAATCCTCTCTCTATTTACAGCAATCCTAGTATTTGGATCTTGTTCCAAAACACCTAAAGACTACGCAACGCTTTCTGGAAAAATTACCAATGCGAATGAATTTAAAAATATAACCATTAGCAATCGAAAGGGGTACACAAAAAACATCAAAGTCAATGACGATGGGACGTTTAGCGATACATTGCATGTAAGAGAAGGGCTTTATCGCTTTTCTGACGGTAATGAAGTTGGTAGTATTTACTTGAAAAATGACAATACCATTTCGTTTACACTTGATACGAAAGCTTTTGATGAAACTTTAAAGTTTAAAGGAGATGATGCGGATCGAAGTAATTTTATAATTGCTAACAGTCTGCTACATGAAACTTATTTATCTGAAGATCTTTTTGACAGCACTGAAGCTGAATTTTCAAAAGCATTTGACAAATTAGAAATTGCATACGATGCCTTAAAAAATGACTACAAACAACTGGGTGTTGCTTACTTTGAAGACCAAGACAAAGATTTTAAGTCCATGCAAAAAAGTTACAAAAAATATTTCATGGGAAAACTTGAAATGCGTAAGCTATTTGCAAAAGGCACAGTATCCCCAACATTTTCAAATTACGAAAATCACAGAGGTGGAACGACTTCCTTAAGCGACTTTAAAGGGAAGTATGTGTATATTGATATTTGGGCAACTTGGTGCGGGCCTTGTAAAGTTGAAATTCCATATCTGAAAAAATTAGAATCCAAATATCATGATAAAAACATCAAGTTTGTGAGCATTTCAGTGGACGACGCCAGACGTAGTGGAACGATGGATAAAGCACACGAGGCTTGGAGAAAGATGGTGACTGAAAAAGAATTAACAGGGGTTCAATTGTTTACTGGCAATGGTTGGAAAGCAGACTTCGTTCAAAATTATAAAGTGAATGGGATCCCTCGATTTATACTCATCGCTCCCGATGGAACTATTGTGGATGCAGATGCCCCACGCCCATCCAGTGAAAAACTCATCGTACTTTTTGAAGAGCTCGGTATTTAAAAGGTTATAGAAAATTCCTCAGGTGTAGTTCATTAATTCCTTCGTGGGATGAATTTGCGATTGCTTTTCCATTTTTGATGACAATCAATTGTGGTGATTGGTGTTGTACCTCAAAGCGTTCAGCAATATCGTTAGAAATATCTCTATGGTTCAATAAATCTAAATAATGGGCTCCAAATTCAGTTTCTGCATAAGTGAAATGTGCTGTAAAATCGGCTAACACAAAACGACTGATGCTGCAACGCGTTGAATGTTTAAAGATCAATTGAGGTGTTTTAAACGAAGTACTGATGATGGCATCCAATTGATCTGCAGATTCGAGGTTTTGACCTGGCCAGTTTGAATCTTTAGTTTCAGATTTGAATAATGAATCGAAAATTCCCATAGTATTTAATATATATATCAAACTGACTAAAAGTCAGTTAATTAAGTTTAAAAATGTCATTTTGTCGTTACATAAAAAACGGTAAGGTTATTGAAAATCATTTAACTAAAAAAACCCATTATGAACTTCGACAATTATACGATAAAAACTCAAGAAGCCCTACAACAAGCACAACAAATTGCACAAAGTTATGGGCATCAACAAATCGAAAATGAACACCTATTCAAAGCGATATATGAAGTAGATCAAAATGTATTGCCATTTCTTTTCAAAAAACTAAACCTCAACACAGGACTGTTATTGCAGATTTTGGAGAAAGAACTCGAATCCTTTTCTAAAGTAAGCGGTGGCGATATCATGCTTTCTAGAAGTGCAATGAAATCACTCAACGAAGCGGCGATTATTGCTAAAAAATCGGGTGGTGAATTTGTAGCCATCGAAGATCTACTCTTAGCAATCTTTAATTCCAAAAGTAAAGTATCCCAAATCCTGAAAGATCAAGGGGTCACTGAGAAAGACCTAAAAGCATCGATTGAAAGCTTAAGAAAAGGACATTCTGTGAAATCTCAAAACCAAGAAGAGACTTATAATGCGCTGAATAAATATGCCAAAAATCTTAACCAAATGGCCAAAGACAATCGCTTAGATCCTGTGATTGGACGTGATGAAGAGATCAGACGTATTCTTCAAATACTTTCGAGACGTACCAAAAACAATCCTATTTTGGTGGGCGAGCCTGGAACTGGAAAAACAGCCATAGCCGAGGGATTGGCACATAGAATCATTGCTGGGGACATTCCAGAAAACTTAAAAGATAAACAAATTTTTGCGCTCGACATGGGTGCCTTGATCGCTGGAGCGAAATTTAAAGGTGAGTTTGAAGAACGCTTAAAAGCGGTGATCAAAGAGGTTACTGAAAGTGAAGGAGATATTGTACTTTTCATTGATGAGATCCATACCTTGGTAGGTGCAGGCGGCGGACAAGGTGCTATGGATGCCGCTAATATTTTAAAACCTGCTTTGGCGCGTGGTGAACTGAGAGCGATTGGTGCGACGACTTTAGATGAATACCAAAAATATTTTGAAAAAGACAAGGCTCTTGAAAGACGTTTTCAAAAAGTCATTGTCAATGAACCGGATACGGAAAGTGCTATTTCTATTCTTAGAGGGATCAAAGAAAAGTATGAAACACATCACAAAGTACGGATCAAAGACGAGGCTATTATTGGAGCGGTTGAACTCTCTACACGTTACATTAGCAATCGTTTTTTGCCAGACAAAGCCATTGATTTGATGGACGAAGCGGCTTCAAAACTTCGGATGGAAATCAATTCAAAACCAGAAGAATTAGATGTTTTGGATCGAAAAGTTATGCAATTAGAAATTGAAATTGAGGCTATTAAACGGGAGAAAGACGAAACAAAACTTA
>Ga0209533_1004417_pt1 | contig 12177 bp, 12 predicted proteins | sample COG_04_FD_184748 | JGI IMG/M metagenome (GOLD analysis project Ga0209533, IMG submission 184748) | Pelagic Microbial community sample from North Sea - COGITO 998_met_04 (SPAdes) (version 2) | ecosystem: Environmental > Aquatic > Marine > Neritic zone/Coastal water | place: Helgoland, sampling... | reverse complement strand
ATGCGTCCGCGTCGTCCGCATCGTCCGCCGAAACTGACTGCGTCGCTTCAGACCCGGATTCCGAATTTGGTGGCTGTGTTTCTGTATCGTCGTCGCTACTACTGAGCAGGCTCGGCGATTCAGGTTGTGCTGCGCCCGCGTCGTCCGCTTTGTCCGCCGAAACTGACTGCGTCGCTTCAGGCCCGGGTCCGGGTTCCGAAATTGGTGGCTGTGTTTCTGTATCTTCGTCACTACTACTGAGCAGGTCCGGCGATTCAGGTTCTGCGGACGAAGCGGACGACGCTTCGTCCGCCGAAACTGACTGCGCCGCTTCGGGCCCGTTAATTGCATTCCACCCGGTTATTATCGTCTTTATATTGCTCGAGCAAACGTCAGCTCCTTTGGCAACGATTCCCTGTCGAACCAACGCTCGAACACCCCGCTGCTGGTGCAACGCTGTCTCGAATCCAAGCCACGAGTTGCCCCACACAAACTGTTTTTTGTTCAAGACGACTTGGGGGTCGTTCCACTTAACACAAACCAGAACTTTGTCGTTTACCATTCGGAACTCAACAAGCTCTGTTGCAATGCGTTGTACAGGACAGAAAAGGTGCCACAACGACTGGTGCAACTTCCACAACGCCGTGTAAATAGCCGGCCGAGATTCCACGTGAATGCGATGGTGTGCGTTTGCGCCCGTGCCGCTTGATTTCTTGCTCTTTTTGGGCATGGCGGACAACGCGGCATTGAGCGGGTTGTTAAACATGGCCTCAATTGCCGACTTCGCAGTGTGACATCGCTTGCACAAGATTTGCAGGTTAACCAGATGGCACGTCCCCCCCCACATTGTGGGAATAATGTGATCCACGTCGAAATGGCCGCCGCCAGGCCAGCGCGTAGCAATGAGTTCTTCGCGGAACGTCCTTTTTAGATCGGGCTTGTTGTGGAAAATCTGATGGATGTCGCGCTTGCACCGATTGCATGCGGATCCTTGCTCCGCAAATCGATCGACGCACGATTTCTCCTTGGGATCTTGAATACCCCAGTCTTCTGTTGGTTGGGCTTGTTCTTTAGACGCAGAAGCTGTAAAAACGTGGCTTCGCGGGATCGTGTCTATGACCGACGTGCACGCAGTTGTGCTGTAGCCTGCCGCCTTGATACCTAATTTTGTTTGCCAACCTTTTGTAAACTGGAACGCAGACCAAAATGTGTGCACGATTCGCATAAATAGTTCGCGCGTTGGCGCTGATGTCATGTCGTACGCTGTCTCGTTCCACACTTCGTTTCTAGTAGCGGCCACAGCACGGCTGTGGTGAACAAAACGGGTTAAAACCATGTACTGCATACCGTGGTTGTCGTCCGCGAACTTATCGACGTTGACATATTTTGCAGCGTTAATACATTCTTGATATGGCTGCGACCGAAACAAGCGAATTTCTGCAACATCAGCTGTGGCTGCGACTGCCGCCACGCTCGGATCCGCATCAGACGCGTAGTCCGACCACGCAAAAGTAACCGTTTCAGTCAATGTACTGTAACGTAGCTGTTCAATGGACCACCACTTGCCATTAAAAAAGACCTCCGTTGCAATGCCGTCCGGAATGTTTAACTGGGCCAGCTCTTTTAGGGTTTCGCACGTGCCGCGGTCGACCGTACTTTCCATGTCAGGCTGGCTCTCATCTAGGGGTTGGCTGTCGGCTGCCGTTTTCTGTTTTTTTTTTTTTTCTGCCCGCCGTCACGGCCTGCCTGAGCCCGAGCCCGCCGCTGCCGGCAAGCAACCGGCAATGGTCGACCGCCAACTGCATCCCCCCGCAAAGGGTGCCGCACGCTTATATGACCCACGGCCGTCGGCGGCATTACCAGCCGCCATGAGCAGCACCAACGCCGCCGACGGCGATTCCGCCGCGTTGCCGCAGCCGCTGGCGTGCGCGCTCGGCAAAGGCCCGTGCGCGCCGGACTGCGCGTTCCACGCGTGGGTCGGCGAGATCGAGGCCGACGAAAGCTGCGGGATGCCGACCGCCCCGATCCCGGGCATCATCTCGGCATTTCTGACGTCCACCGTTTCCAAGCCCACGATGATGGTCCCGACCGGCACGTACCGCTGCAAACGCCAACGCCCCGACGAACGCACCGAGGCCGTCCAACGCCTGCTGGATTTTATCCGCCTGTGGCGCAAATTCGCAAAGGCCCCGTGGGCCGCATCGTCGTTCGACGTTAACGACAACATCTTTATGCGGCTGACGGCCGCGCACCTCCACCTGATTGTAGGCATCGAGGGCGCCAAAAACGAACGCCAGCAGCTGCTCCGGATCCTGGCGGCCCGCCTCAAGCTGGAGGGGTCGGGCAACCTGGTGTGGGTCACAAACCGGCAGCAGGGCAAGACCACGACCATCGGCCGCTTCTTGGCGTTGCTGGCGGCCTCGTCCGACGCCGGCGGCCTGCTGTCCACCGTCTACAGCACCTCGCTTGACCGCGCCCAGGAACTGGTCAAGTCCGCAAAACAGTTTCTGTACTGGCACATCCACAGCGGCGGCACCCCAAAGCTCAAGTTTGTCCGCGACTGCGAACGCTCGTTTGTGCTCAAAAACAAGTACACCGAGAACGAAGTCGCCGCCCGACCCAAGGCGGTCGACAGCTGCCGTGGCGACGCCCCGAGCGCGGCGTTTTTCGACGAGGTGGCGTTTGTCGACTCCAACTTTTGGTACAAGTTTGCGTTCCCGTTGCTCCAGATCACCAACCGGGTCTTCTCGTTGATCACAACCCCCCCGCCGGCCGACGGGTTCTTTGCACAGTTTGTCGAGCAGGTCAAGGCCCGGAACGCCAAAGGCGATCACTTCTTTTCGTTGGTCAACCACAGCCTGGCGTGCGAAGACTGCATCCAGATCAACGAAGCCGAGCGCTGCTGCCACCGGCTGCACTTGGTCCCGCCGTGGAAGTCGATTCTGCGGTTCACCCAGATGAAGGCGTTGGTCCCGCGCGCAAAAAAGGCATCGTTCGCAGCCGAGGTCTTTGGCGTCATCGGCGCCGAACAAAAGGGGTACTTTAAAAAGGAATTCGTCGAGGCCGCGGTCGCCCGCCGCGTTCACCTGCCGAACTGCAGCACCATCTGGATCGGCGTCGACCCAGCGGGCCACTCAAAGTCGTTCCTGGGCCTCTGCGCGATGGCCGTCAACGACCAAGGGCTCCACGTCATTCTGGGGCTCAGCGCGGTCAACGTCGCGCGGTGCGAAATGACGGCACTCTGCGCGATTGTCCGGCAATTCGCAAGCCGGCTCCGGAGCCTGTACCCAGCGGCCGAGCTGCTCCCGATCATCGAAGCAAACAACAACGAGGTCGCCGCCATGTCGTTGCTCAGGGCGTTTGGACCAATCAAAATGCCGTTCACCCGCGACAGGTTCTCGGCGTTTATCGCCGACGACGTCGGCGTTCTGACAACCAAATCAACAAAGAGTAAGTGCACACTTTAAAATGGTGCGTCTTTTTATTTTGTTTTTTTTTTATTTTTTTTTTAAATCGTGAGCCCAACCGCGGCAGCACGCTAATGTACATATATATGTGTTTTTTTTTTTTTTTTTTTTTTTTTTTAAAAAAATGGTTGCGCAGTGTCCATGGTCCAGCAAACGTACCTGGCCTTTATCAACGGCGCCATCGCCGTTAACTCGCGCGTTGTCGTCGCCGACCGCACCGCGTTCGAAACGCACGCCACCGCGACGCCGTTCCGCGAGCTGGTCGCCGAACTCGGCGCCCAGCTCGTCCGCTTTGCCGACCGTCCCGACGGAACCATCTCGGGCAAGACGTTTGACGGCGACAACGACGACCTGGCGATGAGCTTCATGCTGGCAATCTACTGGCGCGTGTGCGTCCTGTCGTCGTCGTCGTCACGGCACGGCGGCAGCGGGGTTTAGGCATCCTCCGCAAACCATTTGAATGTGAGCGGCTCGCCAGCCGTCACAGAACCGGAAATCCACTTTTCGACGTACTTAAATTTTATGGATGGGTCTTTTATAACGGCACCCCCCGTAATCCCTTTGCCCGCCGTTACAGCGTCTGTATTTCTCCCCGTTCGTTTTTGTGCGTCAGCAAGCGTGTACGCCGGCCGCGTCTTCAGTTTCACTTCAACCGCGTGCTCGACCGCCAACGTGATGTGAATCGTCCCGGACGACTTCTCGGCGGTGTACGACATTAGCACGCCAGCGTTGGGGTACATGTGTTTTCCATTGTGCTCCTCTGATTTGTAAGCTTCGTAGATGGCGGACATTGCCGGCGAAAAGGGCATCAACGACACCAACGCCGTGCCACCATCATCGGCGCGCGACCCAGTCAGGGCAACTGCATGCAAATAGAATGTTTTTTCGTCAGTAGAGCAAATGCCTGTGTCCGGCAGGTACCCCCCCCTATCGTCAACGTCCATGTCGTACGCTCGCTCGGCCCGGTACGGCTCCTCGATTCGTACTCTGCCCTCACGTGGGAATGCCCGCACCGACACGATCCTTTGATGGTGCTGCTTCAAGGTTGCGATCGTGGCGTCCCAGTGAACCGGCGACACAGGGCACGCCATGGTCACGGTCGCCGGGCTGGTCTGCGCCGTCTCCTCTGGACTGTCAAAGCTGCCGTGCACGCCGAGCTCCGTCCTGGGGGCCTGGCCGTGAAACGATGGCGCTGATCCCTCGCCAGGGTTGACGCTGCTGGACTGGCCCAAAAAATTGAGGTTGATCCCCGAGGGCGTTTTCCACGGTTCGTACGCTGTTGCCATTTTTTTTTTGTTTTCAGTGTCCCAAGTGGGTTGCACCATCAAAACTGGCGGCGCATATACGCCGGTGCCGCTCACCAGCCTTCAGGCAATGTCAATCGTGCCCGACCCCACGAGTGCACGCCCCACAAAGTTGGCGTTCTTAAGAATCACAGGGTACCGCGCGACCTCGGCGCCGTCGGTCCGGCGGTAAAACTTGGTCGGGTCTGTAAACGGGCTGGGCCGCCCAACCGTCGCCGAGCAGCTCGTGTTTCTGTTGGTGTGCCGCGTGCCGGGGCACCGATCGCACTGCCGATCGACCATGGTGGCCGACGGTTTGATAAGCGACACGTTCTCGGGAAACGTCGGCCGCGTGCCGCCAAACGCCACCCGAATGAGCGACTTGCCTTGCACCCACTTTGACATGGCGACCGACCGCTTCCTACTTTTAGATCTTTCCGCCTTGACCACACCCTGCCCGTACACCATCCGCATGGCTTTCTTGGCGGCCCTCCTGCCGGACCCAGGCGCGATGACCGACGATGCAGTCAAAGCGCTCGCGGTGGCCAACGCCGATCGATGCTTCGTAGCCATGTCGCGCAAAAAAAGATCGCGGGCAACGTACGAGGACGAGGCCAACGATGATGCCCCCGAAGCAACCCCATATACAACGGCGGCCCACATGCTGTTTGCGCAGCCCGCCGACTCGGTGGGCCGGCCGCTCACGCTGACGCCCGCCGCGATCGCCGTCGAGGACGCCACGCTCGAGGTGATGCGCAAGCTGACGGTGCCGGCCATCTCCGCCGCCACCGGCCCGCTGCTGATCCCGGTCGCCACGGTCGACGACGACAACAACGAACTCATCTTTGACCGCCCAGGCGTGCCGCTCTGCTCCCGCGGCGTCGACTGCATCGCGCACATGATCGACGGACCGCCAGCCAAACCGCTCAACGCGTACCGGGGGGTAGGCCACGACCCCGACGTCGACGAGTGCCTGCTCTGCATCCGGCACCACCTTGGGATGATCGTCCAGATGCACCGCACCCACGGCAGCCGCCCCCCGGTAGGGTTGCTGCCACCGTTTTGCAACTTGGTCGACGTCGCGGGGGGGTACCACTCTACATTTTGCGGCGTCACGCCAGAAAATGTCGACATTGTGGCAGGCGCGGTCCACATCATGGGCAGCCCGGTCTCGTTCCGGAAAGTGTACTCGCCGTACAACTCGAAATGGTACGTCGACCAATCGGCAGCCGTGTACGGCGCCGCCGGTTTTTTTTTTTGACACCTTCCCCGGTGCCGCTCCGCGATCGTCGACTGTCGCGCGCGCACCGCTTTTTTTCGGCCGTGTCCACCGCGCTCGGCATTTTGTTCGCGCCAACGTTTGCCCAGTATGCCTCGCGGCACCCCGGCGTCCCTGCATGGAAGTTGGCGCGGCGTCGGATCGTGGCAATGCACGCGGCACTCGTCGCGCTCGAGACTGTGCCCACCGGCATGCCAGCCATAGTCGGCGCCATCATCGATCAACACCTGCCGTTGCTGCAGCACCGACCAAAGTGCATGTCCGTCTTCGCCGTGTACCGCTCCAAGCTTGCGCCAGAAATGTCGACGGCGTACGATTGCGACTTTGCCGCAACAGAGACCATGGTCGCCAACCTGTGGGGGCGTGCCGACGACCACGGGTCGTTTCGTCGGCTGCTCCTCAAAGGGGGCCCGTTCCCTACCTCGGTACGGTACGTCTCGGCCCAGCTCGAACGCACCGCGATTCATCCATCCACAGCCGACGCCGTCACCCGGTTGCTTCGGCTGTCGTTGCTGGGGGCGTACCCACATTCGCGCGTTATCGCACCGCCAAGGGTCCGCAAAGAAATTCACGCTCGCACCGGCGTCGAGCTGCTCCAGTACTTTGCGGCGACAGCAGGGCGGTCGTCGTACCACTACTTTTACTTGGTGGCCGAGTTTGTCATGGCCGCCACCCGCAGGTCGCCGCAGCTGTGGCACTGGGTGCTGTCGCACGCGCGGTACGTCGAGTACGAACGGCTCGTGTCTGCCGCCGCCGACATGATCCGGCGCAACGAACGGCCGCCCAGAATCCCCCCGGCGTTGACGCCGCGCACTTGGGACCTGGGGGCATCGACGGTTGGATTCGTAGCAGCCGCAGGGGGCAACCGAAAGCTGACGCCGGCGGTGCAGCTGGCCTACACCCCAGGCCGCATCCACCGAGAGTTTGCGGCCGCGCTGCTGTCAGGACGGTGGGGGTTTGCAGGCGACCTCATGCTGCTCGATCCGGCGTCGCCCCGGCTCCAGGCGGTCGTAGACGCCAAGACCGAGTTTGATCAACGGCAGGCAATCCAGAGCTTGACACCCATCGAGGCAACCGGCGCACAGGTGGTCGCGCACGCCGTCGCCGCCAAAATTGCAGTGTCGGTCGGCGCCGTCACGCAGGGGGTGGCGCACCGGCAGGAGCAAGCCTGCCGATCCCGAACCGGAACGCCAGAGTACGTGGTCATTGTGTGCATTGCGTGCGCGACTTGGCGGTCCAAAGCCGCGGTCGCTGGCATCAGCCGAGGATCGGTCGGCGTCCGAGTCTTGCTCCCGCTCGGCCGCGGCGTCGTCTGCAACGCGTGCCAGCAAACAGTCGGCATTCGGTACGTTAATCTGGTCGGCGCTGTCCTCCGCATCCGGCCACGCGCCGACGTGGCGCCGGTCCAGATCTCAATCTGCACAGGCTGCGGTGCGCCGGCAAGCGGGCTCGTTCGACGGGGGGGTGAGTGGATGTGCCCAACCTGCCTGAAAGATTACGCACCCCGCCCGTTCCACCGGCCGGGCTGCTTTGTCTGCGGCAGCGCCGGCGTTGCGTTTGCGTTCATGGCGAGGCACAACGGCCGTTTGGTCCACGCCACCGCCTGCACTGCCCACCGCCCGCGCGTGCCCGGCGTTGTCAACGCTGAGATCGCCGCATTGGCCCGGATGGTGTCAAATCGACGGCACCGTTATATTCGGCGGTGGGCCCGCCCGAGCACCACTGCATCGCACGCGTAGCCCTCACCAAAAATAACATAAAAAAAATGGCATCGTCCAGCAACGCGGTGCAAACCGAGGTTGTAGAGTTTGTTCGTGACACGTTCTCTTCGTCCGGCGCCTCCGTATCGTCGTACGGTCGCGGAAATGTCGTGGTCGAGCTGCCGGCCGATTTTCCGGGCATCTCCCGGTTGGTCCAGGCGCTTTCCGACACCTTTGATGCCGACTGCGACCTGAGCACCATTGGCCGAAACCCGCAGCTCACCGTGTGGTACCCCGAGACCCGTCGGTCCGCCGACTACAACTCAGACGAGAACGCCGCCGACAGCAACGTTGCACGCAACGCAACCGGCCAGTTCGCCGTTGAGCGTGGCGCAGAAACGTGGTGGGCCGCACTGCTGCCGCGGTCGCGGGGCGCGGTCGCGCTCTTGTTTCTCGCCCTCGTTCTGCTCGGCGCGCTCGTGCTCCATGGCGCCGCAGTGGCAACAATGCACGCACGGGCGCCCACGAAGTAATTTTTAAAAAAATCCAACTTAAATTTATTTGTAACATACATTAAAGGGCGAGAGCAGAGCATGCACACTGTTTTGCTTTTGTCGTTTAAATGCACAGAATCATATCAGGTGCACTCGGCGCCTACTTAGACGTTCGAGACGCTCTAAAGTGCCGTTGAATGCACACTGCATTTTTGTTTACTTTTTTTAACAGTGCTGCTTCCTCGTCCAAGAAATCTGTAATCATGCACTCGTCTTGCGGGTGAATGGCGTAGGTATTGTTTAACGCATTGTACCCTGCGTTGATTCGTTCTGTTGTGCCGTCCTGGTAAAAAAAGGTGCCCCATTCTTTGTAGAAGGCTTTTACAATTGTAATCTTTTGCATCCAGTCGTCTCTTGGGTCTGCGAGACTCAGCACGGCACTTCCTAGCGTGGCGTTGTCGTACATTTTTTTTTTGTGGGTTGAAGATGGGGATTTTAAAAGTAACTAAAGTGCGTCGTTTTTTTTTGTGTCCAATGGACACTTTACTTTGCACATCTTTTCTTCATTTTTTTTTGGTACAAAAAAAGTTTCGTTTCGGGCTTTGCGCACAACTTTAACTTTTAGTGCAATGCCGTCTGCATCGCCAAACGGCTACGATCTGTTGGATGTTCACCAACGCGCACTCGTGCTCCAATTTCGATGTGCTGGCTGCGACGAGGAAGGACCGCCCGCCGAGCTTGACGTCGACGACCTTTTTGTGTACGATGCCACGACCCGCAAACTCACGTGCAAAGTGCAATCAACGCGCGAACGCCAACAACAGGCGGCTGACCTGATGTTCGCGAGCATGACGAGGGCCGTCGACAGCAAGATTGTGGACAACGAAGATGCAGGCGCTCTGCTGCAGTGCAAGAACGATACCTTTCAACCAATGGACGCGTGCACGGCAGAAACAATTCTTCGCGCGTTTGCTGCGAGAGTGCACGACACTCCGTCGTGGGCGGCAGTGGGCGGGTTTGTAGTGGGCTACCTGCATTCCCGGTTTGGCGACGACGCCTTGAACGCGGTGTTGCTTACGTACGTTGAGCGCATACCGTAATTATCTGATTAATTAGCAACGTTGACGTTTATGAAAATAAAGCCGGCATGATGCAACGCTCGTGTATGTAGTAAAGTAATACAAACAACCAATAAAGTAGTTAGTTTCCGGCCGACCCCGCAGGCACAAACGAGTCGGTCGCGGCTTTCAGAATTGTTGGGTAGGTTGCGCTGTAATTTTGAGCAATCCGTTTTTGCGCCGATTCAAACGATGCTTTGAGGTCGGGGGGGACCGTCGATGGGTGCGCCACGCCGTACGCAAGCTGAGCCGTTGCAACGTGCTGCTGGAACGCCGTGGCGGCGTCAAGCGGCTTCGCGGGGTCCATTGTCTCGATCGCGGTCGATGCCGCCTCGAGCGAAGCGGTGCACGATACAACAGCGTGTTGCGACACAATCGAGGAGTGGTCCACAACGTTGAGCGGGATGCACTGCCGCGAAACCGTTGCCATCTGGCGCAGCTCGTCCGGCTTGCGGTGGTTGTCCTCGTCGTGGTACAGCGCCGCCACTCGGCACGCCATTGCAAGCTTGTCGTGGTCGTCAAGCGCCGCAAGCACGTTCAGGTGCGACCCCGAAGTCATGCCCCCCGCCGTCGTCGACGGCACTACAGCGAGCTCGCCGAGCGCCGCAAACTTGTCGGCAGCGCTGCCCCACTTGGTGGGATCGTCAAGTGCAGCCTGCGCTACGGCGTGCGCCTCTTGCACAGCAAACGCCGTGTTCACCAATTCAGGGGCGTTGCTCGCAAACCCGCTGTCGCCCACAATCACGTACGGCGGCATGTCCTCAAAGTGATCCGTGTTGTACACTTGCCGTGGCATGCTGACAGGGCACCCTGCCCGGATCCACGGCGGCATCTTCTTCATCATGTTGTTGGCAGCGCCTGCTATATGCACGTCCCCGTTGCAGTGCATATAAGACGCCGCCAGGGATGACAGCAGCCGCAACCGTGTGCAACCAGACCCTGCGATTCGCACTTGTGGCGTACCGCCTGGGACCCGCGCAGCAATGCGCCGTTCGCTGCGACGCCGCGTGCCAGGGGTACGGAGACATCAACGCAACGCACTGCGCGCTGTGCACCGCAGACCCACGCGACAGCCCCACAATCGATGGCACCGAGTTTGAGAACATGACGTTCAGCGAGTGGGTGCCGCAGACCAAACAACACGCAGGATGCCACGCCAGCGGCCAGTGCCTGGCGTGCCCGGCGCAGCAGAACATCACCGTCACGTCAAACACCAAAGTGTACCTGAGCTCGAAATGCACGCACTTCTCCCCGCACGGGGCCAACACGTCGGGGTTTGCAGTTCGCCTCAACGTTGTGCCGGGTGCTCGAAACGTCGAGATTCACGGTCGTGGCACCATCTTGTCCGACACGTGGCCGCTCGCCTTTGGGACACCGTTGCTGATCGCCGGCGGCGACTTAGGCGCCGATGCCGAACCAACCATTGTTTTCAGCCCCCCGGGCAACGCAACTGGCACATCCGCCATCCAGATCACGTCTGCCGGAAAGGTCCAGGTCGTCGCGGCCGCGCCGCGGTTTCGGACGCTTGTCATCGTGGCCGGCATGAACGCCAGTCCCATAAAAATCCACAAGGATTCGTACGTGCAAGGGTACGCACGCGAAGCCATCGCGGGGCTGGGGCACGTCACAGGCCAGATCACGTTGGCTTGCCTGAACGCAACGGGCGTCGCAGCCAACGTAGCGGGGGGCCAACACTACGTGGTCCAGGAAATTCGGCGCGACCAAGTCAAAGTCGTGCTCAAGCCAGCCACGCAGTGCACCGAAATCAACCTTGCCCGACTGTTGGGATTTTACGGTGCCGAATACGAGCAAATGTTCTTTGATGACTACGACCGTGATGACCCGCCGTGGCGCGCTGTTAAGATCGCAGGCACGGTCGCCGCCACGTTAGTCACAGTATTGTTGCTCAACAACCAGCCCGCGTTTTCGGCCGACGCAGGCGGTGGGTAAGGGGGGCCAGAAGTGCAACGGCGTGTATAAGGCACGCTGCATTCCGCCAACAAAGTACGCCATGGAGTCTGCGTACGCACCCGAAAATGCATGCTTTGCCGCAATCTCGGCAACGGATTTCGAGGACCCAAGCATGCGCGGGTTTTGTTATGGGTACTTTGCCCCGGGTTTGCCGGACGGGGAACAGTACTGCTGGAGGTCGTTGACCGGCCTTGGCGGCCAGCCTGCATCCAAGCGCCAACGGGGCGAGCTGGTTCCGCCGGGCACGCTCATTTACGTCATTAAACTGACGACCTCCTTGGACAAGATCGAGCCATCAAGCGTGGAACGCGCAGTGCGCAATACCATGCCAATCGGAATTGCAACCGACGGCATTCAGTTGCCGTTTACAACCGCGTCATTGCAGGTGTCGGGGGTGGGCTGCGTTCGAACCGGGGCCGTTATGCTGGACTCTGTAACCCATACAGCTACAATCAACCCAGACTTCAACAACTACACTAATACGGCCGAGATGACAAAATACTTTGCCAGCCGTGCGTACGGCCAAGGCCCATCTGCCGGGAAGATCGTCAATTTTGGCGTTTTGATTCCGTCAGAAGGCGAAGTCGCGCGAAAGCTCTACAACGCTCACAAATCATGGCAACGCATCAGCATTGAAGTTGTACGGAAGTGGATGTTGGAATGTGCGTCTCAGCCACCGTTTAAGCGCGAGAAGGATGCAACAACCGGCCGAAAAATCTTTACACTTGTAAACGACGACAAAGAAATTGTACCGCAGCCGCAGTCTGACATAGATAACGCGGCAGCTAAATGGAGTCTGTAAAGTATACCTGCAACGCATGCATCGCATTGTTTGTCGGCCGCTTTCGTTTTTTATGCATAATTAATAAACCCCCCCCCCCCCCCC
>Ga0209533_1004416_pt1 | contig 12178 bp, 11 predicted proteins | sample COG_04_FD_184748 | JGI IMG/M metagenome (GOLD analysis project Ga0209533, IMG submission 184748) | Pelagic Microbial community sample from North Sea - COGITO 998_met_04 (SPAdes) (version 2) | ecosystem: Environmental > Aquatic > Marine > Neritic zone/Coastal water | place: Helgoland, sampling... | reverse complement strand
AAATATAAAAGCAAGATTTAACGACTGCAAGATGCACCACAATAGATTTGATGGTTTGGTTGTATATGATCATGCTGTCGTGGATCTTCATGGTACAAAAACGGACATCCATTCCAACAAACGTAATAATATTCATGCATACAGTCGTGCCAAAGTAAACATTCATTTGCCTTCCTTCCCAACACAGTACGACCCATGACAACGTGTACGACAATCACGACAATCGATTTCAATACGGAGGTGGTTCCATCGCAAACATCAACGCCGACGGTACATTCGTCGAAAAATTAGAAGCGTTTGCAGATTTTTAGAACTGACCTGACGCCATCAATTCCCAGTTCTGAGACAGTGGCCACTAGATATCAAAGATTTTATAAAGCAAATTTATTTTAATTATTTGTAACCTATCCATTTACCTCTGGAAACTGATGCTGGTTTGTCATCTGTTTGATTTGTTGCCGATGTTAACAAAATAACACGGACTCCGCCACGGAGCAATGCAGCTATTGATTTAAAATTACAAATGCACATGTCTAATGGTTTTCCTACACTCAAAGCGGTTGCACCTACGCCTCCTTGTTTATTTTTATGACTGTTGCAGTAAATGCCTTATACCAGGTCTGGTATTCTTCATCTTCTGCTGGCGTGGGCCTCCAATCAGTACCATGGCGTCTCCAAGGGTGTCCGACTGGTCTGTAACCATTGACCAAGTACCATACACCATCGAATTCGTAGACTTCTTCCATAGAAGATGGGTCATAATAATTAAACCTAATGTCTGAATGAGTGTACGATTTCTTTGACTTGATCTTTTTTGATGGTGGTGGTGATGGTGGGGCGGATGTAGGTGCCGTTCCTCTTGCTGCTGTTGCATCAACAGCAACAGTTTTGGGTGATCCACCCACCACCGCAAAATCACGTTGTTCCTGTTCTTCCACCGCTGCTGTTGTGGCTGTTGTGGCTGTTGTGGCTGATGCTGCTGTTGATGTGAATGCTGTTGCTGTTGATGCAGGTGCGGGCGATGCATCATCCGGTATGGATTGGACCATGGTTTCTTTGCGTCGATTTCGTTCTGCCAACCGGACAGCTTGAATGGATGTGTCATGGGACTGAGGGGTGGTGCCCTGCGGTATGTCGTTGGGGTTGTCCATGTGGCGGTTCTCGATTGAGTTGAGGACTTTCTGGGAAATTCCCCCTACCGGATACATGTATCAAGCAAGCAGTTTATCCTCTTCGCCAAGCGCCAGAAACTCGCGGTGGTCCCATCGCCAACATCAACGCCGACGGCACATTCACACACACTGAATTAGGAGACGGCCTTGAAGACGAGGAATAATACATTGAATACAGTACATACATACATACATTCATAGAACATAGAACTACAGTACAGACATTGTGTTAAGTGTTATTTTGAGTACAAAATAATAAAATATTACATGACATGTATGTGTGTGAATATACACTATTTGTTACAACACTTCTTCCTCGTCTTCTTCCTCGTCATCGTGGACTTCTTCTACATGTGTGAATGTACCGTCGGCGTTGATGTTGGCGATTGATCCACCGTCCGCTTGACGTCGATCATCCCCATCGTTGTCGTGGGTTGTATTGTGTTGGGAAGACAAATGAATGTTGATTTTGCCATTGTCGGTTGCAACAATACCATCCTGTTTGTTGGAATGGATGTCCGTTTTTGTACCATGAAGATCCACGACAGCACCATACCATGCAGTCAACCCGGCCATTCGGAAAGCGAAAGCATTGTGAGTTGGCCAAGTCCCATTGTGGTGAATTGTACAGTTAGACAAACTGGCTTTTGTATTTGCCCCTTCCAAAATCACGCCCTCATGATTCTCCATAAATTCACTATCAATTGCTGTCGCAGTAGCACCACGTGTCAAAACCATCCCATAATTGCCACACTCTTTGACAACACAGTTCAACACACCCACGTTGCTGCTCCCCTCGAACTCCAAACCACTTCCAGTTCGACACGGATTCGTGACAACCAATTCTTCAAATTTGACATGATGCAACCCTTTGCCCACATAAAAGCCACCGTTGACCGTCGTTTCATCTTTGCCCATACCCACAAACGTAATGTAGCTGCAGGTTACACTCATTGTCCTTTCTAGGATACTATCTTCAGATAAACAACCACCAACAATATTGTGCACACCCTTTTCCATCTTGACCCTCAAAGGATCTGTTTCCGAGTATTCTTTTCGGTCTGAAAGGACTTTAGCCAACGTCATGGCACGCTCCACCGTGGGACAATCTTGAGGGACGCGAATAAGGTTTTGACGTAAAGCGTCGTCCCAATGGGGTTCAAAAAATGTATTTGTGCATCGCAAAAAGGCCAAGTCTTTTAAATTAAATAAATGAATGATCTCTTTTTTCCACACCATTTCAGGAATTGCTTTAATAAATTGATCTGGGACCCCGACTTTGTAGTGTACGGCTTTGGGGGTCAATTGACTCAATTCGACGGTTGTAATGCCATTCCACGCAACACCGTATTTCCGCATACATCGAACAATGTTCTCTTTTTCTCGTTTTAAGTTGGTATTCTCTTCTTTTAAGTTGGTATTCTCTTCTTTTAATTTGGTATTCTCTTCGTCCAATGCTGTCAGTCTTAGTTCGAGTTCCGCATAAGTTGGTGTTTGGGAGGAGTGGCCGATCTTGAGACGCTTGGCTGGCGGTGAGGCGTAGGAGGCCTTTTTGGACATGGCGGCGGTGAGATGGCGGCGGTGAGCTGTATGTAGAAGGAGAAACTGTAATGTGGGATGATGCAAGAAAAAAATATTGCCTGTTAATAGTATAACTAATTTTTATTTTATGTGGCACAGATTATTTTAAAAACACCTTGCGGCATACAATTACCGTATTAAATCATCCAGACCTTTTGGATAAATAAATCTGATGGGGGCAGATGTCTTTCGCAAAAGACGGTGGTTAAACAATTTTTTGTTAAAAATGTGTACAATGGTTTATAATCTATTGAAAACAATAATGTAAATAAAATTTCGGGTTTTTTCGATTGTATCGTTTTAAAGTTTTCAAAAACTCTCGAACGTATAAAATAGGCTAAATAAAAATTGAGGGGTATTTTCAGCCAAAAAAAACCACGATGACAGATAAATTGGTTTTTGTATTAGGAAATAATTTTTTGTTTCGTCATTCAATGAAAAACAAAAAACATGCCACGAATGTCCTGCAATCTGACCATATCGGTCACTGAACCGGACGAAAAGCGACCGGTAAGACCGCTTACCGGACGTGCTCAACAAAGTATTACAGGTACGAAGACAGGTACGATAGTGGCTTTGGTCCAATCCTCTCTCGTCATTGGACGATTATTTCTATTATAAACGTCAGCGGTCAAAGAGTACAGGTATAATATACATCTCATTTTTTTGTTGAATTATTAAGTATTAAATCTTATTTTTTTATTGAATTATTAAGTATTAAAGATGTATCACTTGTGTAAATAAACATGGAATATGCATTTGATCAAATTGCAGAGAAAATCATTTATCAATTTGAAAAACCACTGCGAAAAATTCCGATGCGGGAAAACATTTGAACACCCTCGTTGCAACCGTCATCGTCATTTCTTTGGCACACATACCACTTATTTACGGTTACGTACCAGTGAAAACACCTGACAATCTAGTTACGTTTCGTGTAGACGGAACATGGATGCAACTAGGAACGCAACCATTTGTCTTTGCTTCGATGGCGGCCGGCTACATTTTTGGCAGAGACGAACATCTAAAATTTAAATATTGATTATTCCTCGTCTTCTTCGTCGTCGTGGACTTCTTCTACATGTGTGAATGTCCCGTCGGCGTTGATGTTGGCGATGGAACCATCAAGGTATTGAAGTCGATCCATTCCATCATTGCCATGGGATGTATTGTGTTGGGAAGGCAGATGAATGTTTACTTTGGCATGACTGGTTGCCAAAATGCCACGACGTTTGTTGGAATGGATGTCCGTTTTTGTACCATGAAGATTCACGACAGCATGGCCATATGCATGCAAACCACTCTCTCCATTATGGTGCATCGTAGAGTCGTTCAATCTTACTTTTAGTAGCGTGGCACGTGCCCAAACACCATTCCGGCTACCATATGCCTGCAAACCATACTCTCCATTGTGGTGCATCGTAGAGACGTTCAAACTTACTTTTGTATTGGCACCGAAACCTTTTATACCACATTCACCATTCTCCATGAAATCACATCGTGTTGCTGTAACAGTGCTCCCACCAGACACATACATCCCACATTCACCATTCTTCATGAAATCACATCGTGTTGCTGTAACAGTAGCACCATCATACACAAACATCCCATCACCCCGACACGATTTAAAACAACACTCTGTTACATCAACAGTAGCTCCATTAGCACAGCTTAAACCATGTCCTGCGATATTACTTGCTGAAAGTTGTTGAATTTTAACATTTTGTTTGCCGTTCACACCAAAACCCCCAAGGCATGTGGTTTTACCTTTGCCTTTCCCGGCAATCGTAACGTTGTTGCAATTGACATTGAAGAAAAACGTTTCATGCTCCCCTTCTCCAACCTCAATTTTGACTGGATTCTCCCTCGTGCATTCGTTTCTTTCTGAAAACACCACGGCCAAATCCATTGCTTGGTTCATGGTTGGGCACCCTTCCGGCACTCTTATCACGTTCTTCTTCAACACGTACTGCCAGTACTCGTGAAAAAACGTGTTGCAGCGGCCCACCGTGGACAACACTTTCAAGTCCAAAAATGGGTGCAAGATCTGATGAACCCAGATATCCTCGGGCAAATTGACCCAGCTGGAAGAGGACAAGAGGGTTCGGCGTGGAACAGTCGCCTCAAATGGCGCAACCGTGATTTTCTGACGCTTGGCCGGTGGCGAAGAGGAGGAACTGCTGGCACTTCGGGTTCTGTTGGACATGATGTGTGGTGATGAAAAAAATGGAAATGTGTGTCTTGGACCTACCCTACCCCCTCTATCTCATCCTGTTACATTGTTCGATAGTAACCACCACCCGCAACGTACACGTCCTCCCACCCTACCCACCTCCTAACCGGCGACCAACCGCCATGGACAACCCCAACGACATACTGAAGGGTACTCAACACAAAGAAACCATGGCAACAATAACAGCATTCTCCAATTATAAGAATTAGAATTATGTTCCTAAAAAATCGCCATCGAATTTGAGGAGTGCTCATACTGTACGTGTGTACACGTGTACATGTCATGTATGTAATATTTTATTATTTTGTAACTCAAAATAACACAATGTATGTGGTTCTATGTACTGTATTCAATGAACAAATAGATACTCTGTAGTGTTGTGAGCTATATATTACAATGTATTATTCCTCGTCTTCAAGGCCGTCTCCTACATGTGTAAAAGTACCGTCCGTGTTGAAATTTGCGATGGAACCGCCCTGACGTCGTTCGCGATCCTCTCCACCATTGTCATGGGTTGTATTGTGTTGGGAAGGTAAATGAATGCTCACTTTAGCATTCATGATTGCGCACATACCATCTCCTATATTGGAATGGATGTCCGTTTTTGTACCATGTAGATCTACGGCAGCATGCCCAAATGCAAGCACGCCGTGAATTTTATTGTGGTGCACTGTAGAATCATTCAATCTAAATTTTGTATTAAGACCGCCACTAACAACCCCACATTCACCATTCTCCATAAAATCACACCGTGTTGCTGTAGCAGTCGCACCTTCATGCGCAAACATTCCATATGACCGACACTTGTTGAAACAACACTCCGTCACATCAACAGTGGTCCCACTCCCTCCACAAAGCAAACCAAACCCTGCCTCATTTTTGACGGTAAGTTGTTCAATTTTAACATTCTGTTTGTCGTTCACATAAAATCCACCAAGTATTGTCGTTTTATCTTTCCCCTTGCCGACAATTGTAATGTTGCTGCAACTGATATGAGTGCGTACATAACTGAAAACAGCAACGCCCACCATTTCATGTTCCCCAACTCCCACTTCAACTTGGACCGGATTCTCCCTTGTGCATTTGTTTCTCTCCGAAAACACCACGGCCAAGTCTATTGCTTGGTTCATGGTTGGGCACCCTTCCGGTACACGAATAACGTTTTGCTTCAACACGTACTGCCAATACTCCTCAAAAAACGTGTTGCAACGGCCCACCGTGGCCAACGCTTTCAAGTCCAAAAATGGGTGCAAGATCTGATGAACCCAGATATCCTCGGGCAAATTGACCCAGCGGGAAGACGACAAGAGGGTTCGGCGTGGAAAGGCCGCAGCAAAGGGCGCAACCGTGATTTTTTGGCGCTTGGCGGGTGGTGCAGAGGAGGAACTGCTTGAGCTTCGGGTTCTTCTGTTGGACATGATGGATTAGGATGATGGTTAGCAAATCAACCCCAGTGAAAAGGGGGCGTGATGTCATATTGTGGCTTTGGTAGTTGCGGTTACAATTGAACCACACCACAGACCACACCACCACCAGACCACCACACCAGGTACAATCCGCCACTTGCACACGACTAAACAGATCCTTGGTTCAATTCATTTGGCACCTCTGCACCGCCTCCTCCACCCTTTGAAAACGGCACGCACCTCAAGCGGCACCCAAACACAACACCACACCACAACACCACCACACCACCACCACACCACCACCACCACCACCACCACCGCCCGCACCTGCTGCACCGCCTCCTCACCCTTTGAAAACGGCACGCACCTAAAGCAGCAGCGGCACACCACCACACCACCACACCACCACCACCACCACCGCCCGCATCTTCTTGTCCGTCACTTACTCCACACTTGTTTCTCAGATCAGATGTCCAGTGAAATTGCTGAAGACGAAACAAAAAATAAAGAACAACGTCACACCATTGTGAAGAAGGAATTGGAAACCAAGGAATTGGAAACCAAGGAATTGGAAACCAAGGAATTGGAAACCAAGGAAAACGATTTGGACACCCTCTCGTTTTCGTAAAATGTCCTCTTCTAAAAGCAGTTCCTCCACTGCACCACCCACCAAGCGCCAGAAGACCAGCGGAAGAAGGTCTTATTTTTTGCGCAGTTCCGTGGCACCCATCTTTTCGACGACCCGGAACATCAACCGTGTCCCCGTCGAGGTTTGGAAGGAACACATTTGCCTGAAGTTTCTCAATCTGACCGAATTATCAATCCTGCGACGTTGTCACACGTTCTTCGAAAAATATTGGCAAAATGTGATGGCGCAAAACGTGATACGGGTGCCACGGGGATGCCCCACCGTGCAAAAAGCGATGGACTTGGCGGTGATATTTTCGGGGAGAAAAGAATATACCGAAACAGATCCCCTGAAAATACAACTGGAAGAGGGGGTTCACGACATCGTGGGAGATCAACACGGATACATGAATGTCACCTGCAGCCACATTACGTTTGTTGGCAAAGGCAAAAATCACACGACGATCAACGGTGGGTTTAATGTGACCAACCAACAGAATGTTAAATTTGAAGAACTGACTATAACGAATCAAGGTGGGAATGGCTTGACTTTGACGGGCAGTGAGACCAATGTTGACCTGTTGAAGTGTGCTGTCAAAGAGTGTAGGTATGGTAATGGGATGTGGGTGCGTGACGGTGCTACTGTTACAGCAACACAATGCGAATTTATGGAGAATGGTGGTGATGGGGTGAACTGTGGCAATGCAAATACAAAAGCAAGATTGAACGACTGCAAGATGCACCACAATGGATATGATGGTTTGGTTGCAGGTGATGATGCTGTCGTGGATCTTCATGGTACAAAAACGGACATCCATTCCAACAAATGGTCTGGCATTCGTGCATCCAGTCGTGCCAAAGTCAACATTCATTTGCCTTCCCAACACAATACATCCCATGACAATGTTGGACAGGATCGACTTCAAAGTGGTGGTAGTTCCATCGCCAACATCAACGCCGACGGCACATTCACACACGTAGTTGTAGAAGAAGACGACGATTATTAAATTATTGATTCGATGACAAAACTTATTACTATCAATCCCTACTCGTTATTGGACTTTATTTCTACATGTATTATAAACATCAGTGGTCAGAGTCACAATCAGAGCCACAAAAGTCATCGATTAACAGCTGCAAATGATGTGTCTTTAACTCGTGGATGTGGTGATTGTAGACAATATGCTTCCATTCGTTGTCGGGGGGCAAATTTGCACGAGACTGTACCCAGTACTCATTTCGTTCAGTCAAGAATGATTGTAAATCTTGGCTGTCTTCAATCTGTTCTTTTTCCAAAAGCATTTTCAGATCAGCAATGAACATTTCGTACACGGCTTTTTTGCCTTCGTCTGGTTCATTATTGGCGATAGCTTGCATCATTTCAATCCGATGTGCCTTTTTCGCTGTCCGCGTCGCTGCTGGAGTCTCCAACATGAATAATTCGGGTGCACCAAGTGCTTTCCATATTGTGGCCATGTTTTGGAAGGGTCAATGAATAGGTGAAGAAAATTCCTTGGAATTCCTAACGCCTCTTAAATTTAAGAAAATGAATGGTCTTCTTAAAAATTTAAAAGAAAAAACATCTTGACAAAATGATACACATACACGTCAAGAAAAGAAAACGGGGCAATCACTCAAAGAAGAAGAAGACAAAGAAGAAAAGAAAACGGGACAATACCATCAGATGCTAGTCGAGGTGGACAGCTGGGCTTTCCTCCTGGTAAAAAATGGCAAAAAGGAGCCAATTCATTAAAGAAAAAAAATAAGTAATATAGAAGAAGAAGAAGATGCCAACGATGGAAAAAAATAGGACGAATACATTCGTATTTGCGGGGCAAGTGGTAGGGTAATTTATATCAACAATAATGTTAAATTCTTATAAAAAAAAAAGTATTTGTTGTTGCTGGTTCGGTTGTCATCTATTCTTTTCCATCGTTGGCATCTTCTTCATCTTCTTTTGGTGCGGGTTGGTTTTCTGCTGCTGCTCCCCTCAATTTCTTGCATACTTTCCGATGTTCTCCTTCTTTCCAATGTTGCAGTTGGCAATCACGGCCGCAATATTGCACCGTGTGGCACAATTTGCAGGGTTTCAACGGGCGCAACGGTGTTTTGGGTTTGCCGCAAGTGGAGCAGCAAAGAATCGTGGGGACAGTTCGTCCTTCGAGTTTATCTAACATTTGAAGACATCGAAGACCATACTCCTCATCTTGAAGAGCAGCTTTGATCCACCATTCACGGGCAAGTTCATTTGATTGGTCAACACCTTCGCCTTTAATGTAAAAAACACCTAAATTGGCTTGTGCAGTAGCGTGGTCGTGATAGGCTGCTTGTGTATAAAGTTCAACTGATTTTTCGTTTGATTTTGTTCCACCTATTCCAAGAGCATACATGCTAGCCATCTCAAACATCGCATTTGGATCATCTTGTTGTATAGCCAATGTAAAATATTCAATCGCTTTCTCGTAAGATTGTTCAACACCTTGGCCAAATGCGTATGTGGCACCTAATTCTGCCTGCGCCCACGCTTTACCTTTGTCCGCCCACCCACGAACAAGTTCGACTGATTCCTCTGCGGATGTTGGAAGTTTTACTTGACAATGAAGGCATTTACTCTTTTGTTCTAGACTCAAACTACTTCCAAAAAAACGGTCTCTGCAATGCACATGAATTGCTTTTCCGCAGCACCCCATGCGTGAAAATGCATGAGCATCCACCGGCAAATCCTCCAAACAGACACAACATGTGTCTGCTTGTCTGTGAAGTGATGGTGGTGAAGCCAATACAGTGCCAGTGGTAAAAGAGGAAGTGGTGGTGGGGGTTGTTTCTTTCTTGTTCAAACCATCATCGTTATTCTCTTTCGATTTGCATTTTGTTGCGTTTTCATCGTCGTCGTGTTGTGGTGGCAGTGGTGCTGGCGTTGAAGTGGTGGTTGTGGTCGCCGACGTTGTACTTGTTGTACTTGTTGTCTGTTCTTTCGTTGAGATGCGTGACATTTTACAGAATGACAGTTAGGATTTGCCCTTGGTCCTAAAATGTGCGACGCTGGGATTGAAAACCCAAAAAAAAATGTGTGGCTTAATAAGTCTATATACGAACAGGAATAAATTGTGAAGCAATTTGCGCAAACCTGACATCATCATCGACTTCGACGCCAACAACATCAACGCCGACGGTACATTCACACATGTAGAAGAAGTCGACGACGAATGAGAGAATGAATATCGCCAGATGTAGTATAATTTTCAATGTCTCTTTGGAATCGAGTACAATATCCAGAACGCAAAGTCTTAAACATTAGTGAAATTTGTATTCAAAAATTTGTATTCAAAAACTTCAAGCTTATCTTTTTAATTTAAATCATGCCAAAAGTCAAGACAGTCAACGTGTACGACGACGTGCTCTGTGTGCGCCGCTCGAATCGACATGGCCGTCGAACCCACCGACATACTCGCAAAGTAAAACAGGACAGAACGGTGGACCGTCGAAAGGCAACATACGACCGCGACTACGGCGGTTACCACGCGTGGGGGACCGAGGTGAAGGGAACAAAACGCGAAAAGCGCCAAGTTGAAATGGAAAAGGATATTGTTCGCAAGCTTGGACAAGATAAAAATATAACGCCTATCGGGTATGCCGAAGACGATTTTGTCGTTCCCGACGACACTAAAGCGGTTACGTTTGCGTTCGATACAGATGCTATATTGGATGCGGCGGACGAACATTCTGCCGAATCCGCACACGAAACAGAGGAAGAGGATTGGGACTCGGATTGCCTTGAAGACGACTCTTGAGAATGAATTTTGACAAGAAAAGGGTAGAAGAAACAATTGATCGTTTAGGTATTCATTTAATAATCATCGTCGTCTTCTTCTGCAACTACGTGTGTGAATGTACCGTCGGCGTTGATGTTGGCGATGGATCCACCACTGTTTTGGTATCGATCCTCTCCAACATTGTCATGGGATGTATTGTGTTGGGAAGGCAAATGAATGTTGACTTTGGCACGACTGTATGCAGCAATACCATCATCTTTGTTGGAATGGATGTCCGTTTTTGTACCATGAAGATCCACCACAGCATGATCATGTGCATACAAACCAACTCCATTGTGGTGCATCTGGCAATCGTTCAAGCTTGCTTTTGTATTTGCACCATAACATTTCACCCCATAGAGACAATTTTCCAAAAACTCACATCGTGTTGCTGAAGCAGTAGCACCTTCACACACAATCATCCCACTAGACCCACAAATTTCGAAACAACACTCCATTACATCAACATTGGTCCCACTCCCTTTACAAAACAAACCATGACCAGAGGAACAGAGGGTAATGTATTTGGCATCAACATTTTTTTCGGTTCGATTGCCCACAATGTATTTCACGTTGTATGTATTGCTGTTCGCATGGACGGCAGTAATTCGTGCTACCCTACTGGTGACAGGTTGGGTGCGTGTTTGAACATTGACAACTTGCTCCTTGCAAAACAAAATCTTTCCAAAACCACGCCCTCGAATTGTATTCGCGACATCAAGTTGTTCAATTTTAACATTCTGTTTGCCGTTCACATAAAACCCACCAAGAATTGTGGTTTTACCTTTCCCTTTGCCGACAATTGTGATGTTGTTGCAACTGACATGCGTCAAAAGTCCGGGATACTGCCCAGCAACGCCCACCATTGCATGTCCACCCTCTCCAACTTCAACTCTGATTGAATTCTCCCTCGTGCATTCATTTCTTTCTGAAAAAATCACGGCCAACTCCAACGCTTGATGCACGGTTGGACATCCCTCCGGCACCCGAATGATATTTTGCTTCAACACATACTGCCAATACTCGTGAAAGAACGTGTTGCAGCGGCCCACCGTGGACAACGCTTTCAAGTCCAAAAATGGGTGCAAGATCTGGTGAACCCAGATATCCTCGGGCAAATTGACCCATCGGGAAGACGACAAGAGGGTTCGGCGGGGGACGGACGCAGCGAAGGGTGCAACCGTGATTTTCTGGCGCTTGGCCGGTGGTGCAGAGGAGGAACTGCTGGCACTTCGGGTTCTGTTGGACATGATGTGTGATGTGTGGTAATGTGGTGATATCCACAGGGCACGGGCACCCGGCCCCCGTTTTTATTCTAATCATGGACCGTGAGTCACCCTTCCCTCC
>Ga0209533_1004411_pt1 | contig 12188 bp, 9 predicted proteins | sample COG_04_FD_184748 | JGI IMG/M metagenome (GOLD analysis project Ga0209533, IMG submission 184748) | Pelagic Microbial community sample from North Sea - COGITO 998_met_04 (SPAdes) (version 2) | ecosystem: Environmental > Aquatic > Marine > Neritic zone/Coastal water | place: Helgoland, sampling... | reverse complement strand
ATACTGCACAGAATTAGCTAATTCATCGAATGCAGAGAGTTTACCGATGAATTTGTCGTGAGCCATAAGGCGCATGGTAGCAATCATACACACTTGTTCATCAATCTCTTGCGAATAGTAGCTGACATCTTTTCCGAAAGAAAGATAAAAAGAATTCAAACCCGCAAAAGGACTGAAAACATCCATCGGTTGGTTTACACGTTTACCCAACAAATGAATAATTAATTTGGTGAGTTCTTTAGGTAAAATAGAGGTAAATGATCTTGAACTCAGTGCATATTGTTCTAGCCAACGTTCAAAAACTAAATCAAGATTCTCATTGAACCAGGAATAGTTGAATGATGTATTTTCACCTATCTTTTCTTCAAAAGACTCAATTTTATCGAGTATCTCGGTCAATATGCTTACGTGCCTGTTATAGAGTTGCTTAAAGTATTTGAAAGGAGAAAGCACAAGATTAATGAGTTTTGAATTCTCAGAAATAGGAAAAGGCACAGAATTATTCTTACATAACAGAAAACCTAGAACGGCGATTCTTGAATCATAACCTGAAACTTTCCAAGCTGATAACGAACTGATTACCAACAACGCGAACTCATCATAAGTCAAATTAGATTGAAAATTCTCGTACACTAAGTTTAGATCTTGATCTATTCGATCAAGTATTACTTTTTCATTATCTATGGCCCAAATATTATCTGACATCATATACCAATGTTACGAGCAAGAAGCTCCGCTTGCTCAAATTCTTGACGCGTCATCAATGCTTTCCAAACATTTTCCGCAACTGATTCTAGTTGGTTGGGGTCAAGTTTACATTTAGAATAGACAAAGCAGCATTTCTCAACGACAGTAATTGAGAGTCTTATGTCAATTAATCGGTTCAAGTAAACACTGTTTTTATTAACATCTTCTATGGTGTTTTTAAGATTATTTATACGTTGTTCAAGCCGGTATGTAATCAGCATAAGTTGGTCAAAATTTAGTGTTTTTTTCATTGACACTTTCGATCCCCAACCGAATTACCTCAATATTATTATCGAGTAATTGAAAACCTTTAGATCTTGCAGTTATCATTCGTCGATGGATTGAATATTTATAAGCTCTTGTAAGTTAATCAAGAATGGTGCTCCTTCTAATTCGGTTCCTTGTTGATTTTGGTATACCTGCAATTGATTTACATCCCAAATTCTATCACAGAATTCAGGTATTCTAACCTCTACCACATTCTCAACTACCATGTAGAAGTCTCTTTTAGGTGACGGATATCCTGGAAGCTCATCCTTAAATTTAACCTTAAACCCTGGAGATATTTCAAACAGTTCTGGCGTTAACACTTTCGCCGAATTATACAGGAGGAGAAACCTCGCTTTGGTCGAATTCTCACTAATTGCCAATGCTCCTTTATCCCCTCCCATTCGGAAATTGTAGATTTTGTTATGTTTAACCCATTCAAGGTGCTCTTGGCTCTTGTAGTAGGCCACATGAACAAAGGTATTCCCCGGTAATAAGCTTCTTCTTTCATTTAAATCATGTTCATCAGGAGCAAAACTCTCTGGAACTTTATTTTCACTTTTTTTATATTTCTTTGGTTCTTTACCCAGGGTAACATATCGGTTAAAAGCTAACATCTCTCTTTGACTAAATCTATTTGAGAGGTTGTCTACAGTTTCGAGTAAATGCTTTTTCAAACGCTCGATACCATCATCATCTTTATTGGGCTTGACCGAAAAAGCACCAATACTCGGTAACACCTCTCTCTGGGCCTTTTTTAATGGACTTTCCGATTGATCTCCGGGATAAAGGATATAAGAGCCATATGATCTTCGAATGGCGTCGCGATAAGCATGCATTTTAAGTAAATCACCATTCTTATACGTATTTGATCGTGCTTGTTTCTTTTTCTCGTCATGATTCGCAAGCTCACCTCTTAATTCCTTTAAGAACTCAGAATCAACTTTATACTTTGCATCGAAATGCAAATGCACCATCAGCTCTTGCCTTTCGGCTTCTTCACTGCTTATTTTCTTTGGCCAAAAAGAAAGTGTATAGTCTGGTCTTAGGTTCAAACTCCAACTTCCTCCTGAGAAATAGCCCTCATTGTGGCTAAATGTACTATTGTAACATAACAAAACATTCATCTCTCTGTCCTTAGTACAATACTCCCCTTTAATCTTAAGTTCTTTCCCTTGTTTGAGCTTTAGAGTAAGCCCCGAAGAATCCAAATCAATCAACTCATCCAATTTCGGTTTTGAAGCATTAAACAAACCCTCCATGATAGAAACAAACTTGAAGAATAGCCAATACTCATAAAGCGTAGCCACATCTTTCTTACCAGCTGAATAAACCGAATCACCGCCTTCCCATTTGAGGTTCGAAGCAAGTCCAAATTGCAACCAAAAGAGAAGTACTTGACGGTAACCTGGTTTTCTTTGAAGTTTGGTATTATTCAAGTTTATCGTAGAAACGCGAGATACTTCCTTTAATAGTTGATGCTGAAGTATGGACTCACATTTCTTAACAATTTCGATTGCTTCAACCTGAATGAGGCCATTTTTATCTGAGCCCATAATGTCTTGGCAGAATCTTATGACACTCTGTAAAACAAACTTTACAAACCTATTGGCTGGAGTATCATAGGAATTGACCTTTCTTACATCTTCAACCTTGGTAGGTATTGAAGTTAGGCCAAGCTTGTTCAACGAACTTTCTTGTTTTAAAGCGAAGCGATTCCCCCTTGAACTTATCTGTTTAACGATAGATGGAGTAGCCTTTTTAACCTTTGATATCCTTGTCGACTCTATAATTTTCGACCAGTGAATATCCGGGGAATAAAGTAACTGGCTAATAGCATTATCAAAACTCTCTGAAAGCACTAAAGACTCAACAAATTTAAAACGTTGATAATCTGAAGTCGAGGTAGCCTCCTCATCAACTGTCAAAAACTGATTTACAGGAGATGAAGCCCTGAGGAGTAAATCAGCACAAGTTGCCGAGATTTCCTCTAGCATATACTGATACTCCTCTTCATAATTTACCTTGACGGAATGAACCTTCAGTTGAAATTCGTCAATAGGCTCTGAATCTGTACCTTGGTAAATCTCAAAAAACAAGGTGCCAACGTAAGTATTGGTATGGATTGCTCCAGAATTAGGATGTATACTATTAGGCTTAATTATTCCTTTATCACCTCCCCTGACAGTAAGCTGTAGTTTCTCCTTCGTATGATACGGCTCCTTGTATGAAATGCTGTAGTCGTAAACACTTGCTTCTTGAAAAATAGGCACGCGAGACCCCTCCGAAGAATGTAAAGCAACATTATCTAGGTTTAAACGGTTTCCCTCAACCCCGAACTCTATAAAAGTCTTCTCAAGTGTAATCTTGAACATAGCGTGAGGTTTTAAGCCTCAGCGAAGCTTACAAAGCCATTCTGCAGCAATCGCACATACATAGACTTAATCTTCTCGAAAGACTCAGGATATCTTAGATTTTCAGACGACTCTCCATCAATATTATTGGCATCCAAGTATTGATTATCCCATTTACCCTTATAAAAACAAAGTTCTGCAAGCGTAGTTAATGGAAGCTTAAGTTTGCCTACTGACCCATGTAGTTTTGGAAGAAGCTTTTGAAGAATAGCGATATCAAAAATCGCTTCTTCCTTTTTTGATCCAATATCAAATTGATTTAGCTGAGTTGCAAGTTGGCGAATCTCTGAAATGGTTCGATATCCAAATTCAGCACCAGCTTTTTTCAAAGGTTTGAAAGTCTCTATCAAGAGGTTATCTATAGTCTTAATTAAATCCACATCTATCTCCTTCCTACAATTTTCCAGGAAAGAAGCGGCCATTTCCTTGCCTTTACCAGCAAGCTCATCCAAATTCAAATCTGTCAAATCTTTGTTAAGGAAGTCTTGTACATCAGCTTCTTTGAGTCTGAACTCAATTGTATTAGCGCGATCAAGAACCTTTGGACTGAACATGTACGTACTCTCGTCAATATTTACTGTACCTATGATAAAAAGGTTAGGTGGAAGTTTTAATTTTTTCGGTGGAAGCTTTTTCTTTTTGTTTTCTTGCTCTTCCATTTGATGCAATGAAATCTCTTTATTAGTGGATTCCATGGCACTGAGAAAATCTGCAAAATATCTTTCGACAACACTGAGATTCATCTCATCCAGTATGAGAAAATAAGGCTTGGTTTTGTTTTCTTCTTCGTTGGCCCTTTCGATAAATTCAGGAACGTTATATGTTGGGAGAGAATAGCTATCAGTTAATGTGTTTTCAAACCCCAAAAGAGAGTCTCTGTTGGTCCAATCTGCACCAACAGGCACTAACATCCATTGATCGGAATTCTCGGAAATGTACATGGCAAAACTCTCGGCCAACTTTGTCTTACCTGACCCAGATAGTCCAGAAAGGATTACGAATGGCTTGGCCTGGAGTGATGCAACGTAGCGATTTATCAATGTAAGACTGAAATTAAGCCCAGATTTAAAAGTAGTATTTTGAAAAAGTTTAACACTCTTTGACGAAAAACTCATAAATGGAGTTACTTCAAACGCTTGGCTTTGAATATTTAAATAAGCTATGAATTCACACCAGTGATTCCAAGGGGCTCGTTCATGACCACCAGAATTGTCATTGAGTACTTTCCACTCTAGTTTTAATGGACCATCAAGAGTCTGATTAATCTGATTGATATCATTAGACAAATTGAAAATATCAAAAGAATCATCTACTATTTCGTTTGATCGAAACCAATCGGTAACTGCCCCTTGAAGTTTACTTACATATTTCTTCGCGGTGCTTTTACGCTGAACTTGCCTTACGTCAATTAAAAACTTGATGAATCCAGATATAGTCTTTTTATGATCACCCTGCAGACCATTCCAATGCATCGCTCTAATTTTTGCCTCTTTGTAGGTTTTTGGCTCAGATGAAACTAAAAACGGGGACAAAATTAGTTTTTCGCCCTCGAAGTGCATTGAATCGAGAAACCAGCATGACTTTTCTCCAAATAAATTTTGAATTTGATCATAAACCATTTGGTTATTTTGACTTTTGTAAGCGAAATCATGATTTATCTTTATTCGAATTCTACCAACGTGAGAGCCTCGTACATCTTTAATCACTGCAACAATTAAAGATGGTAACTCCAGTTCCCCGCAATAAACTTCTTTTAAAACAGCAACACCCAATATTTCTGGACCAGTCCTGGTATCTGCTGCTTTATACAAATCTTTCCCTTCGTTTTCTGGTATATAATACTTCTGTATATTATCATAGAATTTTCTCTTCGCGTCATCATTAAAAGAGTAATTTCCTCCTTGTTGATTTAGAGCGGTTGTCCAATTCGCAGTGTTTCCACTTTCCCCAATATCTACGTTAAAAAAGCAACAAGATTTATCTAGCTTCATATTTATTGATTTGAAGCTATAAGGTATTAATTTTCAAAAATCTCTTGGAATATTTTTGACGCCACATTTATATCCCAACCATTTCCTGCACGTTTGCATAACTGCTGGTAAGACTGATCGTTCTGTTTTAGCTCAATTTTACCATCAAGAAAACCCATTAATCGAAAATGTTCCTCAATTGTCAGCTTCCGAACAGTGTAACCTCGCAATTTTTCTCCAGGAGATAGAATATGTTCTGGATTTTGTCCTAAGTGCTCCACTACCCTAAGGCTATTGTGATGAGGCTCAGTCAGTGTAATTGAAATTTCTTCTTTCTTCAACTTCTTGTTGTAAATATCTAAACATAGAGATCGTTGATGACCACTCATTAAAAACTCATCTAAAGGCATGTTGTGCTTTTCGATCAACTTTTCTACCTGATAGTCCTTTAAAAAATGTTGTTCGTGGACTTTTCTTCCATTTTGAGGATCCAAATAATCATGAAAAGGCTTACGTTTACTCGGATCAACGGAATATTTCTCTGATATTACGTCGAAGAAAGATTTATCACCATTTCTAAGGAGACGCTTTTGGAATAAATCGCTTCTCTCCGCAAAAATCCAAAGACGCTCCCTATTTTGCGGAACCCCAAAATCCTTTGAATTCAGAACCTTATGATCAATTAAGTAGCCTTCTTCTTTCAACATTTCCTTAATTTTATTGAATGTAGGAAGGTGCTTCTTGTGTGTCATTCCTTTCACATTCTCTAACAAGACATATTTGGGTTTGACCTTAGTTTTAAAGGACTTCAAAACTTGAATAATAGAATAAAACAAGGTGCCTCTAGGATCTAACTCACCCTTACCCAGACCTGCAGATGAAAAGGGTTGACATGGAAATCCGCCTGTAAACAAGTCAAATTCTGGAATACTCGAGAAGTCTCCTTTCGTCATATCCCCTTTTGTCTGAAACTCATTAGTCTCAATATCCGCAAACAATGGAACCGGGTAATCATGATTAGCTTCAAAAAGCTCTTGAGCCCACTTATCCCACTCAGAATACATTACCACACGATGCTTTAAACCCGCCTTCCTTAGACCAAACGAAGCACCGCCAAATCCTGCAAAAGCCTCAAAAACACGTATTTCCTTGTTTTTCATGATTCCAATTTTAAGGGTATAAAATAAGTAATGTTTAAGCCATACCTTGGTAGCAATAATAAATCTCACCAAGACGTTTTCAACAATGAAACACGGAATGCATTCGGATGACGCGCGACGTATTAGATTAACTGGTAATCAACTGAAAACCGAGTTTCTTCGAAAATATACCATTCAAGGTTCGCTTTGTGAAACAATTGGTTTAGTGCAACCATTCAATACCACTTCTGAGCGAACAGTATTAATCAAAGCTGGAAAAAATTGGCAGTTTAGATTAGGCCGACTTACTGAAATCGAGGAGCAAGTTCAAGACTATCTAGATGGTGGCAAAATAGTCAAGTTCCGGGCAAAATCAAACATTGAAGATGCTGTGCTTACTAAAGACTTCCTCACTAAATATGCGTTTCACTCTGAATTATTCATAGCGAGAAATGGTTTGGTTTGGCAGATTTTCACATCAAGTGATGTTGTTGCACTCATACTAGATAACTGTACGATTCGAGTTTTGCCTTCAGGCAGAGTTAAGTTCGATTTCCATTATCAAGAAAAAACAACTAAAGGCATAATGACAATTGAGTATCGAGCTGAAGAACATAAAAAAAGTTGGGTTTTTGGTGCGCACGGTGGTGGCTCTGGCGAAAAACTCAGAAAACTGCTCGAGGAAAGCTTGCTATATACAGAATTGTCACTTTAAGCTATTCCAAATTGCATTTGAATTTAATGGCTGTTGGGAATCGAGATTTATAGTGTACTGCAGCTTAACCACCTTTTCATGCAAAGGAGGAATGATTTTCGGAAAACTGTAATCTTGTACATTGTAATCAACAATATTTGCTGGTTCTAATTTTAATAAATCTTCATATTCCGTATAAGGATTGAAACCATAGTCCATGACTTTAATTCGGAATGAATCTCTCAATTCAAAGTCACCAAGTTCAGAAGCAATGGAATAATACAGGTCTTTAATCGTCTGTCCTTCTAGGGTCTCTACTAGACCATATCGTCTTAAATAATGAAATTCAAAATCACTTGACAATTGTTCAAGCGAACTAATTGAAACCTCATTACCAAGCGGATCTTTTGATGATTTTATTTCAATTGCATGATTAACTGATGGTATGAAGTCTACTTTAGATTTATCGGGACCAGTCCAACTTATTATTCCAAGTTCATCAGTTTTCTCAGAAATCAACTCTTGAAGGAACAGTAACTCACCAAACAGGCCTAACTGAACAGAAGAAGATATTTTTTCCGATCTACCCTGAATAAAGGATCGCCATTCCTCGACTAAATCATGAACAGAATCGAAGCTCAATACGTCTAATCTGGTAATTCGTTCAAGAACAAATTCTGACAGAGCACTAAAGATGATAAGGTTACTATCTAACTCTGTCATAGACAATATATAAGCAGATTGAGACAGGTCTCCAGATAATACTACTCCTTTATATTTTTTTGTCTTTAATTCAATGTCATCAGCTTTTAAAATCAAACCACATAAATCTTTAGTTTGATTCTTATATATGCGAACCTCGTGCTGCTTGTAGGCTAATCTGAGTTGACTACCATTTGCTAACTCTTCAAACTTTTCCCTTAGTATCATTCCTCGTTCAGTTCTGTTTGATTCAAATATTCATTTTCATTCTCGAATCCCTCTTCTTGTGATAGTTGTCTAAGTAAGACAGAATTCCCAAACACCATTTTCTTTTCTTGTTTTGAGCGATCACCAGGAATGATTAGCGACCAGGCCCAATAGCTTCCAAAAATATTTTCTTCATTTTTATATTCTCTAGCAAGCACCTTATAAAGTAATAATAATGGAGGCAAGCCTTCATCCGAACGACTCTTGGCTGCAGCCTCGCGAGAAGGCATCTCTCGAAGCAAAAAAGTGGATTCCAATTTTGGTCCAGACGAAAGCTGATTCTTTGAGATCTGTATAAAATCTTCTCTTGAGACAAAAAGCCTTTTCACCTCGCGAATTTTTTGTCCCCCAATATTCAACTCGCTTCCACGTCCATCCACTAAAAATATATCGAAATGAGTAGAGTATAAATTAAGATGTTCAAGTATGAACTTATACGGCATCTTACTGGTCAACTCTGAAAGCTCTTTATGAGGCATTTCGAACGAACTAATAAACTCCATCAAAAACTTAATAGGTATATTTCTTCTACCTTGATGATATGCATCATTAGGAATTTCGATTTCAGGTGGTGGCTTAACTAGATCACCTTGCTCAAATACGTTTTTGATAAAATCTTCAACCAGTTCGTCATTTAAACAGCCTACACCTTTTGGGGTTGAAAATAACTTGGTCGTCTCGCACGTCTTACCCTCTATGCTCATACTGATAGTTAATCTGTCAGCATCTCTTCTCTTATTTGCTGCCACCACCTGCATTGCGACCTCAGGATCAAGTTGAATAGCAAGTCCAAAATCTTCAGGAGTGGCACCTTTTTCTCGCATATCGTTGAGTTGTTTTATCAAATCAACTGTGGCTCTCTGTATACTTTCAAATCGACGTCTAATTCTGCTTGTGGTATATAAGGAAATATAATCTGCAAATTTCTGTTTGTGTCCGAACCATCGTCCCATTTGCATAAGTGCATCATAGGTACTTGTAGTTCTTAAAAAAACCGAAACTATCAATCCCTCCACTGTAAAACCACGTGATAGAGAGAGTCCACCAACAACTATGTGATTAATTGAATCTTTACCAGTGAAGTTTATTGTACGCTTTGATTCAGAATGAACATCTATAACATCTACTGATTTAATCGCTTCCTCTAATAACTTATCAAATTCATCATCAGAAATATCAAATAAGTGATCTTGATTAAATCGATCTAAACAACCCACTAAAATTCTATGAGTGCAATTGCATAGAGCTTTCGATTCAATCTGCCTTCTACAATTTCCTATTTCCTCAAATGTTAATGTAGCTAATTCTTGATGATGCTTTGTAAACCTGGATAAGTTTATCATCATTGACAAATCTCCTTCGAAAGCCTCTTTATATCTCAGTTTTGTTGCGCTATAAAGAAATTCCTCTATAGCAGAATTCACAAAAATTGGCAAGGTTTCAAAACAATCATAAATACCCTTTCTGTGATTGATCTTAAATCCTAAAATTGAGGTTACTAAAGCACTATTTTTGTCTTGACCATCTAGCCCTTCAACAAGTGTAATATCTTTGAACCTATCTGTCACAATCTCTTTGACACCCATATAAGTAGAAGGCTTATCTAAGGTCCAAATAAAAGATCTTGGAAATAAATCTGACCCTACATCATCGTTTCGATTTTCAGAATCAATCAATACATTCGCGAAAGGTGTCGCCGTTATTGCACAATAAGAGGAAACATTAAAATGATTTAACATTTCCCTAATTCTTTTGTTAATAGCTGTCGGATCATCCTGATCTTTTGTATTAACAGATGCATAATCACTCTCATCGTCAATTAAAAGAATTGATTTCTTAAGCTTTCCAGTAGGATTTTGGCTTTCGAGCCATTTGTTTAAGTTTTTTAAAGCATTTACATTCTTCTTAACAACCGCAATAACTGGAACTTTAACGGTATCAAGAGTAGCACTACCCATGTTTTGAGCAGCTATTTTTTTATCAAAATCTTGTTCTATAGTTGTCAAACTGATTGGACGCTTTTCTGGATTATTATCAATCCGACCAACCCCAACACGCTTCCCTGCATTGAATCCAATCAAATCAGTAATTATCCTTTCTTGCGTTTGAGATCTCAGGATATTGGTTGCCCCAGCTAGAACTACTATAAAATCATAACCTGCATCCATTGCTGCATTAGATACGCTGGTATAATTTAAAGTCTTTCCTGCCTGAACAAAACCAAATACCAAACCTCTTATATCCTTGTCTTCTGTCCTCTCTGGGGAGCCTAATAGATTTAATATTTGTTCAGTATCCTGTTGAAGCGTGTATAAAACTTCTGATGAGAGGTTTTCCGATATCTTTCTTAAAAATCGACCAGAGTAATAGCGTGATTTATTTTCTTTTTTAAACTCTGTAAACCAGTGCTTGTTATATCTGGCATTTGGATCATCAAGACCAGAACCAGCAGAATGCTTTACTTGGATTTGAGTCTCGAGTTCATACCAAACTTGATCCCAATCAATTTCTTCTCCAGATGTACTGAGTGTGCTTGCAAGGAAATTAAGAGGGACACTCCTCATTTCTTCGAACCGAGACCTTAAATCTTCAATAGTTGGCACCATGTCCTTATCAAGTAACAATGTCTTAATTTGGGTGACAATTTTAAGAATATCATCTTTCATACTTACCGATTAATTTCTTGTATTGTTCCTGTGTCAACAATCCATTAGCAAACATTATATCTGCCGCGCTTTTCTTTAGTTTAGAATCTTTTTGCTTATCCAGCTTATCATTATTTAAATAGTACATAAGACTATCAATAGGCAAAGTTCCTTCCAATAGGCGCAAGAAGTCATTTGCGCTCAATTCGCCTTTATTAAACTTCTTTACCAAATCACTTTCTCGATTGATAGTGAATATTACAGAGCCATTCTCACTTTCCATTTTCCATATATCACTTATGTCCTTTAATGAAAGCTCTGCTCGTTTTTGATATGGGCGCTTAGCAGATTTAAAGAATATTTTGATTTTCGATCTTATTTTGCTCCTAAGACTGTCATCAAGTATACTTATCTGACTCTTTTTGACCTCAATATTAAAGAGTTCATCCGCGTATCCATCGATGTAAATAGCCAATCGTTGCAAATCGCCTATCCTTTTATTTACCCCTAGACCCTCCCATCCGGACCAAGCGATAAGTCTGTTCTTCCTGAAAAGGTAAATACCATCACTCATGCCAATGTCGTTGATCCGATCAAAAGTCTTTTTGTCGGCTATTTTTAGTTTATCTCTATGAGGGATTTGAAATGATTGGGTCTTTATTTCAACTGATTTATGATTGATTAAATCCGGGTCTGAATAATTCGATGCCGGATCATTTGAAAAAAAGGGATCAATTTTCTGAACCTCTTTGTCCCCTACTATAAATTCTACGTTGGTTATTTTGTGATAGACCACGGCTATATGAGTGCGAAGTCTTTCTAATACTTTATCCTTGTCATCTAGCTTAAGACGCAATTTCTTTATAATCACATCTGTCCCGTTGGTTCTCTGGAGCTTTCTATGAAAGGATTTACTATTGATTTCTTCAATTAACCATGCATTCTTGTCACGAACAATTTCCAAATCCCACTGAAGCGAAGCAATGCTCTTATTCTTTGTCTTAGTAATTACTTGAAAAGTATCAGAAAGAGAGAAACTTGCTAATTTTAATCCGAGACCGAATTTTCCCAAATCTGAATCGGAAGACCTCAACTGTTTAGGATCCGAGGAAGCAATTCTCATTGCTTCGAAAAGCTCTTCGGTGGTCATTCCCTTTCCATTATCCGAAATTATAATCGAGTCATCTTCATATTTGACCCAAACTTTTGAAGCGTTTGCAGCAATAGAATTATCGATTATATCCAACACTGCTACATAATGTGAATAGCCAATGTTTAATAGGCTTTTTGTGAAATTTCCTAAGTCAGGTGGACAATCTTTAAAACTCATTTACATCCCTGCC
>Ga0209533_1004402_pt1 | contig 12205 bp, 7 predicted proteins | sample COG_04_FD_184748 | JGI IMG/M metagenome (GOLD analysis project Ga0209533, IMG submission 184748) | Pelagic Microbial community sample from North Sea - COGITO 998_met_04 (SPAdes) (version 2) | ecosystem: Environmental > Aquatic > Marine > Neritic zone/Coastal water | place: Helgoland, sampling... | reverse complement strand
ATAATTTCTAAAGATAAATAAATAATTTTTGATGATGTATCCTACTTTGTAAGTATGTTAAACCTTAAAATTTACTTTCTAATGTATTGAGATTTCAATATCTTCGTAAAGTTTTAAAAAGATATTCGATTTTTTAGTTTAAATCAAAAAAGATATGAAATATAACATTTCTAATATGATGTCTCTAGATATCTATCTTGATTCTCTACAAGACATTGAATATAAGAAGATTATCTCCGAAACCTCTTCTGCAGACCAAAGTGTTATGCCACTTAAAAGCTGGGATATTTTTAGTGAAGATTTTAATTCCTCGATAGAAAATTCAAAGTCTTTGCATGATATAAAACAGATAAAATTACTTGCTAAGAAAACTGAATGGAGAAATGAAATTGATGATATTTTTGAAAACCAAGATTTTGAAGCGCTAATTATTACAGACATCAACCAAAAGATACTTTGGGTAAATAATGGTTTTACCGAAATGACTGGCTACTCTAAAAAATATGCACTACATAAAACTCCAAGTTTTTTACAGGGTGAGGCTACTCAGGGACAAACTAGAAATAGAATCAAAAAAAAACTCGAACTTCTTAAACCATTTACAGAGGTGATTGTCAATTATAGAAAAGATAATACTCCTTACAAATGTGAAGTTAAAATTATTCCTTTATACAAAGAAAAAGTAACTCATTTTTTAGCTATTGAGAAAAAAGTGGTTTAGTTAAACTGCGTTACGATTTACAAGTATCTTAGTTGAAAAAGATGTTGTTGTTTTTAAAAGACTTATCGAATCATATTACACAACTCTTATTTAGGAGCATACACTTTCTTTGCTGTTTTCATAACATCTGATCGATCAAATGACATTGTTTTTGTTTCAAAATTTGAATACAGTTCCATCTGATCTGTGTAATGAGGACTTTCTGGTCTTCGGCTATTTCCAAAAGAAATTACAGACTCAAAATAGGTTTTATTTGGGGTAAACCTAACCAAGCCAATGTAAGATTCTCCGTGAGTAATTTTAATTTTACCGTCTTTGTAGGGTTGCCCTTTCATGGCAGTTACCACATCTGGAAGTCCGTAAATAGGAAGTTCTTTATTTCCTCTTACTAGTTTTTGAAATTCACCAAGTTGAATTCGCTCTGCATTAAAATAGGTTTTTAAATGCGCTTTTGTAATTTTTAAAGCTTCATATAAAGCCTCTTTTGTAAAAACCCGATCTTTTCCAAGTTGATAGTAAAAAGGAGTGAGCTGATAATATAAAGAAGCGTATGCGCCAGCTCCATAAGATGTTGTATTGGTAATTCTATCCCAATTTTGAATGTCTGTTAGTAAGGTGCTTACTTCCGGATAATCGGCTACCTTCATATCAAACAATGGATTTAAATCCATGTAGTTGTATTTCAGCGGCGTTGGCAATTGATGATCGTATTTAATGCGTTTAAAACGTTTATAATCTATTCGCTCTTCTTCCTCTAACAACTGTAAAAGCCTAGTTGAGCGGTTATTATCATAGGTTTCAAAATTCATTTCTTTGGCAAAATTTTCAGCAATTGGATTGTCTGCCTCACTAGAGGATTTAAAAGGGCTATGATTGGCATTATAGACAAAACCAGATTTAGGCTTAACCACCTGTGGTAAGTCTTTTATATCATAATAAGTATCCCATAGGGTCTCTCGAGTATTTCCAGGAACAACATCTCTCCAATCATAGCCTTCGGCTCTTATAGGAATTTTACCATTTGAAATGTAAAAAATAGTGTCGTTTCTATCTGCATACCCAATATTATATCCTGGCAATGCTTTCATTTCTATAGCTTTATAAAATTCTGAAAAATTAGTAGCCTTATTCATTTTCCACCACTGCTCTATGGCTGTAATATTTGTGGTACTTGGGGTTCTTACAGAATAGACTCCGGTTTTATTTTTTAATGTTGGACCATAAATACTTTTATAAAACTTTTTCTTAATTGGTATATTTATTCCAAGAAATTTTAAAGTAAGTTTTGCTTTAAATTTTTCTAATGTATAGGGTTTACCATCAACTAAATAAACATCTTTTTTCTTTGGATGCATCTGAAGTGCATATACATCTGCTTTGTCTGGATAGTTTACGGTATGAGTCCATCCTAAATATTCGTTTGCACCAGTTAATATACAAGGTGTGCCAGGAAATGCAGCTCCAATGATATTGGTACCCTCTTCACTTACCAAATGTGCTTCATACCATGAGGTGGGCCCCTCTAATGGTTGATGTGTGTTAATGGCTAAGAATGTTTCATCTGAACCGGTTCTATTTCTACTAACGGCAATAAAATTTGAGCCTTTACTATCTTCTTCAATTTTGTAAGGCCAAGATAAGCTGTTATTTACAATGCCACTAACCAGTTTATCTGCTTCGTTAGAAATAAACAGTTGCAATTGTGTGTAGCGAAGTAATTTTTTAACGGTGAGAGGGAAAAGCTTTTTCTCTAAAATTTCTTCTGGATGTTTGTTGGAATATGCATTTAAACCTTCTGCAAAGGCCTCTGCTAGGGCTATGAATTTTTTATCGAGGGTGTTGTAATATTTATCAACCGTTTCCTCAGATTGAATTAATTGTGTTAAAAAATCAGCTCCGGCACCTTTTAAACCGATGAGTTTTCCCAGCAATCCATTACCAGCTAAATACCCCTCTTGAATAAGTTTAAAATGGTCTTCTGCTTGCGCCCAGGCAAAGCCATAAGCTACCTCAGCATCTGTAGGTGCATAAATATGAGGGACACCATAATTATCTCTTACAATTTCTATGTGGTCTGGGTTAATTTGAGAGAAGCTAGTAAAGCTAGCACTTAAAAAAAGGAGGGTATATACTATTTTTTTCATAAGGTTATGATATCATAACATAAGTAGATTTTTACTGCTTATGTTGAATGGGTTAATTTAGTTTTTTAGGTCCTGGAAAAAACATGTTGGTTTGCTCCTGATATGCTTTATAATTCGGCCTCTTTTGTAAGGTATAAAATTCTGAGGGCACAGCTCCGGTATAATAGACCAATGTTGTGTACATAATGTAAGATATATAGAATAATCCTATACAAATAATGATCCAAACCAGTTGCTGATCTTTAGAAAAAGCAATTACAAGAGAAGAAAAAGAAGAAATAATCATCGCATTCCATACCATCCATTCTGAGAAATAATTTGGGTGACGAGTGTATTTCCAAAACCCAACATTACAAACTTGTTTCTTTTTCTTTTCTAAGAATGCTTTTTTCAAAAATTGTTGTTTTTGCAGGTCTGAGATGTGTTCTAAAACAAACCAAGTTGCCCATAGCCCAACTCCAATTAGCTCTAAAGTTGATATGCTATTCGTAGAATTATTAGCCATTAAAATGGCAGGAATTGCCAAAAAAGTAATATTGGCAAAACATTGAATCATAATTTCATATTGGAGAGATAGGTTTAAATTTTTGTAACCGGCTCTATCCCATCTTCTGCGTTGATAGGTATATCTAGAAAGTTCAGATTTTAAATGCCCTTTTTTAAACAAAATAAGTGCCCCTATTCCCATTCTTAATCCTGAACACAAATACATCCCTGAAATAAGGTAGATTCTTGGTTTGTAACCCTCTCCAAGCAGAAGTGCTAAAACTCCAATAAGAACTAAACCCCAGGGCCAAGCAATATCTACATAGGACATTTTTTTTGTAAACAATGCTGGTATACAAGCGACTACTAAAAATAAAAGGAGTTGAAGTACTCCATTTACAAGTACCATTTCTTGAAAAATTTCTACTTGATAGATAACGTAATAAATAAGGAGGTAAGGAAGATATCCAAAACCACGAGTAAAGAAATTTTTAAAAGCTATTTTCATAAGATATTATTTCTTGAAAAACTTTAGATAAGAACTTTTCTGACCTTCAGTTAATTTAATAAAATACATGCCTTGTTTTAGTTGACTTACATCTAAGGTAGTTGAGTTTTGATCCTCTAAAATATGTTGTCCTGTTATGGTAAATACTTGGAGGTTGAATTGGTTTGAAACCCCTGATATGTATAGTGTATTTTGAGTAGGATTTGGATAAATTTTTACAGAGGTTAGCGTATCATCTTCTATTGACAATGAAGGACTATTCACTGCATTTGGACTTCCATGAAGGTTTATACAGTCCCAACTTTCTGGCAATAAATTGTCTAAATCTGGTGTTATTAGTTCTAAAGTATATCCTGTCTCTTTTGCGCAATCTGACCAAGGTGTATCTGACTCATAAGTTACCTCGTCTTGAAGAACTCCAGAGGCATTATACAATCTAACCGCATCTGAATTTCCTAATCCAAAACCTAGTTCACCTATATAATTTGTTATGTCTGGAAAAACATCTGAAAAATCTGAAGCATCTTTTACCAACACAATATAACCGTTCCCTTCTAGTTGTGTTTCTGAAGGAATCTCATATACATGAGAATCATCATCATCTTTTAATTGCCAACCAGACAAGTCTACAGGGGTTGGGTTTGGATTGTACAACTCTACCCAGTCATCTGCATTAAAATCATCGCTAGATTTATAATTTATTTCGTTGATAACTATAGGGTCTGTGAGCTGTGATTCTGTAAAGTTTGGTATTACTTCAAATGAACCAACTATACTAATGCTAATGGTTTCTTCTGTTGAAGAAAGGTCTCCACTCCAATGTGAAAACTCATATCCGTTGGCCGCAATAGCTGTTAATTGAACGGGTACTGTTTCAAAATAATCTCCTGTCCAAGAGGATTCTTGGATCATTAAATTTTCATTTACTTCCACAGATCCTTCGGTAGTATTGGTGTTTGTAATTGTTAGTGGATGAAAATTTGGCAAATTAAATTGAGATAGCATATGGTTTTTAACAATAGCAGGTCTATTGTCTGCAAATATTTTCATTTGATCGATATAATATCCAACCCATGCACTAATATTGGAGATGTTTACACCAATATTGGTAAGGGATGGGTCATCTCTCCAGCGTTCATAATGAGCATTTACTTCGGGTTCAATAGTTGCATAAATTTGTTCTATATGGGTAATTACATTAGTGGACAGAAAACGCGTATTGAGTTCATCTGCATATCGATTAATAAATTTATTTCTAAATCCTAAATTTGTTGTTAATCTTCTAAATAACAGTGTAGACCATGAGGGATTTGGCCATCCCGGACCATTGGGGTCTAAGGCAAAACTGAGTGTATTTTCTTGGTAATTATTAATATTCCAAAAGGGCCCAAAACCAAAATCAGTATCATACATTATCCAACGCCATTTTCCGCCTGTATGTTTCCAAAATTTTATATTATTACCTGGCCAATCTGTATTGTTGAAAAATATATTTGAAGCTTGGTAAAGCGCATATTCTGTGAGGTCTATTTGCTCATTTACATATTCAAAATTTGAATTTACGGTTAAATCTGTAGTTGATATATAATCTATTAGTTGAAGGTATTCTTCGTTGCTTCCTTCAATTTCTTCTGCATTGTTGGTAAGTAATGTGATGTCATCTGCATCTACATTGTGTTTAGACGCCAACATATGTTCATTAATTTTTTCTCTTAAACTATACATCCCCCAATATTCACCATTAAGGTATGTGGCAACAGGGTTGTGTTCTTGAAAGTCTAACCCAGAATCTCGCATTAGACTGGTAAGCATAATGTCTTTCATTGAAGATCGCATCCAATCTTGCCCAGAATTTCTTAATACTAGAGCTTGAAATTTATCATACCCTAACTCATTAAAAAAGGGATGCTCAAATTTTGAGTCTCCGTATTGACCTCTTGCAAATAAAGATAAAGATCGTTGTCCGTTTTGACCTCTACTCCAGCCCCCAAAAATCTTCACCCCTGCATTAAACTCAGAAAAATTATCAGTTCCGTTTTCATGAAAAGAAAAATGAATTGGACGTTCCCAGTCTTCCCAAAAATTTGCGCCAAAATAAGGTTGATTTGTGTCATAGGTTCCGTCTGGTCCAAAAACATAAATTCCAGTATCTTCATCAAAGAAATTATCTGGTGCTGTAGCTAATAACATCAAATCTATTTCATGATTTGAATTGAAAATATATGATTTTGTAAATATCGGTGAAGGAAAATAATTGGCTAAAAAAATCCTTGCTCGTACACTTGTGTTTGCTGAGATTTCTATAGGTTGTGTATAGATTGGTGAAGATTCAGTTGGTTCTTCTCCTCCAAGAGCATAATGAATAACTTCTCCAGAACTATTTCCAGATAATGTTAGGTTAAAAGAGCCATCAACTGCCCCTGACTCTTGTGAAAAATTAACCTCACTTTGAACTGCACCTAAAAATTCGGTGCTTGAATTTTCATAACCCGGAGTAGTTTCCAGATAGCTTACAAGATTTCCAGAGCTTATAGATATTCCTACTGAAGTGTTGGGTGGTAGGTTTTCTGCTGTTAATTCATCAATTAAATTTTCAGTTGCATCCGAAAGAAGCAAGGTTTCAGTATCCGAGGATATTTTAAAATTGGTATGAAGATTGGTTATTAAGTTTAAGACGTCAGGCGGAGTAACTCCAGAAGTATTTGGTGCGGTAAAAACTGCGGATAAAAAGGGTATTATGGTAAGATCTGAAGAATTTGAAGAAACATTATGAGCTTGTATTGTTAAAATATTTTCACCTGAATTTAAAATTGAACTAAAATCTGTTATCAAAAATCTTTCTGGTATTCCTCCTAAATATAATTGAGCTTCATGATCTTGAAGTGTTCCTGAATTAAATGGTGGAGGCACTCCATTTATATTGGCACGAGCAACTTCTATACCATTAATATAGGCAACAAAACCATCATCATAATCTATGTCTAATATTAACGAAGACACCTCACTTACATCGGTAATTTCAAAAACTTTTCTAAGGTAAACTGACCGTGTTGAATTAGGAAGTACTGTAGCGTCATCACCGTCTCCATAGCCAAAGCCAGAGCTAGATTCTGCCCAAGTAGAATCATCAAAACTAAGAGAATTCCAATTAGAATTGGGTTCAGAACTTGGTGTTAAGTATTTAAATACATCTCCTTGATTAATGAGTGTTCTAGGATAAGCAAGAGTAGATCTGTCTTTTTTAGAAGCCCATACCAGTAGATATTCGTCAGGTGCTAATGTAATGTTTGGAAAAACCCATTTGTTTAATTCATCTAAATCATCGGAGATGAACCATCCATCTATGGAAACATCTTCTGAACCGGGGTTGTGTAATTCAAACCAATCTGGAGTGTCTCCATCTTCATCTGTATATTCAGAATTTGAGGAAACCACCTCATTTATTTTTATAGTCTGTGCACCAATACTAACACAAAAAAAGAAAAATAATAAGCTTAAATACTTCATTAAAATTGCATATTTCTAATTAACAAGCACAAATATAACTAGATTTACTAGGAAACTGAAAACTAATAAAATATTCTAATATTTATTTTATATGCAGTACTTTGTGATTGAAATTGAGATGAGCTTATCTAAATAAATAAAAAATGAAATTAAAAAGAGAGGTTGGGGTTTTAGGACTTAGTGCTAATATTGTTAATATTATTATTGGAGGTGGTATTTTTGTTTTACCAGCAATTGTGGCTGCAAATTTAGGGGCATCAAGTAGTATTGCTTATCTCTTTTGTGGTTTTGTAATGTTACTAGTGATGGCATGCTTTGCTGAATTAGGTAGTATTTTTACCGGCAGTGGTGGTAGTTACAAGTATATAGCCTCTTCTTTTGGTAAATTTCCAGGATTCCTTACTTCCATACTTATTGTATTGGCCTCTTTCACTGGCGATGCTGCTGTTGCAAATGCTGCTGTTGATATTTTAAGTACTTTTCTACCTGCTTTTAAAAATTTTTGGGTACAATTATTATTTTTTATTTTACTATTCTTTGGGTTTGGTTACATTAATATTATTGGTCTTAAAAAAGGAGTGGGGTTTGTAAAAATAATTACGCTATTTAAACTAGCTCCTCTTCTATTCATCATTGTTTTTGGATTTATGGAAGTGGAGGTATCGAATCTCTACTGGGAAAATATACCTGGCACTGCCAAAATTGGGGAAATGTCTTTAATTCTATTTTTTGCTTTTGTAGGTGCAGAAAAAGGATTGTCTTTGAGTGGTGAAGTAAAAAATCCACAAAAAACAATTCCAAAAGCCATCTTATTAAGTATTGTTGCAATTCTCATCATATATATTTTAATTCAACTTATTTCTCAAGGTGTATTAGGTAATACACTTGCTAATTATGATAAAAACCCTCTTGCAGAGGTTGCAAATACTGTATTTGGACCCGTAGGTTTTACCGTCATAACTGTTGGAGCTGCCTTATCTATGATTGGAAGTTTAAGTGGCAAAATCTTGAGTATGCCAAGGGTTATTTTTGCAGCGGCTAAAGACAATGTAATTCCTTTAAAAAAACTTGGTGAAGTTCATAAAAAGTATAGAACTCCTTATGTAGCCATTTCGTTATATGCATGCTTAGGCTTTGTTTTTGCAATTGCTGGGGGGTTTAAAGAACTTGCCATCATTTCTAGTGCATCTACTCTACTTATTTATCTTGGAATATCTTTAGCTACTCTGAAATTAAAAATAGTAAACCTAAAAAAAAGATCTGATGGTTTTAAAGTACCTGGGGGCTATAGTATACCTATAGCATCCTCAATTTCTATTGTATGGCTTTTATCTAAATTACCTCAAGATAAAATAATACTGTTTACTGGGGTTTTACTAGGATTGAGTCTGCTGTTTTTTACCATTAAAATACTTTCAAAAAAATAAGCCTCAATACCCTAAAGAGATTATTTGTAATTTACTAAAACAATAGCCTTTTAATTTACAGGTACTCCAAATTAATAAGATAAACACCTATAGATATGAGGAATAAAGACAATAAAGTGATAGAGTTCCACTGATCTTTAAAAAATAGCACACCAAATATGATAGTGAGAATAGGTGTTATTAAACTAATTAATGAGGAAATTAAAGGATTAGTGTACTGTAAGCCCAAGAAACCTGTCCAAATTGCTGAAAAAATAATAATAGCCATAAATACTACTGGTTTAACTATTTTTTGAATTTGAGGATAAATCTGATGGAATGATAATGAAGTTTTAAAATTAAAAATAATAAGAACAACAAAGAAAACAACTAATTCCTGAACAGTAACGGACAAAATAGCTGGAAACTCTTGCTTTAAGTTATACCAATGCATTAAACTAGAAGCCGCAAAGAAAAAAGACATCATCGTAAACAATATAATATTGCGAAATGAAATTTTTTTCTTTACCCCCTCAATCTTTTTTATTTGAAAAATATACAAGGTAAAACCAACTATGATACAAATGGAGGCCACAGCATAATTTTTAAGAAAAATATTTTCAAAAAAAAATAAATATAAAGAAACAAGAAATACAATTAATAAATTAAAGACACCAAGCTGAGTTAGACTTCCTTCTTTCAATGCTAAAATCATACTAATTAAACCAAACGCCCCGAAAATAGAAGCCACAATAATTTTTATACTAACAGCATAAGTAAGCGCTGAAAATATAGTTGGATAAAATAAAAAAATAATTGCTAAACCAATACAACTGGTCAATAGACATCTAAAACCAATGATTAACCATAAATCAAACTTAGAAAGAAGACGCTTCCACAGTAGGTTATTAAAAGCATAAAAAAAACTAGATAATACTAAAAATACCATTGGTAAAATTAAGTTTGAAAATTATGTAAATCAATAAACGAAAAAAAAGATATGAAAAGAAAAAAAAGAGTGTAAAAATTAAATTTTACACTCTTTCCATCATTAATTATTCATTTTTCTATGAATCGAGAAACATAAATTAAATTTAGAGGGTAGAATTTATAATCTCAATCAAAAATATAATAAAGATTTATGTATATTAGTACAAGTTTAGTACAAGATGGAAAAAAAACTGAGAGACATTACCGTAGAAAAAATTGGATTCAAAATAAAAAGTTTAAAAGATAGCAAAAGACTTAGCCAGATTATAGCGAAAGAAAATGACATAGACATCAGCTATAACACGATTAGGAGGTTTTTTGGAATCGTTAAAAATGTACAAGCTAGTAACTTCACATTAGACACCTTATCAAAATTTAATGGTTTTGATAATTATTCTGATTTCATGGTTAATTTCAAATTAAAAAATAAGTGGAGTGAAGAATTTGAAATCTCAAAGATTATCCACAAGAGTATGGATGATCAACTATTAAAGTATATAGAAGACAACCTCAGTCATACGAGAAGTTTTAACTTAAAATTAATTCAAATAATAAGAGAATTATTACTCATTGGAAATTTCAATCTAATTCGCAGAATTTTTGAACTCAAAAAAATGAATGCTAATAATTTTAATTATGATGATAAAGTACTAATGGGTATGTCTATAGGCAATTTAGTTAGCGTTGTAAACGTTAAAAATAAAATGTTTAACAAATTAATTTTAAACGAGAACTTTCAAGACTTGATAATTACAATTTTTGTAGATTATGGAAGTTTAAGAACATATTATTCTGATATTATTAAAATAATTCACAAGAAAGGATCAAGGAAAGATGTACGAGTATTCTGTGAAGGAATATTAAATTTAAACATGTATTTAAATAAAGAAAAAAGTGAATCATTTTACATTTTAAAAGAAGAAAATGATTTTCACCCCATATTGAAAAGTAGAATCTTTTCTCAATATTTATTAATGGAAGATTCTAAAATCATTATGAAACTAAAGGATTATTACCAGAAAAATCTAGTAAATGGTTTGATTCCCATAGAATGTTTATTTGAAATAAATTTTACAACTATCTTAACTCGAAACTTTGAAGTAATGGAGTGGATTATAAAAAAAATTAAACCTGACACAGATTACACGTTCTTTTACAAATACGAACATTACAATAATTTTTTGTTTATGAAACTCATCTATTATACTAAAATAAATGATCATGAAAAAATTGCTGCAATTGATAAGAATTTAATAATCAAACGATTCCAATCCTATGAAGAAATGGCACTCTTATACCATAATATATGTAAGTATAAATGGGATAAAAACAACAAGTACCTTGAAGAATATTTAACAATAGCAAAACAGGTGAATCCCGAATTTTTTACAAAAAAATACTTTTTAAATTATTTTAATTAAGTTTTGTGACCCAGCTTTTTTTGACTTTTTTAAAAGTGAAAAATAGGAATCACAAGAAGCTACCTAGTTTTTTATATCTTGCCTATTTAAATAAAATGAGTTGAAAAGAATAGTAATTTCTGTAACAAATGATTTAACAACTGATCAACGTGTTGAAAAAACTTGTGAAGCTTTATCTGAAATTGGATATGATGTAGTTTTAGTGGGTAGAAAACTAAAAACAAGCCTTCCTATTCAAAAAAATTATAAAACAGTTCGGTTTTGTTTACTTTTTAATAAAGGCTTTTTATTTTATCTGAAATTGGATATGATGTAGTTTTAGTGGGTAGAAAACTAAAAACAAGCCTTCCTATTCAAAAAAATTATAAAACAGTTCGGTTTCGTTTACTTTTTAATGTAGGCTTTTTATTTTATGCTGAATTCAATATACGTTTATTTATGTTTCTTTTATTTACAAAAAAAAACATTCTATTTTCTAATGATCTAGATACACTTTTACCTAATTATTTACTCAGTTTACTTCAACGAAAAACACTAGTTTTTGATAGTCATGAATTGTTCTCAGAAATTCCAGAATTAGTAACTAAACCTCGGGTAAAAAACTTTTGGTTGTATTTAGAAAAAAAGTTAATTCCAAAATTGAAGAATGTAATTACAGTGAGCAATTCTATTAAAAACCATTATCTGAATTTATATGGAATTTCGGCAACAGTAGTTAGAAATATCCCAAAAATTCAAAGAATTGACCCAAAAGAATTCCCTGTAAATACTAATGAAAAAAAAATTATACTTTATCAAGGTGCTGTAAATATAGGGAGGGGTATTGAGCTCATGATTGATACCATGCCTTTACTTGATGCGTATTTGTTTATTGTAATTGGAGATGGAGATATTTTAAAGGAATTAAAAGAAAAAGTAAAACTCCAAAATTTAAATAATAAAGTTAAATTTTTAGGTAAAAAATCTCCAGAGGAACTAAAGAAACTCACTTTAAGTGCCTCCATTGGTATGAGTTTAGAAGA
>Ga0209533_1004399_pt1 | contig 12207 bp, 10 predicted proteins | sample COG_04_FD_184748 | JGI IMG/M metagenome (GOLD analysis project Ga0209533, IMG submission 184748) | Pelagic Microbial community sample from North Sea - COGITO 998_met_04 (SPAdes) (version 2) | ecosystem: Environmental > Aquatic > Marine > Neritic zone/Coastal water | place: Helgoland, sampling... | reverse complement strand
CCCCCAATTTATATGCTAATGCCGCTATAATGCGCCGCTGAATTTATTGGAATCTCTTGCTATGCCTAACAAGTTTCCCCTTTGGAAGAACCTGATGGTTCTTCTGGTTGTCACCTTTGGTTTTATCTACGCCTCGGCTAACCTTTTTCCACCAGATCCGGCTATTCAGTTGTCAGGGCAGAGTGGTGCTATGCAAATTGATGCAGCGGTTCTGCAAAAGGTTGAGCGTTCGCTGGATGAAGCGGGTATTGAGTACTTTGCTGGCGAAACTGACGGTGAGAGTCTGTTGGTGCGTTTGCGCGCTAAAGATTTGCAGTTGCGCGCCAAGGAAGTGATTCAGGCCGAGATGGGCGGTGACTATATTGTCGCACTTAATCTGGCGCCGACGACCCCAGATTGGTTAAGTGATTTGGGCGGTGTGCCAATGAAGTTGGGCCTTGATTTAAGGGGCGGTGTGCACTTTCTACTCGAGGTTGATCTCGACTCTGCGCTGACTACGCGCTTAGAGGGCGATATAGAAGATGTTAAGAAAACATTGCGCGAAGAGCGCGTTCGCTATCGCAGCCTGGTGCTAAAAGATAATCAAATTATTGGTCAATTCCGTGATGTCGAGCAGGTTGAAAAAGCCAAAATTTTAATCCGTACTACCTATCGCGATCTTCAACCGCAATCTGAGCCGGGTCAAAACCCCCTCGTACTTAAGCTAAAGCTCAGTGAAATAGCCAGTCGCGAAATCGAAGATAACGCCATCAAACAAAACCTCACATCGCTGCGCAATCGAGTTAATGAACTCGGTGTTTCAGAGCCATTAGTTTCCCGACAGGGCAAAAACCGCATTGTTGTTGAATTGCCCGGTGTTCAAGACACGGCTGAAGCCAAGCGAATAATTGGTAAAACGGCTAACTTGGAATTCCGTCTTGCGGCACTGGATCGAATTGGTGAAGTATTTCCTTTTCGTACACCCTCAGGTCAGGGCCCAGATGCTCGACTTGAGAGCAAGGCAGTTATTACCGGTGAAAATGTTACTGATGCCCGGGCCAGCTTTGATGAAAATGGTCGCCCACAGGTAAGTATTACGCTCGATGCTAAAGGCGGTTGGCAGATGGGTTATGCTACTAGAGACAATATTGGTCGTCGCCTAGGTGTACTGTTTATTGAATACAAAACCAAACTTGAAAAGTCTCTTGGTGAGAATGGTGAGCTGGTTTTGACGCCGGTGCCGTTTGTTGAAAAAAATATTATTAGTCTGGCAACGGTTCAGGCTCAGTTGGGTAAACAGTTTCGCATTACGGGTCTAGAGCAACGCGAGTCTTCTGAGCTTGCTCTGCTACTCCGCGCCGGTGCTTTGGCCGCACCAATGTATATTGTTGAGGAACGTACCATCGGACCATCGTTGGGTGCTGACAATATTGCGTTGGGGGTCAAATCGGTCACTGTGGGCATGGCTATGGTGCTGTTGTTTATGTTGGTGATCTATCGCGGATTTGGCGTGTTTGCCAATATTGCTCTGGCTATGAATCTGGTCTTGCTGATTGCCTTTATGTCACTGATGGGTGCGACCCTGACTCTGCCGGGTATTGCCGGTATCGTTTTGACGGTAGGTATGGCGGTGGATGCCAATGTGCTTATTTTCTCCCGTATTCGAGAAGAACTTGCCTCAGGTGCATCGATTCAGGGGGCTATTAGTGCTGGTTATGATCGCGCCTTTGTCTCAATTCTTGATGCCAATGTTACAACTTTGATTGTGGCGTTGATTCTATTCTTGATTGGCTCAGGCCCAGTGCAGGGCTTTGCGGTGACATTGTCGATTGGTATTTTGACCTCGATGTTTACTGCCATCCTGTTGACTCGCTCGCTGGTTAATCTAACCGTCGGTGGACGCAAAATCGAAAAGCTTTGGATCTAGGGAAAAGACAATGACTGAATTAAAAGTGTATAACTTTATGGGCCTCCGCAAGATTGCGGTGGTCTTCTCTGCGGTTTTACTATTCGCTTCTGTGGTCTCACTATCCATTAATGGGCTGGTGTTAGGCCTCGATTTTTCTGGTGGCACACAGGTCGAAGTGGGATATGAAAAACCGGCCGATCTGGTTGTTGTTCGTCAACAGTTGGAATCAGCAGGTTTTGAAAATCCTGTAGTCGTTCATTACGGTTCAGAAACTGATGTGCTTATTCGTTTGCAGGGTAAGCCCGATCAAAGTGTATCTGAAAAAGTCTATGCGGTGTTACAGAGCAATGGTGAAGCAGTAGAACTGCGACGCGTTGATTTTGTCGGCCCCCAAATTGGCGATGAGTTGCGTGAAGATGGTGGCCTGGGCATGTTAGCGGCACTGGCTGTGGTTATGCTCTACGTAGCAGTGCGCTTTCAGTTTAAGTTCTCTGTAGGTGCGGTGCTGGCACTTGTTCACGATGTGATAATTACTCTTGGTGTGTTCTCGCTGGCGCGTTTGGAGTTTGATTTAACGGTGTTGGCGGCGGTCCTAGCGGTGGTTGGTTACTCGCTCAACGACACGATTGTGGTGTCAGATCGGATTCGTGAAAATTTCCGCAAGATACGTAAGGCAACACCGGTTGAAGTGGTCAATGAATCGTTGTCACAGACCCTGTGGCGTACTATTAATACATCGTTGACCACCATGTTGGTGTTGTTGGCGCTGTTCTTTATTGGTGGCGAACTGATTCATAATTTCGCTATTGCGCTGATGATCGGTGTGGGTATTGGTACCTACTCTTCAATTTATGTTGCCGCTACGGTGATGTTGGCCATGAATGTGGATCGCGAAGATTTGCTTGAGCCGGTTGAAGGTGAGTTGGTCGACGACCTGCCTTAAAATTCTGCTTAGTTGTTGTGATAGCGAAAAAAGGACTTTAAGAAGTCCTTTTTTTTCGCCATAAATTAATTAACGATTTTTATAACTAGATACTGAATTAAAAATTCTACAGTTGATGTGCTATGTTAACTGGAAGGTATTAATATCTGTGTTTAATTGGCAGATAAATCTACAGACCTACATATTCACACAACCTTAAAGGTATAACGTTGATTCCCGATGGTTCACCGACTTCTCCACTGATGAAATCACTCTCCTTAGGACTTTTGATGATCGCCAGCCTATTGTCTGGTTGCTCGTTGATGCCTCAACAGGGCGAAAATAATTGTCCAGCGGTAGAAATCGTTGAGTTACCCATTGCTGTGCAGACATGCCCAGAACCACAGATTGTTGAGCGTATAGTCACCAAAACAGTTTCCGCGCCGCTGCCGCCAATGGCCAACACCGCAGGCAAGTTGCACTTACCAATAGTGGGCGCAGTGGAGTGGGCAAGAGTAGAGCCTGCAGGCCTGTGGATAGAGTCGCGAATTGATACGGGTGCCGATACCACCTCGATCCATGCTGAAGATATTCAGTTGATCGAAAAAGATGGCAAACGCTATGTAAGCTTTGTGTTGATAGATGCAGTGACGGGTAGCCGTAAATCTCAGGAATTAAGACTGCGACGACGGGTACTTATTAAACAGAGCGGTGGGCCGGATCAGCGCCGGTATGTGGTTCGTATGTGGGTGACGTTGGGTGATACACGCTCAAGAATTGATGTAAATCTTACTGACCGCGCTAATTTCGAATATCCATTATTGATTGGGCGCAACTTCTTGATTGATAGCATGATTGTTGATGTCAGTCGTCACCATACTTTGGCTGCACAGAAGACGTCGGCTAATGATTAATTCTAAAGTTCAAATTGGCTTGATCGCCGGTGTATTCATTGCATTAGGTATAGGACTAACTCTATACAAAGCGGTTAGCCTAGATCTACCCCTAGTACCGGATCAGTATCGAGAGGTGTGGACGATTGAGTCAAAAACGAGTTTTGCACCGACGAATACGCGGGTTGGGTCACCGGTAAATGTTCAGTTAAAACTGCCCACGGGTCAGGCCGGTTGGGTGATTCTTGAGGAACATTTTGCCTCTTCAGGGTTTGGCTTTTCGATTATTGAGGAGAGCGCCGGAAGTAGTGTCGCGCGCTGGACACGGCAAAAATTAGATCGACCTACGACCCTCTATTATAAAATGCAGACTTATCGCGCCAGTCAAAACAGTAGCTTACCGATACTGCCTATCAAGATTCCACAAAAGCCGCTGTTGGAGCCAGATCAGCAGGCCGCTACGGATCGTTTGGTCGACAGGCTGCAGAAACAGTCCTCTAATATCGAAAGCTTCGTGCAATTACTGTTGCAAGAGTTTCTCCGCGACTCGCCCGATCAGGATACGCTGTTTCTGCTCGACTCTTATGAAGATGACGCCTTTGCGGTACTCATGGATGTCTTGGCAATGGCTGATATTAGCGCCCACCAAATTCGCGGCATTGTCTTGGAAGATGGTCGTCGCAGGCAGACCCTAAACTCGCTTATTGAAGTTTATAGCGGTGAGCAGTGGAGTATCTTTGATCCCAGTACCGCCAACCTAGGCCTGCCGGATAACTTTTTTATCTGGCAGCGTGGCGATGGTGCAGTATTGAATGTGGTAGGTGGTCGCGATTCAAGCCTTGAGTTTGCGTTGGTAAGCAATAGTCTCCCAGCCAAAGCGGTCGTGGGAATGGAGCAACGCTCAGATCAATACGCACTATTGGATTTCTCAATTTATACACTGCCGGTAGAACAGCAGGGTATTTTTAAAGGTCTGCTATTGATTCCGGTGGCCGCCTTGGTGGTGGTATTTATGCGGCTATTGGTCGGGGTGAGAACCTCTGGCACCTTTATGCCAATCTTGATCGCACTGGCATTTATTCAAACTACATTATTTATTGGTCTGGCGATTTTCCTTGGCCTTATTGGTATAGGTCTGTGGATCCGCTCCTATCTCAGTCAGCTTAATTTGCTGTTGGTGGCACGGGTAGCAACGGTGATTATTATGGTTATCCTGCTGATGGCTGCACTGGCAGTTATCAGTTACAGACTGGGTCTTGATCAAGTATTAACCGTAACCTTTTTCCCGACCGTGATTGTTGCCTGGACCATTGAGCGAATGTCGATCCTCTGGGAAGAGGAGGGTGGGCATGAAGTATTGATTCAGGGGGGTGGCAGTTTATTGGTGGCAGTGATGGCTTATCTGGTGATGTCGAATCATCTGGTTGAACACCTTACGTTTAATTTCCCTGAATTGACGTTGAGTGTACTGGGAGTAATTTTGCTATTCGGCAAATATACCGGTTATCGTCTTTCCGAGTTATATCGTTTCCGAGATATGGGTTCTAAATAGAGCTATGACTAGAGCGATGAAAAAGCTGATTTCGCCCTTTGAGCTTCGCGATCTTGGCATCTTGGGGATGAATGAGCGCAATATTGGTTTTATTGGTCATTATAACCAGCGCAAAAATTACCGGCTTGCTGACAACAAACTACAAACCAAAAGTGCCGCCTTAGTCCGTGGCATTCCGGTTCCAGAACTCTATGGCACGGTGGAGTATCAATTTCAGGTTAAAAACCTCCACGAAACACTTAGTGGCCGCGATAGTTTTGTGATTAAGCCAGCGCAGGGCAGTGGTGGCAAAGGTATTTTGGTGATCACTGACCGCGATGGGGATCTATTTGTAAAGTCCAGCGGCGCGCTGATCGACGAGCGCGAGGTGCGCCGCCATACATCTAATATTCTCGCCGGTCTCCACAGCTTGGGCGGTCGCAACGATTGCGCCATGATCGAAGCCTTAATCGATTTTGATCCGGTTCTCAAAGACTACAGTTTTGAAGGTGTTCCGGATATTCGCGTGATTGTTTTCCGCGGCGTTCCAGTCATGGCGATGATGCGCTGCGCCACCCATAGCTCTGATGGTAAGGCTAATCTGCATCAGGGTGCGGTGGGCGTGGGTATTGATATTAGCACTGGCAAGAGCATCTGCGCGGTACAGCATGACCGTATCGTTACCCAGCATCCGGATACCGAAATACTATTTGATCAGTTAAATATTCCTCATTGGCAGCAGGTACTTGAGCTGGCTGCTAGCTGTGCAAGTATGACCGGACTGGATTATCTGGGGGCCGATATTGTGCTGGATAAGCAGGGTGGCCCGATGTTGCTGGAACTCAATGCTAGGCCTGGTTTAGCGATTCAGGTGGCCAATCAAACAGGACTTCGTCACCGATTGGCCTCGGCCGCAAAGATTGCAGATTTAACCAATGACCAGGCGGCGAAAATTCGCCTAGCCCGCGAGCAGTTCAGCTGCACCAGTGTTGCCCGTGGTCAGCTATCAATCAACATCCTTTAGTTTCTTCGTAAAATGGCATCAGTAGCGAATAATTGCTCAGGTTAAATCAATTTCAGAAACTACTGCTAAAAACTCCCCTTACGATTAAGAATTCGCAATTTCTGTTCGCAGGCCAACTGCTAGAATTTCAGCTATTACTCAGTAATACAAAAGCCTAATAAACCAAAGGAACTGGAGTTCAGAATATGTCGGTTTTCTCTCATCGCGAGTTTGATAATCATCAGCAAGTCGCCTTTTTTAACGATAAAAAAACCGGTTTAAAGGCAATTATTGCCGTTCATAATACCAATCTCGGTCCAGCGCTCGGTGGCTGTCGGATGTGGCCTTATGCGACGGGTGAAGAAGCATTGACAGATGTGCTGCGCCTCTCTCGAGGCATGACCTATAAGTCTGCCTTGGCCAATCTCAAATTGGGCGGCGGCAAGGCAGTTATTATCGGTGATGCAAGCACCCAGAAAAGCGATGACCTACTGTATGCCATGGGTGATTTTATCGAGGGGTTGGGCGGTCGCTATATTACTGCCGAAGACTCGGGAACCTCGGTACCCGATATCCTTAAAATGGGGCAGCGCACCAGTTATATCAGTGGTGTCGACAAAGCCTCGGATCATGGTGGAGACCCATCGCCAAGCACAGCTTACGGGGTGTTTGTTAGCTTGCGGGAGGCAGTTGCCTATAAGCTGGGTCAGACTAATCTTCAGGGTTTAAAAGTCGCCATACAGGGGCTGGGTAATGTTGGCTACCGTTTGGCAGAGTATTTAAATGACGCGGGAGCAGAATTATTTGTCACCGATATTGTGCAGACTAGTGTCGATCGCGCCGTATTCGAACTCAATGCCACCCCGGTGTCTGGTGACGAAATATTTAGCTTGGATGTGGATGTGTTCGCCCCCTGTGCGCTGGGGGCAGCGATTAATGATCAAAGCATTGAAAAACTTAGGGCATCTATTGTTGCTGGAGCAGCGAATAACCAGTTGGCGACACCTATTCACGGGCAAATTCTTCATGATCGCGGTGTACTTTATGCGCCGGATTACGTGGTTAATGCCGGTGGAATTATAGATGTCTATTATCAGCGCAAAATGCTCAGTGCAGATTACAGTGCAGCGAATTATGCCAGTGATCTATCGACCAAAGTAGAGGGCATTGGCGCAACCCTTAGAGAAATATTCGTTCGTAGCGAAGCAGAAAATGTACCGACTTTTGTAATTGCCGACAGGGTGGCGGAAGAGCGATTTAATTGCGCGTCTAGTGAATGGCAGCCAGCTAAATCAGATGCCCCAGCGGCAACTCGGTCTTATAGCAAATCGGTTTAAGAGAAAAGCTGCTTTTAACATGATCCAGTCCGTCAACTTGGGTCAGTTTGTCGAGAAACTCTTGATAGGCGTGCAGGTCTGGAGCAACTACGCGAATTAGATAGTCAAAATCGCCGGTCATTAAATAGCACTCCATGACCTCTGGCCAGTTGAGCACTTGATGGGCGAAGTGATCAAGATCTTTTTTTACCTGATGGTGCATGGTGACCTGCACAAATACAGTGACGGGAAGCCCAGCTTTAAGCGGGTCTATGAGTGTTACTCGGCGGCTTATATAACCCAGTTGTTCAAGATTCTTGACGCGTCTAGAGCAGGGTGATGGAGATAGGCAGACCTGATCAGCTAACTCTAAGTTGGAGAGTCCTGCATCGGACTGCAGGATATTGAGGATCTTCCAGTCAATATTATCCAATTTGTATTCAGTCATAGGGCTTCTATACTTTTTATAGTGATAAATCTATCTATTGAACAGCCAGTCCAGCAGTTCCTGTCTGTATCCAAATTCGGTTACAAATAGGCGTTTACGCTTTAGTTTTGAAACTATGAGTTCTGCTACGGGTTGTTCTGTATTTGGTATTTAATCTGAGTATAGGAAACTTTGCGCAATAATTCGTTGTTAAATTCAACATTTGCGCAACAACCTATCTTAACCGAGGGCGCAGGTTGAACACTTTGGTAGGATTCTCTAGGGGTCATCATGCTAATTTTGCGCCCTGTCATAAAGGCTATAAACGGGTTCAATGGTCTGCAAGAGACAGGTCATGCTTGAGCTGTTTAGTAGAGCTATCTAGTAGAGCTATAAATGGAATTGTTAGGGGTGTCACATGGTCGTTAAAAGAGCACAAAACAAAATAGCAGAAAATAATTTAATCGCCACGCCAGTGTTTGTTGATGGGTCCGCGTTAGTAATACCCACACTGAGTGTTTTACAGGCGGATGGAAGTTTGACCAAAGGTGCAAAAGCGCCAGAAATCAGCCAGCAACTGGCACAAAAAATCTACAGCGATATGGTTTATACGCGCATCCTTGATGAGCGTATGGTCGGGGCTCAGCGGCAGGGCAGGTTGAGCTTTTATCTAACCTGTACCGGTGAAGAAGCCTCGGTAGCAGGCACAATCGCTGCCTTTAAAGCGGACGATATGGTGATGGGTCAGTATCGAGAGCAGGTTGCTCTGCGTTTTCGCGGCTTTAGCACCGAGCAGTTTATGAATCAGCTGTTCAGCAACAGCAAAGACCTAGGCAAAGGGCGGCAGATGCCCGTCCACTACGGAAGTCGTGAACTACACTTTATGACCATCCGCTCGCCTCTGGCAACTCAAATTCCTCAGGCCGCAGGTTATGCCTACGGCCAAAAATTGGCCGGCAATGATGCCTGTACCCTCTGTTATTTTGGTGATGGAGCCGCTTCGGAAGGAGATTTCCACGCGGGTTTGAATATGGCCTCGGTTCTGAAAAGCCCGGTGGTATTTGTCGCGCGCAATAATGGCTACGCGATTTCCACTCCTTCTTCTGAGCAGTTTGCTGGGGACGGTATTGCTCCTCGAGGAGTGGCCTATGGGATTAAAACCATCCGTGTCGATGGTAACGATATTCTGGCGGTTTACGCCGCTGCCATTGAGGCGCGAAAAATAGCCGTAGAACAGCAACAACCCGTATTGATTGAAACCATGAGTTACCGTCTCGGCGCCCATTCAACCTCAGATGACCCCAGTGGTTATCGCAGTCCTGAAGAAGAGGAAAAGTGGCGTCAGAAAGACCCGATTAACAGAATGAAAAACTGGCTGATCAAACAGCAGTGGTGGGATGAGAGTCGTGATGAAGACCTCCAAAAGGGCTTTCGCAGTGAGATTCTCGCCGAGCTCAAACTGGCAGAGAAACGTCCCAAGCCGCCCCTCGACGATTTGATTACTGATGTCTATAAAATCCCGCCCGCTCATCTTACTGAGCAGTTTGAATCACTCAAAAAACATGTAGCCAAATATCCTGATAGCTATCGAATGCACGGGGAGGGTTAGTTGATGAACGACACTACTACATCACGTATGAATTTACTTCAGGCGGTCAATAACGGGTTGGATACAGCCATGGCCGAAAATGAAAAGGTTATTTGCCTTGGCGAAGATATCGGCAAGTTTGGCGGTGTATTCCGAGCTACGAGTAATTTACAGGAAAAGTACGGCAAGCCGCGCTGCTTTAATACCCCGCTTACCGAGCAGGGTATAGCAGGTTTTGCGATTGGTTTAGCCGCTCAGGGGTCAGTGGCTGTGGCAGAGATTCAATTTGCGGATTATATCTTTCCCGCCTTTGATCAGATTGTTAATGAGGCCGCCAAGTTTCGCTATCGCAGCGGTGATGAATTTAACTGCGGTGGCCTGACCATTCGTGCGCCCTACGGTGGTGGCATTGACGGTGGTCTCTATCATTCGCAATCCCCTGAGGCGTATTTTTGCCACACGCCGGGCCTCAAGGTAGTGATTCCAAGCAATCCCTATCAGGCCAAAGGTTTGTTATTGGCCGCCATTCGCGAGCCGGATCCGGTGATCTTTTTTGAACCCAAGGCGATTTATCGCGCATCGGTGGGCGAGGTTCCAGATCAGGATTATGAGATCCCCCTCGGTGTTGCAGAAGTGGTGCAACAGGGCAGTGATATCACCCTGCTGGGTTGGGGTGCACAGATGATTCAGATTAATAAAGCCGCAGAGCTTGCCGCGGCCGACGGAACTTCCTGTGAGGTCATTGATCTTCGCACTTTACTGCCATGGGACAGAGATGCTGTTGTTACATCAGTGAGTAAAACTGGTCGTCTACTGATTAGTCACGAAGCGCCCTTAACCGGAGGCTTTGCCGGTGAAATTGCCGCGACTATTCAAGAGCGTTGTTTTTTGAGTTTGGAGGCGCCTATTACCCGAGTGACAGGATTGGATACGCCGTTCCCATTGATTCAAGAAAAACACTATCTGCCAGATTATCTAAAGATTTACGAAGCGATCAAATCGAGTCTGGCTTTTTAGAGTTGTCATTTGAATTTCAAGGATAGAGGAAGAAAAAAATGAATAAAGATTTTATATTGCCGGATATTGGTGAAGGTATTGTCGAATGTGAAGTGATCGAGTGGAAGGTCAAAGAGGGCGATATGATCGAAGAGGATCAGATCGTGGTCGATGTTAGCACTGACAAAGCCATAGTTGAAATCCCTTCTATGTACAACGGTCGCATTACCAAACTCCATTATGCCGAAGGGGATATTGCTCTTGTTCATCAGCCACTCTTTGCTATTGAGGTGGAGGGCGAGGGAGAGAGTAAGCTAGAGGCCAATGTTGCAGTAGAAGTTACAGCAACGGCATCCAACACTATTGCCGAAGATACTCAATCAGCACTGATGCCGAATTCTGCGGGACCCATTATTAACCAAAGCCCCAAAGTCTTAACCACCCCAGCAGTCCGCAAAATGGCCCGTGAGCATGAATTGGATTTGGCAACCCTTGTGGGTACAGGTAAACAGGGCCGCGTATTAAAAGAAGATGTACTCGATTATTTGAGCAAGGATAAATCGCCAGCCGCTAAGCAAATCATCATAGCTGAGGATCGGGTAGAGCCTATAAAAGGTGTCCGCAAGATAATGGCTGAGCGTATGAGTGACGCGGTCTCAAGCATTCCTCACTTTACCTATGTTGATGAGGTAGATGTTACCGAGTTGATGAAATTTCGTCAGACACTAAAAGACAGATACGCCACTGATGATCTTAAAATTACCCTGATGCCGTTATTTATTAAAGCCCTGTCCTTGGCGATAAAAGAATTTCCGATTCTCAATAGCCGTACCAATGATGACTTTAGCGAATTGACCTACGTCGCAAGTCACAATGTAGGCATGGCAGTAGATGGTAAAACCGGCCTGTTGGTGCCGAATATTAAAAATGTTCAACAGCTTGGTCTGTTGGATATAGCGCGAGAGGTCATGCGCTTAACTACAGCGGCCCGCAGCGGTAAGATAAATCCTCAGGAACTCGCTGGAGGCACCATCACAATCTCCAATATTGGCGCTCTCGGTGGTACCGCGGCGACCCCGATTATCAACAAACCCGCAGTGGCCATTGTGGCGTTGGGCAAAATTCAAACCCTGCCGCGTTACGATGAACAGAATAATCTGGTGGCACGAAAAATAATGACAGTGAGTTGGTCCGGCGATCATCGCGTCATTGATGGAGGAACAATCGCACGGTTTAATAATTTATGGACTCGCTATTTAGAGAAACCCTCTACAATGCTACTTGCTATGTATGATGAACTAGTGCCAGGGAGTCGATAATATTTGAGTTTGCACGAGAGCAAAAATTTACAGCATTTTTATATCAATGAAGAGCAGTCTTTTTATCTGCTTAGCCAAAAAGATGCGCACAAACTTAAGAGCTGGTTAAATCTCTGCGAATCGCAGTTAATGCGTCTCGGATATAGCAATATTGAATTAATTGGCAACGGCGCTTATGGGTTTGTATTTGCCGGTACCAGTGGTACTAGCGATGGGCCAGATACTCAGCAATATGTGTTCAAATTCTCCCGTATAACCTTGCCGCAGCATATTAAAGATCGCCTCGAAGAAGAGGGCTTTATGCTCAGCCAAGTGGCCCATCAG
>Ga0209533_1004398_pt1 | contig 12208 bp, 3 predicted proteins | sample COG_04_FD_184748 | JGI IMG/M metagenome (GOLD analysis project Ga0209533, IMG submission 184748) | Pelagic Microbial community sample from North Sea - COGITO 998_met_04 (SPAdes) (version 2) | ecosystem: Environmental > Aquatic > Marine > Neritic zone/Coastal water | place: Helgoland, sampling... | reverse complement strand
TAGGGGTGTGCATGTGTACTGGCCGCTCAAAGAGGCAGTGTGCCTAGACGACTGGCTACCTGTAGCAGAACGCCTCAAGGCTCTTTGCGCCCGAAGTAATTTCCCTGCCGACCCTGCGGTTACATCAGATGCTGCACGGGTCTTGCGTGTACCCCAAACACACAACTACAAGCCTGACACTCCTGTAGCAGTGGGCTTTATAGGGCCAACGGTTTCGGCGTTAGTTGACTTCGACAAGTTCTCAGACCTCGTTGGTGGAGACTTGATACCAGTTCCTAACAAAAGAATAGAAGCCCCTAGTGCGACGATGCTCGCTGCGCTGGGAAACCAAGAGTATAAGTTCAAGCACATCTTACAGAAATCAAACGAAGGCGCAGGGTGCGTCCAGATCTATAACGCCCTAAAGAACCAGAACGGCGTCTCAGAACCTATATGGCGTGGGATGCTATCGATTCTTAAAGCGTGCAGTGATGGTAGTCGGGAGAAGGCACATAAGATATCCAGTGGGTACGAAGGTTATAACCCTGAAGAAACGGATGCTAAGTGGGATAACTTAACGGCTGATAAACGGTACACCTGTAACAAGTTTGAGGAAGAGAACCCTGAAGCATGTTTGGCTTGCCCTAATCGGGGTAAGTTACGTAGCCCATTGCACGTTGGGAAGACGCTACGAGAAGCTACCGAAGAAGATAACGTAGTACATGTCCCTGCCTTAGACCTACCCAATGCACCTGTTAACACGTACGTAATTCCGAAATACCCGTTCCCATACGTGCGTGGTGCAAGTGGTGGTGTGTACGTACGCAACAAGAACGCAGACGGGGACATAGAAGAGAAGCAGATTTACCACAACGATGTCTATGTGGTGCAGCGCATAGTAGATGTGGAAATAGGGGAAGCGGTGGTAATGCGCTTGCACCTACCGAAAGACGGTGTTAGGGAGTTTACAGTACCCCTGACAGCGGTAACGTCAAAAGAGGAGTTTCGCAAACAGATGTCAATGCGGGGTGTTGCAATACCCAACATAGATGACTTGATGCGGTACGTAACAGTATGGATTAACGAACTACAGGCAACCGAAATGGCAGATAAAGCACATAGACAGTTTGGATGGACAGACGATACAGCATCCACTTTTATTCTGGGCAACCAGAAAATACGTAAAGACACGATTGAATTCAACCCACCATCAGCGCAGACAGCCGGTATGTTTCCTGCGTTTGAACCCAAGGGTACGCTTGAGGAATGGAAGGCGTTGATGGAATTCTACAACAGACCGGGATTTGAACTACACCAATACATAGTATGTGCGGGGTTTGGGTCAATCCTTATGGAGTTCATGGGTGGTATCGCGTGCTCGGCCATACACCTACACAGTAAGGATTCTGGGCTAGGTAAAACAACTGCGATGAAAGCAGCGGCATCTATATGGGGTGACCCTGAAGAGCTTATCTTGGATGATCGAGATACGCACAACAGCAAGATGAACCGTTCAGAAGTACTACACAACCTACCGTTGTTCATTGATGAGCTGACTAATGCAACACCGAAACAGTTGAGTGAGTTGGCGTACCAGTTTACTTCAGGGAAGCAGCGGGGTCGTATGGTCAGTGGTAGCAACGCTGAACGGATACGTGGTGAGTCGTGGAGTCTTATGGCAGTGACCAGCGGTAACACCAGCGTTATAGAACGTATACGTCTGGCGAAAGAAAACCCAAGTGCAGAGGCGCAGCGGATACTAGAAGTTCGGGTTGACAAGATATTCAAAAGCCCTGACAGTAAAGCAGAGACGGACGTATTTGCAGCCAACATTGAAAAGTGTTATGGGCACGCTGGGCCTATTTATGTACAGCACATAATAAATAACTTCGATCAAGTCAAGCAATTAATCGGAAGCGTTCAGCCCAAAGTTGACAAAGAAGGTGGGTTAACGTCGGAGAATCGTTTTTGGTCGGCAGGGCCGTCGCTTGCATTGTCTGGCGGGATACTGGCTAAGAACCTTGGGTTGATTCAGTTCGATATGGCAGCGATACATCGTTGGATCATAAAGGTACTCAAAGACAACAAAGATAAGAGTAAAGATATGGCGGTTTCCATAGAGCAAACTCTAAACGAGTACATCAATGAGCATTACGATAACATCTTAAGGATAAAAAGTACGAGTGATTTGCGTAAGCAAGACGGCACTGTACTGGACTCTTTGATCCAACCTGAGACGGTGCCTAGGAATAAATTAGTGGCCCGATACGAGACCGACATTAAGAAATTATATCTTGTGCCGAAACCGTTCCGTATGTGGTGCGGTGAACAGCAGATAAATTACTCGGCGTTCGTACAAGAGATGATGGATAAGCTCAAGGCCAAGAAGATGAAGATGCGTCTAGGTAAGGGCACCCACTTTAGGATGCCACCCACAGACGTACTGGTCGTTCAATTTGCCGAGGAAGCCGATGAGTCGGGGAGTTCTGAGAACGTATGATCTATGTCCTGACGGGGTACGGATCGTAGTGGAATGGAGTGCGATGGCAGTAGGTACATCTATTTTTGTACCCTGCATCAACACTGCAAAAGCAATAGCGGAAGCTAAAACAATAACCGCAGGTAAAGGTTGGGATATAGAGGTTCAGGTAGGGGTTGTAGGCGATAAATGGGGAGTTTGTATATGGCGCGTTCTATGATATATTGGCACGGACAGCGCGTCCCCTTCTCGCAAACAACGTACTGTCGTCCTCCTGCTCTAAGAAGCACCCCCCTCTTCGGAGGGGGTATCTTAACTCCTGCCACAGGAGTATCTAATGGAAGCAACTAAAAACGAATTACTACTCGCGTGGATGACGCTGGTTAAACTGCGCGACAGTAACGTACTAGATGCAGGTGACGATCAGATTATACTGAGCGCCTTAAAGATAATCGACGAAGAACAATCGCACACCGAAACCTAGGTTATATCCCTAGGTCGCTCATAAGGTCTGGGGTATCGTCCCATCCAGCCGCTTGCGCTTTGAGTTTAGCCGCGAGCCTAGGACTTAACGTAACGCCATAGTGCATGTTAGAAGTTGTTTTCATGTGCTGTCGCATAGACCGTTTAATCGTATCTGGTGTTATGCTCACTTCAGGGTGCCGTTTGTTGAAGTCCACAAGATCTTCCATTGTGCGGTCAACAGCTCCCCCGTTACCTTGACGTATGCTGATGTAGTACTTACGTAATATTCTGGTTCTTTCTTCGTTTATTGCGCGGTCTACTTTCTTTAGAGAGGCATTCTGCTGCAACTGCCGGGTGTACTCCGCAGGTGCGAACCCCATGAATTGAGCAGCAATGTGGCCGGGGCTGATGTCTTCTGCAATAAGATCTCCGCGTAAAGTCTTTGGCCCTTCGTTTGCAAAGCGTACGCTTTTGAATCCGTTTCGTATGGCGGCTGGCATGGCAGCTTCTACACCACGTAACACCTCACCTCTACCCCATAGGTCATACCCACGTTCTAGTTGCAGCAGTGACCCTAGCACTGGGCCTCCTACCTGCTCCGCAGCGGTAAAGAATATACTTTGATCCTTCTCGATTAGTCGGTCACGGAATATTAGGTTAGACAGACCCATCCTGCTGGCAACGTCTACCCCGAATAAATAGTTGAACGCACCACCGTATGGGCCTTCTCCTAAGTACTTACGAGTAACGGTTTCAAAATCTTCTTCGTCATCCCCTTTAAACATGTTAGATAGCATGGCAATGACGCCAAAGAACGGTAGCCCCTGCACCCCAGCAACAACAGCAGCCCCACCAAAAACACCCATAAGCTGGTTTCTTGCCATCTTACGCATCTCTGGTTTGTCGCTGGATATTGCAGAATCAATCAAGTCGTAGAGCATGAAGTACATGGCTGACCCGTACCGCTTGAACAAGAAGGCAACTTTACCAACGCCATTCTGTGCTAGACGTGGCGCGGCAGCGGCAGCGATACCACCGTTAGTCATTTCTGTAACGTTGATTGCGTCTAACGCCAACGCGTTCCGTTCTTCTATATCCAGCTTCTCCCATTGGTTGGGTTGTAGCCCTTTATCCTTAAGTTTTTTCTGGAGGGCTAGATCATACGCAGCCATCATCGCTATTTGACGGTTCATCCGTTCGCCGTGGTGGAATATAAACCCAGTTACGGCATTCACTTGCGACATTGGACTATCAATAGAATCGATCTCGACCGTATCGTAAGCGATAGAACGGTTAAGTTGCCCTAATGAATCGGCCAGTTCAGATAACGTCTGGAACCGCCTTATATCGTTTGAAGCCTCGTCAAAATTGATGTTGTCCAATGACGGCATCGCGCTGGTAGATACGGTTATTTCTCCGTCTGGCCCCCAACTTTCTATTTCACGAGTCGTACCACTAGACAAGAACACTCTTTTCGCGTTCCATATCGCCTTCATGCTTTCTGTGTACCCGTACTGGGCACCGAGGTAAGGGAGTACCACCATTGGGATCTGAGACAAGTTCACAAGAGCAGAAGATATGTTTAAACCTAGCGTCATGTTAAACCCAAAGCTAGTCGCCAGACGTGCCCAAGGATCTACATTAGGACTAGCGGCCCAGTTTGCGCGCTCTACTAACTCTTCGGTCAGCAAACGTATGGTAGTTTTTTCGTCGTCGGATACAAAATCTATACTACTTGAAACGTCTTTCTGCCATGCCGTTATTTCATCACCATAGGCACGCATTTGCGCCCCATATTCTATACGTGCTAACTGCTGGCCGATGCTTGCGGCACGGTTCTTAAGCCCTGCTAACACATCATGGTTAGGGATCTGACGTTCCGTAGGTGTTACATCACCCACTGCACCACGGGTATTCTTTCTATGCCTAAACGAATTAGCAAAAGAACGTTCTGGTAACGTGTCCAGAAACAGCCGCATGATTTGATCTTGTGCAGGGTTGTCATCCTTTATCCCATTGGCTTCTAGGATATCTAATACGCTGTTAACAAACGAAGAAGAAGGCGCATTCTTTTTGTACTTGCTGTCTTCTACACGAGAGAACGCGTTAACAGCACTGATAACTTTTATTGCTTCTGCACGGGTCTTGGTTTTACCAGTAGGGCTGTCTAATTGGGCAGCAATTTGCGCTTCGACCAATGCTTTATTTTCTGGGCTAGGGTTATTCCAATGGTCTTCAACCTGCTTCATTGCAGCCTTTCGATCTTTAACGCTATCAAATGCTTCCATGTAGTATTCGATATTGCCGTTGCTGGGGTCTACCGCACTATACTCTAACCAGAATTTACCAAAACGCATCAGCGGGAAGTAAGGATCAATAACGCCGCCTTCTGTAAGTTTAGCGAACAGCTTATTGGCTACCAGCTTACTCTTCTCACCATCCTTCATTTCAGCCCCTAACCGGACTTCCATGATTCTTCTGATATCGTCGTACATAGACTTATACAGGTTACGCCACGACTTATAGAAACCCCTACCTTCAGGGCTTAACTTGTAGAAGCGTTTGTTTAACGACTCCCACTCAGCAAAATTCTCGTTTGCTTCTCGTAAGGCAGCGTTACGGAACGCTTCTTTTTCTTTCGTAGATAAGTTTGCTGCACCACCAGCATTTTTAACTTTGCTTTGGTATATCTTTTCAGCGGTATATTTTTCTTTAGCTTCTTGTTTAGTCAACGAAGGGTCTAGGTGCAGGTAGGTACTACGGGTGAGAATCCTGCTTAGTTCCTGCATCTCTTCTGCGTGTTTGTTAGCCCACGCGCCAGTACGTTGTGCAAGGTTCTCTATGCCGGTGTTCAGCTTGTTTATGACGCTGCTTTGTTTACGTACGATATCAAGCAGTTTGTCTACGCCGGGGATCTTACCTTCTGCTAGTTTTGTTATGGCGTTTAGATCCAACATACCCAAGGCAAAACGTTTTGCTTTATCAGGTACCGGACTGAGTAACGTGTTTAATATACCGCGCTCTCCGATTTCTTTGAACGTAGGTACGCTTTCGTAAGTGTCCTCAAAAAAGTTTTTAGCCTTGTCCATAGTCGAAGCGTTGTACAACGTACCCGACCCACGCACACCTGCATACGGCGCTAAGATACTTTCTATTAACTTGTCAGCAGTACCCGCCGCATCGTTAGGCAAACCAAAAACTCTGCGTAAGAACTTCTTCATGATATCTAGGTAACGGGCTAACCCTGTTGTAGCGCCCTTATCAATTGGTATAGACGCAAGTTCTTGGCGGAATTTATAGTTACCGCGTACTTCAGCCACAAACTCTTCTACCGATTGCGTTCCGTAGTAGCCGCTCAAAGCGCCTTTGACTTCGTTGTACAAGTTGGTTAACTGTCTAGTGACGGGGCTAGACGGGTTCTGTAGCTCTTGTATAGTCGTAACGTGCGACATTTCATGTATTAGGGTATGCGCTGTTACACCCGTATTCTCATCAAGTAGTATGACGTTATCTATGGCAGGGTCTACATCGCTGTATATGAATGCACCCTTCGTATTTGGTTCTTCGTTTAGTGCTGCTCGATACCGTTTGCCCAGTGCGTCTGTTGGGTTGGTAGGTACGATAACAACACGCGTATCACCCACGAATTTAGTAAGTTGAGAAGCAATCTTCGCAACACGGGGGTTGTCAGCGGCGTAGGCCAACGCAGTCAAGGCACCCTTTAGGTTACCCTCTTTAATATTCTTGATGACGTTGTTGTCTAGTGGCGCATCTAAGTCAGGGTCGAACTGTGTCTGTACGTTAAACAAACTACCTCTAGCCCGTACATCCCTTAAAGCAGCTCTACGTAAGGTTATTAGTTCTGCAGCTTCTAGGTTCGCTTCACCACCAGCGTTTTTAACTTTGTCTTGGTATACTTTGTCAACCGCTGCGTCAAAGGCTTTCTTCCTAGCTGCGGCACTATCTGCTTGCGCCGCTTTCTCAGCTTCTTTAGTTGCAGCCGCTTGGTCGGCAGCCGCTTTTCTTTTTGCGGTAGCGGCGGCAGCTTGCGCTTTAGTTAACGGTTTTTCACCAGAACGACCTGCTACCGTTTTCTTGCCCTTCGTGACTTTACGGTCACTGGCTTTACCACCAAACTTACCAGCAGTAGCGGTGATAACAGCCTTTGGCCCTGTTGTTTCAGGGGGCGCGTCCGCAGCTTTTTTACCACTTACCGCTTCAGGGAACGGTATGTTTAGTGGGTCAGGTGTTACTGCACGACTATCTAAGTAATCTTTGAACACGGTATTAGGCAGCCCAATCTTACCCGCCATACTTTCGTACAGCCTACGCATACCTGCAGCCACTCGTGCAAAGAACTTATCGACAATGGTTAACGGTTTCTCAGATGTTACGGCCCAACGAGACACTTGATCGGCAAACCATTCCCCGTCTGAGAACCAATACGGCTTAAGTTTTTGTGCTGCAGGTTCGTCAAGTATCTCACGGTTTTTTGCTATCGCTGCTTTTGCTGACGTACGGGCGCGTAGGGAGTTGTAAAGTTCTCGTACAGTACCCTTTCGAGCTTTACTACGCCATTTTTCGTATTCAGCTCGTATAGCCTCTTGTACTCTGGGCGAAGCATTTTGATATTCAGTCGCTTCGAATACGTGACCTATCTCATGGGTAAGCGTTTCTATCGCTTTAGACCTGCGACTTTGCGGCTTCAAAACAATTACATGGTCGCCGTTGGTTAGCTGTTGCGTATATCCTTGGGTACCTTCACCCATAGATTCCGCCCCTGCTATACGAGCAAATGGGCCGTATAAGTTTTTAAGTTTTGCTTCTTCGGGGTTAGAAGCGTCTTCAAAAGTTGTTACGTATACACGGGCTTTGATACCCAGCATCTCTATAAATTGTTGTGCTGTATTAGCAAGTTCTTTAGGTAAGTTAGTAGAGAATGCTACGTTAGATCCTTCTTTGAAAGGCCCATTAACTTGACGATTGTACGCCGCTTCGTCTATGGCAACGGCTTTTCTTTTTGCTTCTCTTAACTCTGCAAGCTCCGCTCCACTAAATACTTTGCCCCAAAATACTGGGTTTGAGACATCTCGTGGGTTTCCACTAAAACGTTTTACTTTGCCGTCTTGTTGTTTTATAGGTATGTAAAGAACTTCGTTCGTTTTTTGGTCATAGCCTATTCGCAAGGCAATTTCTTTGTTGCCCCAGACAGGCTTATACCCTGCACGTCTAACCCAACTAACTTCTTCGGGGTCGAACTCTAATGTTTCTTCAGGTTTTGTTTCTACTGGTTTTTCTTCTGTAGGCTTTTGCTTTGCGTCAAATGCAGCAAACGCTTTTTGCGTAGCTTTAAAGCCATCAAGCGTAGCGGCCTGCTCTTCATCTAGGTCGGCAGTAGCTACAAACGTACTACCTTGTTCGTCCTTAGCGGCTCTTTCAGCCGTTCTTTTTGCAGAATAAAACCGAGTAGGTTGCCCTGACTTAATTACGGCGTAAGGTTTGATCTCGCCTTTCCGAGTTAACGGGTAGGTGTTACCAGATTTTTTGGTTAGCGACTCGACCTCGGGTTCCAGTTCTACTACGTACCCTTGTTTACGTTGTTCGTCTTTTATAAGCTCCCCTAGCTCGGTTTCTTCAGGTGCAGCAATTACTTCAGGCCCAGCCGTTGGGGTAGTAGGAGGTGCCGTAGGCGCAGGTGGTGCCGCAGGAGGTGACGCAGGTGGCGCAGGTGGCGCAGGTGGTGTCGTAGGTGGTGTAGGTGACGCAGGGGGCTTTTGACCAAACAGACTTAGTTGGTCTTGCGATACGCCTTCTAGTTCCTTGGCTACATTCTCTCTGGTTTCGGCCTTAACTGTTTTATTGTTAACGAACTTTATGAAGTCTTGTCGGACTTCTGGGTCATTAAAATCTTGGCCTTCTCTACGCTTACGTATTCCTGCTTGAGCAGATATACCCAGCCTGTCTAAGAACGCCTTGTCTATTATTCTTGGCCCTTCTACTTCTGGTTCAGATTCAACCGGTGCTTGCCCTGCGACACGCTTACGGCTCATACCCGGAAATGATGCTTGCGTAGGATCTTGGCTTACTGGCGCACGTTCCGGTATCTCTGCTTCAAGCTCTGCGGTACCGACAGAAGTATCTTCAATAGTTTCCGTTACCATTGGCCCACGAGACTGTACTTCTGGGGGTGCTCGTTGCACGTTAACTGCGCTGACAATGGTATTCTTTTCGGCTTCTGTTACAGCAGTGTCTGTAATCCCTGCTTCTGCTAATCGTCGAGCAAAAGCACCTTGTAACGTGTTGTAGTTATTAGTTGGGGTATCTTCAATAACTTGTTGTAGGAGGCTGTACCGTTGCTTTTGTTCTTCGGCAGCTTGTTCCGTCGTTACTGTTGGTACTGCTATCGCTGCGGAATCTTCTTTTTCTTCTTCGCTAACGATTGGTGTCGGCGTACCCGCCGCTGCACGTTCAGCTTCTAACTTCGCTGCTTCAGCAGCTTTGGCGTCTTCCTCTGCTTGTACCCCTTCGTAGAATTTTTCTTCTGCTTCAGCGGCTTTGGCGTCTTCCTCTGCCTGTACCCCTTCGTAGAATTTTTCTTCTTCAAGTTCTGCTTCTGCTGCAGCGGCTGCAGCTTCGATTTCATCTTCCGCAGCTTTTCTTTCAGCGTCTACTTCACGAGAATCTCTACTAATACCTGCAGCACCACCACCTAACGTACCACCAACTAACCCAGCAGCAACGGCGGTTTCAGTGTATATATCAAAGGCTTCGTCGCTGTCCAGTTCTAGCCCAGCTTGTGCACGTTCAATTAGGGTTTGCCCCAGTTCTGTAGGGACTTCGGATATAACACCAGCACCAGCGCCTCTAGCGGCACGAGTAAACAACCCTCCAGCACGTATGGCTTTAGGTGTTAAGAACTTACCAACCATGAACCGTTCAGCAACGGCGTCTAAAGTGGCTTGGGGTATAGCAGATAAGAACGCCGTGCCCTCATCCATCTCGACGCGAAGCCCCTGCTCAATGGCTTCTTTTTGAGCTTCACGGTTGTTGCCGTAGAAGAAGGGTAGTTGAGATATAGCAGCACCAGCAAGAGCACCAGCAGCAGTACCAACAGGGCCGAATACACTGCCTGCCAACGCACCAGAAGCAGCGCCAGCACCTAAGCTAAGGCCGGTCTGTGGGGCGGTTTCGCCAAGGGTTTCAAGGAAGAAATCTAGACCAGTGTTAACACCTTCTACGTCTTTTAAGCGCGTAGCCATTGCTTCTTGTTCGGCTAGCTGGGCTTCGTTCTCGGCAACCATTTCAGTACCGAATTCTTCTACGCCTTCAAAACCAGTTACTTTACCTAGACCTTGAAGGGCAGAACCAAAGCCCCGACCAGCAACGTCGATACCACGAGAAAAACCGCGACCTAATGCGGTACCTTCGTCACCAGACGGGACGAATATTTCTTCTTCTTCTTCTAGAGCTTCTTTGTACGCAGCAACAACGATTTCAAAGTCTTCAGTACCTTTTTTATCTTCGTTATCGACTATCCATACTGCGTATTCTTCTGCAGTTGCCATTCTATCTACTCGCCGCTATCACAGCATTCGCCTTTTCTTTTGCAGGGCTTACCCCACCAGCACCGCCACTAGCAGCCCCACTAGTAGGTATAGCAATACCTGTACCAGATGCGATTGCATTCAGGCTTGCTACAAGTGTAGCAGTATCCGTTTCTATCGCTGTAACCGCTTCCTTTACTTTTGTATTTAACTCATCACCCGTAAAACCTTGCGCCCGGAGGGTAGTAATAATATTCGCTTCCGATTCCCTTGCAGAACTTCTTGCGTCAGCAATAGCACTTACAACCTCAGCCGCTAAGGCTTGCTTAGACGCGTCTGTACGGGCTTTGGTTGCCTTATCTTTAAGATCTAATTCTCTAGTCTTAAGTGCAGCAGTATCACGTCTATAAGCTGCTTGAGCATCAAGATCCATTGCTTTAAAAGCTGCCGTTACGGCAAATTCTCTAGAAGATTGTGCTAACGCGTTTGCATACCGTTCGGTATCCATGTTGAGTCTTTGAGCATCGTTTTCAAGACGCTGCAAGTTAATCCCTAGATTATTCGCTAGTTCCGTAGACTTTAGATCCAACCCTCGTTCCCCTTGTTCTATTTGGGCTAGGGCTTGTTTTCTTTCTAGTTCACTTCCTAACAGCTTGCTGCGGCGATCTCTAATACCGGCTAAACCTTCTTTGCGTTCCGCCTCTTCGGCACGAACCGCTTCACTAACACCTAAGCCTAGACTAGCAAGTGCACCTCTGTTCGTAGTAGAAGCAGGTCTTTTAGACGCGTTAACAGCCGCATCAGTAAGGCGGTCAAGCAACCTTCTGGTGTTGCTTCTGGTGTCTTTTAACCCTTCTTCATCTCTTTTAAGGTCTGCAAGTTGTTTTCTTCGTAACGCTTCGTATTCTTGTTCTAGCGTTAATTCTTTTTCAGGTGCACGACGTAGCATCTCTGGCGCACCGGGGAGTGGGCGACCTCCTTGTGTTGGTGTTAAGTTGCTTCTATCTAAGGTCTCTAGTCCACCAGCAGGCATACCCATGTTTAGCCTTGCTTCGTTTGCAGAAAACGCCTCACGTTGCCTATCACCTTGCCTTGCAGCTTGCGCTGCTGGATTTAGTAAGTAATCGTCAACAGGTTTGGCTTGTGCAAGAGGAGCGTCAGGGGCAGCAGAGTCGTCAGGAAGGCCAAACTGCTTCGCTCCTTTTAGTACTTGTTGCAGAGTAGAAAGTTCGGTTTCATCTGCAGCCGCAGTACCAGTAGGAAGAGCGGGAGCAGCATCAACAGCATCAACACCAATGGTTTCACGAGCCATTGCTATTTGTTCCGCCCCCGCTGCGTCTGCTAAAGCCTGTCGCTCTAACTCTTCCGCGCTCGTCGTAGGTACTATTTCTTCAACTTCCGGTTCATCTTGTGCCCGTCGCGCAGCCATAGCGTCTTTAAACTTACGTAACTTTTCATCTCTATACGTTTCAACAGTTTCTCTAGCCGACGACCCTAATTTTCTTTTCGTTAAATACTCAGTGGCTTCTTCCCTAGATACTGCGGGATTCAACTGTACGTACTCTTCAATTTCTTCTGCAGTAGGGCCACCAGCCTTAAAAGCAACAATGCCGCCGCCTTCAAAGTACCGTGGATCTATATTCGGTGCAGCTTGGGTCATAAGACCACCGGCTGCAGCCATCATTGGTTGACCCTGTGGGCGTTGCTGTTGTTGAGGGGGACGCTGTGGCTGTTGCCCCAT
>Ga0209533_1004397_pt1 | contig 12208 bp, 9 predicted proteins | sample COG_04_FD_184748 | JGI IMG/M metagenome (GOLD analysis project Ga0209533, IMG submission 184748) | Pelagic Microbial community sample from North Sea - COGITO 998_met_04 (SPAdes) (version 2) | ecosystem: Environmental > Aquatic > Marine > Neritic zone/Coastal water | place: Helgoland, sampling... | reverse complement strand
TATTTGTCGGCTGGAGTGGCGGGGCTGCTATTTGTGGCTGCGGTGTATTGGAAGGTCCGGCAATTGGCTCGTCCCGAGCTGGTGTTTGGCGTGCTGATTGCGGCGTGGCTGATGACGATGGTTCAGCGGATCGGATGTTCGTTGGACTATCTGCTGCACTTTGAGGAATTCCGCGTGCAGGGATTCGGCTGGAGTGAGCTGGGCTCTTGGTATCTGGGAGCTGCGGTGTTGGCGGTGGTGGTAAAGTGGTTCGAGTCTGTTCGCAAGTGGGGAGGTTGGCTGCTTGGGCTGATCGGCCTGCTGGGTTTGGTGGCGAGTTATCACTATTGTGACCTGGCCTGGTTCGACAGTTGGTGGTCCAAGGAAACTGTTGAGGGGGGGGTGACGGCCTTGCTGGCGGTGTTGGCACTTGGCTGTATGATCGTGGCGAAGCGTTGGGCTGGAGGGTTGTCGGGCTCTTGGTTGTTGTCTGGTCTGGTCGGCTATCGAATCGTGGTGCTGCACTTGTTTGATCGAGGCGCGCAGGGAGATGGTTTTTTCTGGAATGCGCTATTCTGGCAATTCGGTGTGCCCTTTGTCGCGGTGTTTGCGATGGCGTGGATCAGTCGCGTGCGTGAACTTGTCGGCAGCGCGAAGGCGTTTCAGATCGGGGCGATGTTGCTCGGTTTCGTGTGGGCCACGTTTTTAGTGCAGGACTATTCTGGCAGTTCGCGGTTGTTTAGTGGGGTGGGCTCGAGCACGGAGATGTATACTTACTCGGTGGTGTGGTTGCTGCTGGCAGTGGCTTATCAGGCGATGGGGTTGTGGCGCGGCATCAAGACGCTGCACGTCGGCTCGTTGATTCTATTGCTGCTGACGGTGGGCAAAGTGTTCTTCGTCGATGCGTCGGAGCTAGAGGGGCTCTATCGCGTGTTGTCGTTTCTCGGACTGGGGGTGGCGCTGATCGGGATTGGCTTCTTCTACAACAAGGTCGTGTTTACGCCGCGCTGCGCGCGGAGTGAAGAGTGCGCCTTCGGCGAGTGATCGTGGTAGTGAGTCGGGTGATTCACTGTAGGCTGAGGAAGCGCACCGGGCAACGGACCCGCTCGGTGATGCTCGCACCGTGCCTTTGATATTGTATGAGCTGCTGCGTCTCTCCGGGCATGCCAACCGGGACGAGGCAGATGCCTGCTTCGGTGAGCTGATCGAGGAGTCGAATGGGTCGATAGGGGAATGCCACGGTCGCGATGATGCGGTCGAAGGGCGCCGCTTCCGGCCAACCGCTCGCGCCGTCGCTGATGTGGAAGTGGATGCTGCGATAGCCGAGTGCTTCTAGTCGGGATTCGGCGTGTTGGGAGAGTTGCTGGCTGATTTCGATGGTGTAGACGGCGGCTGCCAGTTGGGCGAGCAGGGCGGTCTGGTAGCCGGACCCGGTGCCGATCTCGAGCACGCGGCAATGGGGGGTGAGTTCGAGCCATTCGGTCATTTCAGCCACCAGTGAAGGCTGCGAGATGGTGGCGCTGTCCTCAATGGGGAGCGGGTGATCCGCCCAAGCGCTGGGTTTGAGGTGGGGTAAGACAAAACGACTGCGGTCTGTATGTGTAAAGGCCTTGCGAACTGCGGGGTCACGAATGCCTTTCACGAGCGGTTCAGCTTGTGGGTAATAGCTCATGTTTTAAGTATAATCGTATGTGGACTTAGGTCAACGGCTGCAGGGCGGCACTGATTTCGCTTGGCGAGGGGCAGATTCTTATTTCTAACTCCCGTCTCAGGTTTCTCCTCTCAGCTCTCAAGTCTCTTAAATCATGTCCTCTCTTAAAACATGGCTCGAAGCCACTCGCCCGAAAACGCTGCCTGCCGCGGTGGTGCCGGTCTTGCTGGCGTCGAGTGTGGCGATTGCGGATGGCTGCTTTGATTGGCGGCCTGCGGTGATTTGTTTGGCGTTTGCACTATTGATCCAGATCGGGACGAATTTTGCCAATGACTACCTTGACGGTATTAAAGGCACGGACACGGATGCGCGGCTCGGGCCTCGGCGCGCGGTGGCGGCTGGACTGATTGCGCCCGCGACGATGAAGCGGGCGACGATTCTGGTGTTGGCGGTCGGGTTTTGCGTGGGATTGGGGCTGATTCCGTTTGGCGGCTGGTGGTTGCTGGCGGTGGGCGTGGCGAGTGTGGCCTGCGCGTGGCTCTATACTGGCGGGCCGTATCCGTTGGCTTATAATGGGCTGGGGGATGTGTTTGTGGTATTATTTTTCGGTTTCGTGGCGGTGGGCTGCACTTACTATGTGCAGGCAGGCTCGATTTCGCGTGATGTGCTGCTGCTTGGCCTCGGTTGCGGTTTGCTGGTGAATAACATCTTGGTAGTGAACAATTACCGTGACCTTGACGAGGATCGTGCGGCTGGAAAGCGGACCTTGGTGGTGCTGCTGGGACGTGGCTTCGCGCAGATGCAGTATTATGCGTCGGCGCTGCTGGCGGGTGCAGTGGTATTGAGCTTTTGGGCGCTTGGATATGGCGCGACTGTCTTTATTGCGCTGCTGCCGGTCGTGTATGCGCTGGTTCTCGGCGGGCGGTTGACTGCGGCTGAGAGCCGGGAGGACTTTCTGGAAGCGTTGAAAGGTTCGGCGAAAGTCGTTGCTGCCTATGGGGTGCTATTATCGGTCGGGGTGCTGCTGGGCGCTGTGTTCTGGGGCTAGGGCGGAGGTTGATGGACCAGTTCCATGCTCGGTTGCTGCTAGAATTGCTGCTTTTGATTGCCGATAGCCATCCAGCCTGAGTCGGTCTCGAAAGTGGGCATTTTGTATTTTAATCTAAATAAATGCCCTAAAACGCTGGGAGTAGAATAGATACTTGCCATTTAGGGGCGACTGCCTTTGCTTCTCCGGTTTTTCAACTCACACAGCGTTATGGCTCTTCCAGAAATTTCTTCTCTCCTTCCTCTTGCTCAAGCAGCCCCCAGTGGCGGTGGCCTCGGGCAGTTCCTTCCGATCGCACTCTTGTTTCTCGGAATGTGGTTTCTCATCATCGCGCCTCAGCGTAAGCGCCAGAAAGCGCATGATAAGATGCTCACTGAGCTGAAGAAGGGCGACGAGATCATCACGACTGGTGGTCTTTTCGGCACAATCACTCGCGTGAAAGACGACCGCTTCGTCGTCGAAATCGCTGACAACACTCGTGTCGAGCTCGGTAAGGGCTTCGTCTCCAGCAAGGTGGAAGCAACCATCGTCGAGTAATTCGACCTGAATTTTTTATACATACATCCCATGTCCGGTAACATTTTTTGGAAATTCGTCCTCACGGCAGCCATCATTTTTTGGTGCGCCGCTGAGATCTCTCCGCTGCAAGATCGTCCTTTCGAGGATTACATCGTCGAGCAGGCGACGGCTCAAACTGATGAGTTTGCGACCGTCATGGAGCGCGCTCAAGCACGTGTTGATTCGCAGGAATCTAAGACACTCTTCCTCGCATTGCGCGAGTTGGGCGTCGAAGAAGGCATCGACTATGCGGTGTTTTTCCCAGAGATCAATCTGCGCGACGTCGCGAATCAGACGAAGCGCAATAACATTCTGCTGAAGTATATCCTCAGCACTGCGCAGAGCAATCTGCGCCTCGGCCTCGACCTTAAGGGCGGTGTCGGTGTGACGTTGAAGATCGACGAAACTGCGCAAGCGCAGATGAATTCGTTCCAGCAAGCGGAGCAACTCCAGGATGCCATCGAAATCATGGGCAACCGTCTCGACGGGCATGGTGTGGCCGAGCCAATCATCCGCCCTGTGGGTGATGACGCGATCGAGATCCAAATCGCCGGTCTCTCTACGAAGGATAATCCTGAAGTCTTGGAAGACCTGAAGAAGCCAGCTCGCCTTGAGTTCCGCTCGGTGCATGAGACTTTGAGCCCAGACACGACTCCGAAGAACAAATATCCAGTCGGCTACGAAGTGCTCGCTGAAGAGAACGAAGATCGCAAGACAGGTGAAGTTTACGAGCGGCGCATGTTTGTGAAGCTCATCCCTGAAGCAACGGGTGAAATCGTTGACGACGCGTATGTCTCTCAAACACAAACTGGCGGTTTCCAGATCAATTTGGAAATGACTAGTGATGGCGCGAAGATTTTGGCTGCGGTCACAGAAAAGTTGATTGATAAGCCTCTCGCCATCGTGCTCGACGGTAAGCTCTACTCGGCACCAACTGTGAACGGTGTGCTTTCAAGCCGTGCGCAGATTACCGGCACTTACTCGCAACGTGAAGCAATCGACCTCGCGAACGTATTGAACAATCCGCTCGCAGTTGAGCTACGTGTCGACCAGATGTATGAAGTGCAGCCGACTTTGGCGGAAGGCACACGTGCGAGCTCGATCAACGCAGCTCAGTGGGGCGCAATCCTCGTGGTCGGCTTCATGATCGTTTATTATTTCCTCGGTGGCTTGGTCGCAGTGATTTCCGCTTCGGTCAATGTGGTCATCGTCCTCGGTGTGCTCGCCAGCTTCGGTGCGACACTGACACTGCCTGGTGTCGCCGCTCTCGTACTGACACTTGGTATGGGTGTGGATGCGAACATTCTGATTTTCGAGCGTCTGCGTGAAGAACTCAAATCCGGCAAGAGCCTGAAAAATGCGACATCTGGTGCATTTGCGAAGGTAACATCCACCATTGTGGACGCCAACTTGACGACGCTGATTACTGCTTCGATTCTGATCTGGCTCGGCACGGGTCCGGTTAAGGGCTTCGGTGTGACGCTTGCGATTGGTATCTGTGCTTCGATCTTCTGTGCGTTGGTCGTCACTCGCTTCTTACTCGACACTCTCGTGTTCCGCCTCGGCATCAAGAAGGTGCTTGGTTTGAGCATGTTCTCGGAGCTGAAGTTTGATTTCTTCGCGTTTCGTAAGCCTGCGTTCATCGCTTCATGGCTGCTCGTGTTGGCCGGAGTGGTCAGCGTCGTGCTGCATCACGATAAGATCATGGGCATCGACTTCACTGGTGGTGATGAGATGACCGTTTCTTACGATGACACTAATCGTATTGACCTCGGTGATATGGAAGTCGCTGTTGAAGAGCTTGAGCTCGGCGAGGTGAATCCAGTTTACCAAAATCTGATCGGTCAGAGTAAGGAAGTTCTCAAGCTGCAAACACGTTTCGATGCGAGTCGTGATGTGCTGACTGCGTTGCAAGGCGCCTTCCCCGAGGCAGACCTCAAAGAGGTCGGCGTAACTCAGATCGGTGCATCTGTCTCCAATAGCATTCAAGCCAACGCGATTTACTCCGTGCTCGCGGCTCTGATCGGTATCTTGCTCTACGTCGCGTTCCGCTTCGAAGTCGGCTACGGTATCGGTGCGGTGGTTGCGACGGTGCACGATGTGTTGATGACGATCGGTATCTTCGTGATTTGTGGCGAGTTTGATATCTTTGTCAGTGGTCAGTTCACTGCGCCGATGTTGGCTGCGATTCTGATGATCGTCGGTTACTCGATCAATGATACCATCGTGGTCTTCGACCGTATTCGTGAAGAGCTGGAGTTGAACCCAGGTTCGAATCTACGCTCGATCATTAACTTGGCGATCAATCGTGTGTTCTCTCGCACCTTGCTCACCAGTATCACGACGTTGCTCGCTGCGCTCTCACTCTACATCTTCGGTGCAGGTGTGATCAACGATTTGGCTTTCGTCTTCATCATCGGTATTCTTACCGGAACATTCTCCTCCATCTTTATTGCTAGCCCGATCTTCTTCTGGTGGCACAAGGGTGATCGTCGCCACGTCGAAGAACATCAGCTCACGCCGAAGCGCTACGAGTGGGAGAGTGAAGGCACTAGCGAAGACTAAGTCGCACTTCCCATTTCAATCTACGGAATGGCGATTCGGTAACGAATCGTCATTCTTTGTTTTCAAAAGTCATTTTCTAAACCCTTACTTTTAGCGGCTGCTTACCTTCATATGCTTTGGACCACAACTGAGACGAACGAGACACTCGCCGCTGAATTGAGCGACGAGCTTCGTGTGTCTAAGGTAATGGGGCAGTTGCTCGCTCAACGCGATTTGCCGACAGTCGAGGCCGCTGAAGAGTTTCTGCGTCCGCGCTTGGCTCAGTTGGACAATCCGTTTGCGCTGAAAAACCTGCGGGCCGCGGTGACTCGTATCGAGCAAGCCATTGAGGGCAAAGAGTCGGTCGTCGTGTTTGGCGATTACGATGTGGACGGTGTGACCAGCACGGTGCAGCTCGTCAGCATGCTACGCACGCTCGGGCTGGATCCGCGCTTTTGTGTGCCGCTGCGCTTGGATGAGGGCTACGGCCTGAGCCACGATGCGATTGATCGTATCTTTGCGGGCGATGTGCCTGATCTCTTTATTGCGCTGGACTGCGGCACGAATGCGCACGAGCCAATCGCTTATCTGCGCAAGTTGGGCTGTGATGTGATCGTCGTCGACCATCACCAGACAAAGACGGAAGCACCGACGGGTTGTATTTTTGTGAACCCGCATGTGAATGACGCTGAGGATGCGGCTTGGCGTGATCTCTGCACGGCGGGGCTCGTGTTTAAGTTGCTGCATGGGTTGCTGAAGAGCCGCCGTGAAGCAGAGGATCCGCGCGTGGAAGGGATTCAGCTCAAAGACTATTTGGATCTCGTTGCGATGGGCACGATTGCCGATTTGGTGCCGCTACACCGTGAGAATCGGATACTGTCTTGGTTTGGATTGCGCCATTTACGAGCGAACGGCCGTATTGGCGTCCGCGCCTTGGCTGAGGTGAGTGGGATCGATGCCAGCCAGGAAATGGCGAGCTCGGATATTTCATTTAAACTCGCGCCACGCATCAATGCGAGTGGCCGTCTGGCGGATGCGACGCTGCCGATCAATTTATTGCTGAGTGATTGCATGGCAGAATGCCAAGGCATTGCTCAAGAGCTCGACGCGATGAATCGTGAGCGTCAGGGCATCGAGCGCGGGATCGCTGCGGAGGCTGAGCGCCGTGCCGCGGTCGAATTCGCGGATGAGCCGGGCATCGTATTGTTTGGCGAAGACTGGCATGCTGGCGTCGTCGGCATCGTGGCGAGTCGCGTGAGCCGTCGCTTCCATAAGCCCTGTGTGATTCTCGGTGCGGATGGTGATGAGACCCATGGCTCCGGTCGCAGTGTGGCGACGGTTAATTTGGTCGAAGTGTTCCAGCGCTGCACCGATTTGCTCGGCCACTGGGGCGGGCATCCGATGGCGGCGGGCGTGTCGCTGCCGACTGCGAACGTCAAAGCATTTACCGCGCGTTACCTTGAGAGTTTGAAAGCACTGTATCCGGAAGGGCTGCCTGAGCCTTCCTTGCGATTGTCCACATGGTTGGAAGTCGAGGATTTGGAAGAAGGCTTGCTGGATGAACTTGATCGCTTGCATCCCTTCGGGCAAGGCAACGCAGAGCCCTCCTTTGGGCTGCGCGGCGTCGTGCTCGAAGAAGCGCCGCACGCGTTTGGTGAAGGGAACTTCCGCTTTCGAATGCCCGCAGTCAATGGCAACCGCACCGGCGTAGCAGGCATCGCATGGCGTATGCACGGCGTGCCTGAAGCCGGCAAGCCAATCGACATGGCCGTCCGCTTTTCGTGGAACTACTGGCGCAATAGCCGCTATCCGCAGGTCACGCTGATCGACTGGAAGCCGTCGGAGGGGGCTTAATCCTAATCTTACTCATCATCTTAATCCTCTGTGGCCTGGAATGATTAAGATTACGATGAAGAGTAGGATTAGGAGTGAGGGGGAAATCCGATTCGACAAACGGGGCAAAACTGCCAGTGCTTGTCGTCAATGACTACTCCCGCTTCTAAAATTCTTCTTGGTGTCAATGTCGACCACTGTGCGACGGTGCGTCAGGCGCGCTTTCGTGAGCATGCGCTCGATCATGGTAATGAGGTCGAGCCCGATCCGGTGGCGTTTGCACTCTTATGCGAGAAGGCGGGGGCGGATGGGATTACGATTCACCTACGCGAGGATCGTCGTCATGTGCAGGACTCGGATGTGCTTCGTGCGCGTGCGCAGATCGGCACACGCTTGAATTTTGAAATGGGCTGCACGCCAGCGATGGTCGAGTTTGCGTTGGAGCTGAAGCCACACTCGGTCTGTCTGGTGCCGGAGAGCCGTGAAGAAGTCACCACTGAGGGTGGGCTCGATATCGTCGGGCAGATGTCCCGCGTCGGCGATGTGGTGTCGGCGATGACGGAGGCAGGCATCATCACCAGTTTATTTATTGATCCCGATCCAGCGCAGATCGAGGCATCGGCTGAACTGAAAGCACCGTGGATCGAGCTGCACACCGGCGCGTATGCGAATGCCTATTATGGTGATCGCCGCGCGGCAGAATTGGAGATCCTTTGCAAGGGCGCGGAGCTGGCGCACAGTCTGGGGCTCGTGGTGAATGCGGGGCATGGCATTAATTACACTAACATTACAGAGGTGCTGGAGATTCCACACCTGCATGAGTTGAACATCGGCCATACGATCGTCAGTCGTGCGCTGTTCGTTGGCGTGGAGCAGGCAGTCCGCGAGATGAAGGCGTATTTGATCTAAAAACGGTAGAAAAGACGTGTCATTGGTGTCGCTTTTAGCCAAAGTAAAGGTTTCCTAGGTCATTACCTTATTTTATGCCTACACCATTTACTATAGTATGAAAGCGTTACCCTGTGCACACCCTATTCTCACGTGTCAAGAGGCGGCTCAATTAGAAAATGCCATCCTTGTCGATGACGCTGCCGAATGGGCGGCGATGCAACAGGCGGGGATCGGTATCGCGAAGGCGGTTTGCCTGGACTATCAAGAACTGCAACCCTTGCCGCAGGGGCTGAATGTGTTGGCCTTGATCGGCAAGGGTAACAATGGCGGCGATGCATTGATTGCGTGTGGGCAGTTGTTGGCTGATTTTCCACGAGCACGGGTGACATTGATTTTTGCAGTCGATCCAGCGTCTTTAAAACCTTTGGCCGCGCGTGCCTATCAGCAGTTGAAGGGCCGCGTCAGCGCCCATCAAGTGGATGCGGGCAGTGATGAGGCGGGGATTCAGACGCTTCTGCGTAGTGCTTCGGGTGCGCGTGCCTATGATATTTGCATTGATGGTTTGTTGGGCATGTCCTTTCAGCCGCCGGTTCGTGAGCCGATGCGGGCATTGATCGAAGCGGTCAATCATTACGATCAGATTTGTCTGCGCGCTGCAGTGGATTTGCCGAGTGGTAAAGGCGATGTGTCGGATGAGTTGTCGTTTCATGCGGATTTTAGCTATGCGACTGGAATTGCGAAAAAGGTGTTGTTCGACGGGATCGCGGAATGCGGTCGAGTGCGCACCATTGATCTAGGTTTCTTTGTAACACCCGAAGGGGCTGAGGTGGATGCTTCGGAGATGGTATTAAACGACTGTGTGCTCGACCCGTTGCGCAAGTTGCGGCCTGCTGCGGTTGATAAGCGCACCTTCGGTCACATCTTTATCGTTGGTGGCTCTGCCTTTATGCCAGGGGCGTTGTTGATGGCAGTGCAAGCGGCGGTGCGTTCGGGCGTGGGGTTGGTGACTGCATTTGCGCCTGCTTCAGTGGCTGCTACATTGGCCGCTCAAGTGCCTGAAGCGATGTGGGTGCCATGGCCTGAGACTGCGAATGGCACATTGAATCCGCGGGCGATGCCATTGCTCCTGGATCGTATTGATCAAGCGACAGCCGTGTTGGTGGGTCCGGGCATGGGCAAAGATCGCAATACCGAAATGGTGGTGCAGGATATCGTGAAGCTCGTGGCTCTGCCGGTTCTTTTGGATGCAGATGCTTTGCGGATACGAGTCTTGGAGCTCGTGTTAAAGCGTAAGCCAGAGATGGGGCCTGTGATTTTGACCCCGCATATGGGCGAGTTTATGCGAATTGCGAAGCTGGAAAAGCCAGACTATTCGAATGAGACATTGAAGACCTTTTGTAAGAGCTATCGCGTGATGACGGTGCTCAAGTCAGCGCATACACGGCTCTGCGATGGTGAGGATATTTGGTATAATGTCTGTGGCGGTCCTGTTTTATCGCGCGGAGGCAGCGGCGATCTGTTGGCTGGTCTCATTGGCGGCATGATTGCGCAAGACCACGCGGGCGCGCAGACTTCCGCTGCTCGCGGTATCGTGCTGCATGGTCTCGCGGCGCAGCGGCTGGCACGGGCACATGGACAGGTGGCAGTGCATACGACACTGCTGTTAGATTATTTGCCAAGCGTGTTGCGTGGCTGCTGATAGCCTCGGATCGATTAAGATTGTTCTTGGCCGGGCGGACGCTAACGTCCGTGTATGCCCTCTACCCTCAACCAACGTCAGGCGCTTTTAGTGCTCAATGGCTTGCCGCATGTCGGTCCTGTGATGTTGCGTCGTTTGATGGATGCGTTCGAGGGCGATGCGGTCGCGGTGCTGTCAGGGCAGAAGGCGAAACTACTGGAGGTGAAGGGCATTGGACAGAAGGCAGCAGATACGCTCGTGCATTGGGCGGATCGGTTTGATTTGGGCAGTGAAGTGGCGCAGATGCGCCGGACGGGAACTCGCTTCTTCATTCAAGAAGATGAAAAATTCCCGGAAATGCTTCGCGAGACCTATGATCCACCGATCGGCCTGTATTGGCAGGGCGAATACATCGTCGATCGTCCTTGCGTGGCGATTGTCGGCACGCGTCGCTCGACGCTCTATGGGCGCAGTATTGCTAAGAAGTTCGCCTCGGAGCTGGCGCGTCTGGGGTTTTGCATTGTCAGCGGTATGGCGCGCGGTACCGATACCGCCGCGCATGAGGGTGCATTGGAGGCAGGTGGCAAAACCGTGGCTGTATTTGGTTGTGGCTTGGATACGATTTATCCGCCGGAGAATTTGGGTCTGTATCAGCAGATCGTAGCGACGGGCGCAGTCGTGAGTGAGTTTCCTTTTGGGCGCCGAGCCGATCGCCAGACCTTCCCCATGCGTAACCGCGTAGTGGCGGGGATGTGCCAGGGCGTGATCGTGATCGAGAGCGCTGCTTCGGGGGGCAGTATGATTACGGCGCGCTTTGCAGGTGAGCAGGGGCGCACGTTGATGGCGGTTCCAGGTCGTATCGATCAAGACAGCAGTGCAGGGTGCCATCAATTGATTCGCGATGGGGCGATTATGGTCACTTCGGTGGATGACGTGTTGGAAGAGCTGCGTTATGAGCGAACGAAATTCCCCGCACAGGAGCCGGAGCTGGATTTAGGCGAGGCCGCTTCAGCACCACCGTCGCTTTCAGAGGCAGAACAGGCGGTGTTGGATTGTTTTGTGGGTGGCGAAATCGCCTCGCCAGATGCATTGGCAGAGCGCTTGAAGCGGCCGATCTCTGAGATCTCAGGCGTCCTGATGGGCTTAGAGCTGAAACGGCTAGTCGGCAAGCGAGCGGATGGTCGCTTTGAAGCGAGGTAATTGACGTGGTTTCCTTACCAGCAGGGAACCAATCTGCGCGAGCCTTGACAGTATGGGTTCTGTTTTTCATATATTGCTGACCCTTGATCAAGAAATTCACAGTTGCATGGCTACTTAGCCTCTTTGTTTGGAACGTCGCCTTGGCGGAAGTTCCAAGCTTGTTGCTGTGCTTGCATCATGACTTTGAGGTGCATTTTGAATCAGACGACTCAACGCATGGGCATTGTGAGGATGGGCATGATCATGTGGAGTCTCAGGAAGTTGGACAGTGTGTCGTCAAAGATGACTGCACCGATCTTGAGCTGCAAGGGGCTGAGCTAATTCCTTCGCGTTTGAATGAAGTGCACTCAGTCGACTTGCCGATTCTCGCGCTGGCTGAGTTTGACTTTCATGGGTTGGAAATCCGTATGGTGGAGCCATTGCATTGTTTGCAGCTTCGCTTACGTGGTCCACCGCCGTCGGTCCATTGGTTAACCGATTTATACATTCAGAAGACAGTCCTTCGGGTCTGATATCCTAATACACTTAGCTTCGCTGGTTTCTCGTGAGACCGGTGGTATTTGTAGCATGTCGCTACGTCTCAGCTTCATTGTATTAGGATTTTTTATGGTTAACTTTTTGAATTTAGGACGCGCTACCGCGTTCGCCCTCATCGTCCAATCGACTTTGAGTAGTCTAGTCGCCGCACCGCTCTCGCTTAGTAAAGAGCAAGCCGTGGTGCGCGCATTGCAACAAAACCCAGCGCTCAATGCCGCGCGCACGACAATCGACCGCGCGCAAGGGAATCGCCAACAAGCAGGCCGCTGGTCGAATCCCGAACTCAGTA
>Ga0209533_1004388_pt1 | contig 12232 bp, 14 predicted proteins | sample COG_04_FD_184748 | JGI IMG/M metagenome (GOLD analysis project Ga0209533, IMG submission 184748) | Pelagic Microbial community sample from North Sea - COGITO 998_met_04 (SPAdes) (version 2) | ecosystem: Environmental > Aquatic > Marine > Neritic zone/Coastal water | place: Helgoland, sampling... | reverse complement strand
CTTGGGTCAACAAATCGAATGGGAAACACTCTTCGAAAACGAAAGATCACGCATGCACAAAGGCCTCCGCATCGACATCCCGTTCACCCGCTACTACATGGATGAGGCCAAAGCACCCCGCGCCGAGCGCATCGCCCGCGATGCCTCACGAGACGACACCTGCTGGGTGGCCGTGCGCATACTCAACGGCCAAGCCGTGATCGAAGACGTGATGATCGAAGGCCAGTCGATACGGGATCTGTCGGCAGTCGAATAAGACTCACTTCAACCAAGCAATCGTCGCGCCCCAACCACCCTCGGTTGCGCCCGCCAATTCAAAACGCTCCACCCGCGGATCGCGCTCCAACAGCTTATGCACCGTCGTGCGCAGCGTGCCGATTCCCTTGCCGTGAATGATTCGTAGCCGACGAATGTCTTTCTCCAAGCACGCTTCAATATAGTCCGGAATTAAATCGCCCAAATCGGAAGGGCGAAAGGTGTGCAAGTCGAGCTCACCGTTGATCGGCAATTCAACTGGTTCGGGTTCGTGGTCAGTCATCTTGAAGTTAGCTGATAACGGCCCGTCTTATGATTACCGACCTTTGTTACAATCCCTGCATCCAACAGCGGGTTCATCAAATTCATCACCCCTTGCTTAGACATTCCCATTAATTCTCGAATCTCCGACGGCCCCATGCCTCCATGATCCACCAATAACCGCAGTAGCGCCTGCTGCTTTGAAGACAGCACCAGCTTTTCACCAGACACTGGCTGAAGACTTTGCACTCGTAGCCACACACTTTCCAAAGTCTGACGCAACCCCTCTGCGCAATACTCCAACCATCCCGTCAAATCCCCACTTTGCCGAGTCGCTCGCAAGGCATCATAGTAAGCCGGACGGTCTTGCCAGTAATATTCATCCACTGAAAAGATGTGATGCGTATCAAACCCTCGACGGTAGAGTTCCCAAAGCGCCAATGCGCGCCCAGTCCGGCCATTGCCATCCGCAAAAGGGTGGATCGCTTCAAAACGATAATGCAGAATCGCAGAGCTCAATATCGGAGACAACTCACGAGAGCCCTTATTCCACCAATCCAGCAACTCAAACATCAGTGGCGAAACTTCATGTGGCCCTGGAGGAGTGTCACCGCCAATCGTGACAAAAATTGTGCGATATTGGCCTGAATCACCCTGATCCATCACTCCCTCAGCCAAAATACGATGCAGCGCAAACAGATCATCATGCCGAACCGCTTCGATATCAGAGCGCGCTTCGATGTATTTGAGCCCGGCCAAATAATTCGTCACTTCCCTTTCAGCACGGCCATTCGCACGCGCCAACTCACGCCCAGCATCCAGCGCCTGCACCTGCTTCAAAGTCAGCGGATTACCTTCGATAGATGTCGATGCGTGGGTATTGCGACTGCGACTCTCCTGCTGCAGAGCAGGCACCCAAGCCAGCTCCACCGAAGCTCCCTGAATCCGCTCACGCACAGCCGCAATCTGCTCAACTAATGTGAGTAAATGGGGCGTAATCGTAAACTGAGGAGCATCAGTCACACAATTAGTCCACCATTCGTCCACACATACGTCAAGTGTCAACTCCCAGCTCCGCTTATCCGTCTACCATTCGTCCATCTATTCGTCAACCGGTGCCACTTCCTTAGGCAACGCTGGCAACGTCGCAACGCCCTTCACCTCAGGCAACGCCGCCGCCGAGGCACTATCAAGGGCTTCGAACTTTTTCGCTGTCACCAGCAGGCGACTTTCGACTGAGTTCACCGCCTTGTTGTAATGCTCGACCGACTGACCGAGGCTTTTTCCAACCTTGGCGAAGTGCCCTACCACCACACCGATGCGGTCGTAAAGCTCTTTGCCCAGCGCTGCGATTTCCTTCGCCTCGCGGGCGATGGCCTCTTGCTGCCAACCGTAAGCGATGGCTTTGAGGAGCGCGATCAAAGTGGTCGGCGTCGCCAGGATCACCTTGTTCAGCACGCCGAGTTCGATCAGCTGGGGGTCTTGCTCTAGGGCGGCACTGAAGATCGTTTCATTCGGGATAAACAGCACCACAAACTCGGGCGCGTTGTCGAATTTGTCCCAGTAGGTTTTGGCCGAAAGGCCTTTGATATGATCGCGAACATGACGCGCGTGCGCCTGCATCCGCTCTTTTTGCTCATCGGGATCTTCAGATTGCAAGGCATCGAGATATGCAGCCAGCGGCACCTTCGAATCGACCACGACCACGCGCTCATTCGGCAAACGAATCAACATATCGGGCCGCAGACGCTGACCGTCCTCCGTCTCGACCGAGGCCTGCTCCTCGAAATCGCAATAGTTAATCATACCCGCCATCTCGACCGTGCGGCGTAGCTGCATCTCGCCCCACTGCCCACGCACCTGCGGCGCACGCAGCGCCTGCACGAGGCTGCCCGTGGTGCGGCTGAGTTGCACCTGCGATTCCGCCAGCTGCTTGAGTTGCTGCTGCAAACTCGCATCCGTTTCGGTGCGACGCTGTTCGATCTTCGCCACACGCTCATTAAACGTCTTCAAGGCCTCGCCCACTGGCTCCACCGTTTTGTTGATCGCCTGCTGACGCTTCTCCAAATCACTCTTCGCGCCTTCTTGGTATTTCTCCAGTGTGGTTTTGGCGAGATCAAGGAAGGACTCGTTATTTTTGGAAAGTGCCTCCGAAGAAAGCGCCTTAAAACTATCCTGTAGATTCGCCTTTGCCTCTTCCAACAAAGCCAACTTTTCAGCAGCCGCCTTCAGCTCGGCCTCACGCTGCGCTTCCACACGAGCAAGCGCTTCCTTGGCCGACGAATACTCGGCTCGCAAAGCCAGCAACTCATCTTGCGCATCTCCTGCAGCCGATTCCGAGCGCTGCAATCCGCCGCGCAGCAATACAAACACCAGGCCTGCGCCCACTAAGACCCCAACCACAAGAGCGACCATCAATTCCATGCCCTCAAATGCACGTCAGTTCTGCCACGCTGGCAACGGCGGAATGCCATAAAACCTGATAATCCGCCGTAGCGGACTGGCGAAGCCATTTCGACAGCTCATCCCAAGCCACAGACCCCAAGTCAGTGCCCTACCCAATCAAACCACATCAGAAGTGTGAAGAACTCATCGTGCTGGTTAAGCGTAGTTAAGCGTTCATAAGCGGTTAAAAATACAAAGCCTCAGCAATGCACAGATCGAAACCGCTTCACGGGCTCCGCGACACACAAAGCTACGCCAAAAACAGCGCCCTATACTGGCGAGCACCAAACTTTCCCGTAAGGTCAAAGCACCCTCAAAAGATACTTTATCATGAAAACACTCCTCCTTCTCTGCCTCGCACTTATACCACTCCAGATCATGTCCGCCTACGAAAGCGCCTTCGAAAAAACCCCCGTCGGCACCATCGAAGTCAAAACGCTGCCCGCCGCCCGGCTCCTTGCCGCCCACAGCGAGGGCAACTACTTCCAGGAAAACAACGGCCTCTTTCGCCCACTCTTTCGCTACATCCAGGACAACGACATCGCGATGACGATCCCCGTCGAAGCCGAGATCGATCCAGGCATCATGTATTTCTACCTCGGCGAGGACTACAAAGAGACTGAGCTAGAGGACACCGACCGCGTGCAGATCATCACCCTGCCCGAGCGCACGGTGCTAAGCATCGGCGTGCGCGGCAGCTACAGCTCGAAGAATTTCGACGAGGCCAAAGCCGAATTGCTCACATGGTTATCAGAGCAAGACGAGTGGATCGCCAGCGGCACAGCACGCGCCATCTACTGGAACGGCCCCTTCACCTTCGGGTTCCTGAAACGCGCCGAAGTGCACATTCCAGTCGTAGCTGCCGAATAGTCATTCGGTCCCACGCTTCCAAAAGCTTTACAAGCGCGCCTCTCAGTTTCACATTTCCCTGCATGCTTTTAAGAGTCACCCAATACGGCGAACCGATCCTACGCAAAGTCGGCGATCCGATCACAGAATTCGACGACGCCCTTGCGCAACTGGCCGACGACATGGTCGATACCATGTATGATGAAGACGGCATCGGCCTAGCCGCGCAGCAAGTCGGCCTCGCACTGCAGTTCTGCGTGATGGATGTGCGCCCACCCGAAGGCGAAGCAGCCCCGTTCGAATACAGCTTCGACGGCAAACAACCGCCACTCGACTTGATCATGCCGATGGCGCTCGCCAACCCGAAGATCTCCATCATCGACCAAACCGAAGACGTTTACGAAGAAGGCTGCCTCTCCTTTCCCGACGTGCGCGGCAAAGTCACCCGCCCGATCGGAGTGCGTTGCGAATATCAAGATACCGAAGGCAATACGCACGTGCTCGAAGCCACTGGCCTACTCGGCCGCTGCATCTTGCACGAAACGGACCACCTCAACGGCGAGCTCTTCATCGACAAGATGGACAAGCGCGACCTCCAGCGCATGGCACCGCGCGTCAAAAAAATCCGCCGCAACAGCCGAGACTATTTGAAGACACAGAAGTAGCGCACCCGCGCGGAACACGACAACAAGACATGAAACGCTCCAATCATTTCAGCACACTCGCACTCCTAGCATTCAGTCTCTTTGCCCTCACGGGCTGCGAGAGCCATGAAATCAAAAGCGGCACCGATGATGTCATGGATGTCATGCGCAACGGCGTCGATGTCGTCACCGATGCCGGCAACAAAGCCGCAGACGCCATGAAGAGCGACAAGGAGTAATACTCCGCACACTCTACTTCACCACCGCGACCGGGCCTGCTAGCACCTGCTCTAGGCCATCTGGCAACTGCGAGCTAAAAGGCGCGAAGCAAAGCGCGAACAGGCACGCGCACAGGATCGGCTTCAGCGCAAAGCCACACAGCGCACTCGGACGTGTGTCCCGCACGCTATGCGCGCACAGCGCAAACAGTACCAACGAGAGCGCCACTTCGAACAGCCCGATCACTGCAAAATTGCCAAACAACTCAGTTGCACTGCTACCAGCGATCAACGCCAATGAGCCCGCTGCAGCCAGCGTCGACACATAAGCCGCCACCCCTGTCGCAACCAACTGCCCCGCGTCCAATTGAACACTGCGCCGGCCCTGCAATAGGCGAAATACACAGTGCGCTGCCCACGGAGCGACCACTCCCATATTTAGAAAGTTCGCCCCCAAGGTGCTCATCGAGCCATCCCCTAAAAAGGCGGCCTGCCCTGTCAGCACCGCTGCCATTGAGAGCATCGCCGCACATGGCCCAAATAAAATAGCCAACAAGGCCGCGCCTAGAAAATGCCCTGAGAAGCCTAAGCCCATCGAGCAGTTCACCATCTGTGCAATAAATACAAAGCCAGTCATCGCCATCAACGCTGGCACTTGCTTGCGCTTCATTGTGCGTCGCGCACCATAGCACGCAGCCGAAAGAGTCACCACACCAGCCAAACTGGTGAGTAGAGTTACAGAAGTATCGAGGTTTTCGCTAACGAGATGCATAATGCGACGGGTATTTTTGGATGATCAGTTCTAATTAAAAAAAGTTTGTGCGCGCTGCAGCGCGACGGGAAATTCCACTTGCGAGTGCGGAACCAGCAGGTTCCGAACCAAAAAGATCGCCTTGCGCAAACTAATCCCATCCTGCGCCAACACTTTGATACCCAGCCCACCAGCACGCAGCGGGCTCGCACCAATGCTGACATCCTCAAGCTCTAGTTGATGCAACTGCTGCACCAAATCCTCCAACGGCTGCGGTGTTAAATAATAAATGCCAGCATACGATCCGTTCGGATACAAGGCGCGCCAATCTGCTGCATCTCCTTTCGCTGGGAACAACTGAAAGTTCTCATACGCGACCAACTGCCCCGCCCGCACAATCCGCAAACTCGATGCCCAGCGCGCGAACTCAAAGCTCTCACCATAGGCTGCTCGCCCGGGATTCACCACCTCGCACAGCAACACCGTGGATGACTCCGCGACTTCTAGCCGCGTGGTTTGCTGCAAACTCGCATCTTTTTGTAAGATCAACGGAGCCGGCCACACATCCAGCACCGCATTTTCGCCGACAGTGAATTTTTGCTCTACGCTCGCAAATCCTGTATCCATCGTATGGATACGGCAAGCCGCTGGACTGACCAACCCCGCACGTGCGCCATCGCACACCTGAACATCCAACTCCAACAAATCGCCATCCAACAAGCCAGCGGTCGGACTGGTCAAAATACTGACCGCCCAGTCCTTATCGTGGTAGGCCTTTGTCATATGCAACGGCGGTCGCACCCACTGCCCCATCAGCCGGGTGCCATGCTCCGGAGCCAACGCATAGCGCAAACGCGCACCCCCGCGCACTGCGGGTCGCGTCGATTGGGGCTCTGTGATCATTGATGACATTTTATTTCGCAGCGAATGGGAAGAAGCACTCGCGCTCCAACCATGCCACCACATCGCCGAGCCCCTTGCGGCTCTTCAAATCGCAGAACAAGAACGGGCGCTCTTCGCGTTGCACCTTTGAGTCGCGCGCCATCACATCCAAGTCGGCCCCTACATACGGAGCCAATTCAGTCTTATTAATGATCAGCAGATCGGAGTGACGAATCGCAGGCCCGCCCTTGCGTGGGATCTTATCGCCCTCTGCCACATCGATCACATAGATAAAAGCATCCACTAGATCGGGTGAGAACGTCGCCGACAAATTGTCACCACCGCTCTCGATCAATACGACCTGTGCATCAGGGTGACGTGTGATCAAATCCTCCACCGCAACTTCATTCATGCTCGTATCATCACGTATCGCAGTGTGCGGGCAACCACCGGTCTCCACTCCTAGAATTCGGCTATTCTCGATGGGGCTGTTCTTCTCTAGAAACTGCGCATCTTCCTTGGTATAAATATCATTGGTGATCGCCACCAAACTGAAGCGCTCATGCAGCGTCTCAATTAAGCGCAGTAACAGCATAGTCTTACCGGAGCCAACAGGCCCACCGATACCGACACGAACAGGACGAGGAGTAATATTTTGAGTCATGATAAAGAACGTAAAATTGAATTAAGAAATAAACAGTCGAGAAAACGCAGTCGCATGACGCGCCGAGCTAATATCAAAGGCCGGCGCAAACCAACCAGCCGCCGCGTGCTCCACCTCTTGCGAAGCAGCCACCCAATCAGGCAATAGCTCCAAGCCCGAGCTTAATGCCAATTGTGCAGATTCCGGGCTAATGCGTAGCAACTTGATCGATGCGGAGACAAAATTCGCTAAGCTCTGATAGGCATATGCCAACAAGCTCGCCTCCACCGGCACGGCAAACATCTGATACTGCAGCGCAGTCACCACCAAATTATGCCCGGCCGCATCACCGGCCGCGTAGGCTTTTGAGTAGCGCTCTAATCGCGCATCGTCTGGCCAAAGTTTGCGCAACATCCGCAAGCGCCCACGCCCTTGTGCGATGCTACCTTCGCGAATCTCCACTGACCACTTCCACGCATCGATTTCTGCGTCGAGTTCTAGCAACAGGTCCCAATCATCTGCTGCAACGGCTTCACGCACATAGCGCAGATACGGCAGCTCCAAGCGCGCCAACGCCGGGCCAGCGTGCTCTTTAAAAAACAAACTCAAGTCATCGCCATTGCGATATTTACAAACATGCGCCCACTGCTCCAATCCCATCGAATGCGCATACGCGCCAGACGGAAATAACGGATCGGACACCTGCATCAACGCGGGCAACCATGCAGCTTGATCCACTGACGATACACCTTCCATATTATAGTCGCACAAACTTTCCGCCACTCAAGTCGTGAGCATGACTATGGTCGTGATCATGCGAATGCCCGCCCTGCTTACTAGGTTGAAACACACGCATCACTTGTTGATACGCGATCTGCTCACGATCCAACATTTGACGCACCGCAAGATCGTCCTGCACCAGCACGCCTGCTGCTGAGAACGATGCCTTGAAGTGCAGGTTGCCGATCATCCAGCCAATCCACGCAGCTTCTTCCGCGCCGCCCAAAGCAATCAAGAAACAATCCTCAGGGCTCTGGTCGATCACGTACGCAGCTGTATCGGATAGATGGATACAATCTCCATGCCGCAACGCCTCGTTCACATCAAAGCCGAAGTCCGTGCCATCGACTGCTTCACCACGCCAACGACGACGCGCCAATTTATGACGATCAACAACGACTGAAATGACTTCGAGGCCTGCGGGTATTTCGGAAATGGATTGGGAAATTAAATGCATTCTCTGTAGGGGCGCTGCTTGCGGCGCCCGCGAGTGTTCAATGGGTCGCGAAAAAAATGTGATTGTTCGCAAGGGTCGCGGGCTTCGCAAGCAAAGCCCCTACGCGAGCGAAGATGAATAGAGGTTAAAATAAGAAATAGCGCTGCGCCATCGGCAAGACAGTCGCCGGCTCACATGTCAGCACTTCGCCATCGGCCGTCACGGTATAGGTTTCAGGATCGATCGTAATCTTCGGCAAGTAATCGTTCAACACCATGTCGTGCTTTGAGATATTACGCGTGTTCTCTACTGGGCGAATAATCTTCTCCAAGCCGAGGCGCTCAGCCACGCCAGATTCAATTGCAGCCTTACTGACGAACGTAATGGACGTGCGCGAACGCGCCTTGCCGAAGGCAGCAAACTGCGGACGATAATACATCGGTTGCGGCGTCGGGATCGAGGCATTGGGATCTCCCATATTCGCCGTTGCGATCAGACCGCCCTTCAGGACGACCTCCGGCTTCACACCGAAAAATGCGGGCTTGAAGATCACCAGATCAGCCAACTTGCCAACTTCCAAGCTACCCACGTCAGCCGCGCAACCACAGGCAATTGCGGGGTTGATCGTGTATTTCGCGATATAGCGTAACACCCGGAAATTATCAGCAGCGCTGTGTGTGTCCGACTCCAGCTTGCCGAATTGCTTCTTCATTTTGTCGGCAGTCTGCCAGGTGCGAATCAACACTTCGCCCACACGGCCCATCGCTTGACTGTCGCTCGACATGATCGAGATCGCGCCGCGGTCGTGTAAAATATCTTCGGCGGCAATGGTCTGCGGACGGATGCGCGACTCAGCAAAGGCCACATCCTCCGGGATCTTGGAGTCCAAATGATGACAGACCATCAACATGTCCAAATGCTCATCGATCGTGTTGACTGTGAACGGGCGTGTCGGATTGGTCGAGGACGGCAGCACATTTGGCTCACCGCACACGCGCAGAATATCGGGAGCGTGACCGCCGCCCGCGCCTTCGGAATGGAAGGTATGAATCACCCGATTCTTAAACGCACCAATCGTGGTTTCAACGAAGCCAGATTCATTCAAGGTGTCGGTATGGATCGCGACTTGCACATCCAGCTCATCAGCCACTGTCAAGCAGTGGTCAATCGAACTCGGCGTCGTGCCCCAATCTTCGTGTAATTTGAGCCCCATCGCACCCGCTTTCACTTGCTCGCGCAGTGCCTCGTGGTTGGACGCATTGCCCTTGCCCATAAAACCGAGATTCATCGGAAACGATTCCGCCGACTCCAGCATTCTTTCAATATTCCATTTGCCCGGCGTGCAAGTCGTGGCATTGGTGCCCGTCGCAGGCCCCGTGCCACCGCCCACCATCGTGGTGACACCACTGGTCAGTGCCTCGTTGATTTGCTGCGGGCAGATAAAATGAATGTGTGAATCAAAACCACCAGCAGTGACAATGTGTCCTTCGGCTGCGATCACTTCGGTGCCTGCGCCGATCACCATGTTGTCGGCCACGCCGGATTGGATCAACGGATTGCCCGCATGCCCGATCCCAGCGATGCGACCGTCCTTCACGCCGATGTCGGCCTTGATGACACCGAGAATCGGATCGATGATCGTCGCATTGGTCAGCACCAGGTCCAAGCAATCCGCACCCAGCGCTAGCGGCGACTGCCCCATGCCGTCACGGATCACCTTGCCGCCACCAAATTTCACTTCGTTACCATAACCGCCGGACTCGGCGATCAGGTCTTTTTCGACTTCGATGAACAGGTCTGTATCGGCGAGACGCACTTGATCGCCCACGGTGGGACCAAACATTTCAGCATATTGACGACGGGTAAATGTGAGACCTGAGGGGGGAGACTTGAGGGGAGAGGTTATGCCATCCAGCGCTGCGTCGACTTTGTTATTGAGCCCATATACACGGCGCTCACCTGCGAGCGTCACGAGCTCTACCTCGCGCACATCGCCCGGCTCGAAACGCACCGCGGTGCCGGCCGCAATGTTGAGACGAAATCCTTTGGACGCCTCGCGATCGAACTCGAGCAGCTCATTGATCTCGTAGAAGTGAAAGTGACTACCGACCTGCACGGGGCGATCGCCCTTGTTGGCCACCTGCAGTGTGATGGTCTCTAGCCCGACGTTACCGGACAGCGTCGCATTCGGATCGGAGTATTTGTATTCGCCTGGTATCATCGGATCGGGTTGTGAACAGTGACAAGTTTGGTGCCGTCGGGGAATGTGCCCTCGACCTGCACCTCGTGGATCATTTCCGGCACGCCTTCCATCACGTCGTCGCGCTTCAGGATCGTCGTGCCAAAACTCATCAGATCCGCCACGGTCTGCCCGTCGCGAATACCCTCGAGAATCTCATACGAAATAAGCGCAATCGATTCAGGGTAGTTCAACTTGAGCCCACGTGCTTGTCGGCGACGCGCCAAATCGGCGGCCACCACAATCATGAGCTTATCTTGTTCTCGGGGAGTTAAATGCATCGTTTATTCGTCCAATGGTTACACAGTCAGATACTTCTCAATCACTTCGCCGGTGAGCTCTTCCGACTCACCTTCAAGCACCACAGATCCACGATCGAGAATATAAAATTCATCGCACGCCGCCTTCGCGAAATCCAAATATTGCTCCACCAAAATAATGCTCAAATTGCCCTGTTTTTTCAGTAAGTGAATCGCGTCCTCGATTTGGTCGATAATGGAAGGCTGAATCCCTTCGGTCGGCTCATCAAAAATCAAAAGTTTCGGATTGGTCAAAATCGCACGGCCAATTGCCAATTGCTGCTGCTGACCACCGGAAAGCACGCCGCCCTTACGACCGAGCATCTCTTTGATCACTGGAAATAATTCGTAGACTTCCTCAAGGCGTTCTTTGCCGGCCTTGCCAGAAATACTCAGACTCACTTCGAGATTTTCTTGCACTGTCAGATTCGGGAAGATGTCACGCCCCTGCGGCACATAACCGAGCCCAGCACGCGCGCGCTGATCGGTGCGCATGCCACTGATCGAGCGACCTTCAAATTGAATGTCGCCTTCGGTTTTCGGCATCAGCCCCATGATGCTGCGCAGTAGCGAGGTCTTGCCCACACCATTGCGCCCGAGCAAGGCGACGACCGAATTTGGCTTCACCTTCATCGTTACACCACGAAGGATGATCGATTCGTCGTAACTCGCTTTCAAGTCATGGACGGAAAGCAAGGGTTCGACAGCGGGAGTTTCAGCTTCTGAAATCATTCAATAAATTCTCTATTTGGATTCGTCCTTCTTGCCCTGACGACCGAGGTAAACTTCGATCACTTGTGGATCGGATTTTACTTTCTCGAACGTGCCTTCTTTCAATACATGGCCTTGATGCAACACGGTCACCTTGCGAGCGATCTGTCGGATAAACTCCATATCGTGCTCGATCACGATCAAGCTATGCTTCTTCTCTAAGCTCAGCAATAGCTCGCCCGTGCGATCCGTTTCCTCGTCGCTCATGCCCGCCGCCGGCTCGTCGATCAGTAAAATGCGCGGATCTTGCGCGAGCAACATGCCGATCTCCAGCCACTGCTTTTGACCGTGCGAGAGCAGACCAGCAAGATCCTGAGCACGTGAGTCCAGGCGCACCGTCTTGAGCACTTCCATAATGAGCTCACGGTCTGCAGCCGTTTCGCGATAGAAGAGTGTCTTGAAAACACCGCGATCGCGGTTCAACGAGAGCACCAAATTATCATACACGGTATGTGACTTATAAATACTGGGCGTCTGGAACTTACGGCCGATCCCGAGACGATTAATCTCGAACTCGCGGAGCTTCGTCAGGTCTTTATCATGACCATCGTTTTCGTGCAATGTCACCGTGCCTTCATCCGGACGCGTGCGGCCGGTAATGATATCCATGAAAGTGCTCTTACCTGCGCCATTCGGCCCGATGACCGTGCGCAGTTCGCCTTCTTCCAGGTAGAAGTTAAGATCGTTAATCGCCTTAAATCCATCAAAGGCTTTATTGACACCGGAGACCGACAAGATGAGCGGGGTATCGCGGTAGAG
>Ga0209533_1004387_pt1 | contig 12233 bp, 14 predicted proteins | sample COG_04_FD_184748 | JGI IMG/M metagenome (GOLD analysis project Ga0209533, IMG submission 184748) | Pelagic Microbial community sample from North Sea - COGITO 998_met_04 (SPAdes) (version 2) | ecosystem: Environmental > Aquatic > Marine > Neritic zone/Coastal water | place: Helgoland, sampling... | reverse complement strand
CTCCATGAAACGATGGGACAGCATGGAACCAAACGACCAAGTAATCACCACTTTTCAAATTTGACATCCACGAAATAACCGACCTCAGGTCGCTCTATTACTCAGGCTTGCTTAACCGATGGCATCTCTATGGGATGGCTGTGATGAAAAATACAAAACAACCTAACCCGCGCCGTAAAAACGGTCTTTTCAGAGGTGCCCTTATGAATAAAGCCTGTTCATTGATTTTGGGGGTAATGATTCTTGCCCTGATCATCGGCTTGGGGGGCTTCCTTCGGCGCATCGCACCCAGCACTGCCGTTAGATCATCAGAATCGAATGACGCCGTGAAGGCCGCCGCAGGCATGCCCGCTCGCTTCGGCTCAATTCCCTTGATAGCTCACGCAAAGGCCCCCGCACAGCCCACAGCTCTGGATACCCTCGCCGCACAGATGAGTCGAGAAACAGATGACCTCAAAGTCGTCACCCACCCCGACGGGCGCCGTTCCGTCCATCTCGCTGGCCGGTTTATACACATGAGCGCAATCGCCACCGGAGCGGATGGGAATCCCGAGGTTCAGTGCTTTTCTGATTACCAGGAACTGTCCACATCGCTTCAGGGAACCGCATCAGATGAAGCCTCACCCATTCGCCATGATCGTTAATATCAATCGGCTCCTGATCGCTGCCTTGCTCATGGCGGATCTCTGCGCTGCGGAGTTCATCTTCATCAACAACGACGGTCCCGGCGAAGGCCTGAACGATACCACCCCCGCGGCACCGGTTGGCGGCAATCTCGGAACGACTCTCGGAGCGCAGCGCCTGGCTATCCTGAATTATGTCGGGGAAATCTGGGGCAGCTTCTTGGTCAGCGACGTTCCTATTGTTGTAAATGTCGGATTTGACGCGCTGGGCAGCAATGTTCTCGCCGGTGCCGCGGCGGTGTCAGAACAGGCAGACTTTCCGAACGCCCCGGAATCAAACACTTGGTATCCGATCGCGCTCGCCAACGCCCTCGCTGGCGTAGATCTTGAACCCGGAGTGGGGGATATTAACATCACCGCGAGTTCCAACGGGGCATTTTACTACGGATTGGACAGCGCCTCGCCTGGAGGGATGGCGAATTTCGTCGATGTGCTACTCCACGAAGTCGGACACGGATTGGGATTCGCCAGTTTCATCAATGGGCAAACCGGCAATCTGTTTATTGGCAAGGTCGACATCTTCAGCACCTTCATTCTCGATCGGCAATACGAGAGCTCATGGGCGAATTTGACTTCCGCCGAACGGGTAGCCTCCGCCCTCAACGATCCGTATCTGGTCTGGGACGGGGCATTCACTACGGCTGGCTTGCCTCAAGTGCTCACTGCTCAACCCAGCAGCGTCATTGGCTTCCAACTCACTGCCACGCTTTCCGGCCCCGTGACGCAGTTCATGCCCATCGCCGAAGCCGCATTCGGCCCGTCGATTCCCAATAGTGGCCTCACGGGGGAGCTCGCCATCACTTCCCCTGCCGCTGCCTGCGCAGCCATCACCAATTCAGCCGATCTCGCTGGAAAAATCGCCTTCATCCGCCGGGGAGACTGCAATTTCGACGATAAGGTTTACCGCGCTCAGCTGGCCGGAGCCACTGCGGTAGTGATCGCCAACAACGTGGACACAAACGTCGTCATCATTGCTGGTGGCGATAGCAATGTGGATGAGATACCTGTCACGATTTCCATTCCCACCGTGATGGTCAGCGAAGAAGACGGTGATCTGCTCCTTGCCGCTTCGCCCGGAGTGCAGCTTTCTTTCGCCCCCATTGTTAGCGAATATATCGGTGCCTATGCCAATCAACTGCGCCTGTATGCTCCATTCGGGTTCGAATCCGGTTCCTCTGTTTCCCATTGGACCACCGACGCCTCGCCAAATCTCTTAATGGAGCCGATCATCAATCCCAGTCTCGACCGTCAGTTGGATATGACGCTCACTCAAATGAAAGACATCGGTTGGACAGTCATCGACATTCCATATCCCCATCTCACTTACGAGTCATGGCAATCGCTGGTATTCGAACCTACAGACACACTGATAGGTCCCGACAACGATCTGGATTTCGACGGCGTCAGCAATCTGGAGGAATACTTCTTTGGAAATAATCCCAAGCTCTCCGATGCCGTGAACCTGCCCGTCTTTCAGTTCACCAGCGGGCAAGGCGATCTGGTTTTCACCCGCTCGAAGCTCACCACAGACCTATCCTACGTCATGGATAAATCCACCACGTTGGATTCATTCGAGCCCGCAGTTGAAGGCGTGGACTATCAGATACTATCCACCGTCGACCTCAGCGGTGAGGATGCCGAAAAAATCACCCTGCGCCTGCTCACCCCACCGCCTACACTTTTCCTGCGGCTCAGAATCACCGCGAGTCCAATAGGTTAAGCCATCCTCATTGCAGCGTGGTTCCTCGTCGCCCAAGGTCTGGGGCAGCTCTTCTTCCACCTATTGTCAAATGTCACAGGAGTTCAGGCGTGTCGGCGGAGCAATGCATAGAGGATGCAACCATTTCGGGCGGCGCAGAGTGCGGGGAGGTAAGTGCCACATGTGGGCCCCATTTTTGATAGAGGATTGCAAACAGAACGACATCAGCCGTCTTCGGCTACCGCTCAAAAATAATAGCCAAAATTGATATTGAATCGAGACTGCCAATGATTGTCGGGGTTCGCACCGAAGGTGGTAAATTCATCGCCGCCGACGAAGTCGTTACTGTTGGAGAAGGCGAGGTCGATTGTCCAATCGCCGGGGTGGAACGTATATTTGGCTCCAAGGTCCATGTCATCTGCCAAGCCAACATAGTAATGCTGGTCGAATGACCAGCTTTGTGATACGCCGTAAGGTCCTAGCCCGAAGGGCACGCGGTTAAGCCCGACTTGCAATTGGCTCTCGTCTTCAAAATTGTAACCTAACCACCCGGTGTGTGAGAAGTTATAGCCATCATAGAAACGGTATTCGGCTTTGGCGATGACAGGGCCGTTCTCGTAATCTAGATTGAAGCGAAAGGTATCCAATTCGAAATTCCCACCATCGCCGCCACGGCTAGGATGGTCTGAGTTCGGATAATCTCCGATGACATAGTTTGCCCGAATTGCACCGCCAATGGTGAGATCCCCGATTTGTATTTTGCAATGAACTCGGTGGGCACGAACCCGTAGATGAAACTACCGATTTCGATACCGATTAAGAGATAAGGCAGCACTTTTTTGAAGTCGTGCACTACTTGATGCCAGGGAGCGATGCACGACATGTTTGGTCGAGGTAATGCCCTCTTGTAATTGAGGCAGCCAAAGCCCTCAAGCGCTTTGCTGGCTTGCTGCCCTTGTATGTTGGGGCAAGAAACCGCAACGGACGACCTGCGTGCGCGAAGTAATAGTAGATGATCGCTGCTCTGATAGTGGGCCATTTTATCGAAGTTGGTGGACTTCGTCCTTTATCGGATTCGTTCATCATCGTATGGTGCTTTTTTCTAAGAGATTAATTATGAATATTGAATCCTACATCCGCACGACGCCTGACTTTCCGAAGCCGGGTATCATCTTTCGCGATTTCACGCCTTTGCTTGCTGACGGCCCTGCTTTCAAAGCCTTGATCGATCAGTTAAGGGAGCGTTACGAGGGGAAGCCGATCGATGTGGTGGTAGGCATCGAAGCGCGAGGATTTGTTTTAGCATCTGCTTTGGCCTATGCGTTGGGAGCTGGCACAGTGCTTATCCGTAAGGAAGGCAAGCTTCCGCACGAAACACATGCGCAAGAATATGAGTTGGAGTATGGATCCAGTGTGCTGGAGATCAGCCGCGATGCCTTTCAAGAGGGGCAACGCATCTTGCTGGTCGACGATGTGTTGGCGACTGGCGGCACCGTGGGAGCTGCGCTCAAATTGATTCAAGGCCACTTTTCGGTCGCAATCGAAGAGCTCGTTTTCCTTATGGAACTGGATGATCTGAAAGGCCGTGAAAAGCTGTCGGATTTACCGATCTATTCAGCTTTTCACTACTAGTCTGTTGATCCTATTCGACGGGACCTTCGTAGATACCGATATAGGGGACGTTGAGTAGCGTGCAGATGCGCAACGAAGCAGGGGTGCGACCTTCGAGCATACGGATCACTTTACTGAAAGTGTGTTAGTTGGCAACTGAGACGGCCAGATTGATTGCGGATAGTAGGCCGACGACCCACATGACCGGGGAGATCTTTTTCAAATCACCGCAGCAGACGGCAATGATCACATAAGATAGGAATCCCACGGTCAGACCAGTTGCGATGCTGAAGGTCAGGGGCATGAGGATCATTGTCAGGAAAGCTGGGACTGCGTTTTTGAAGTCGATGAAATCAATTTGCTTGATATTTCGAAACATGAATACACCGACAATGATCAGTGCTGGAGCAGTGGCAAATGCGGGCACGGCTCCGATCAGCGGTGCGCAGAATAGACCAACGAGAAAGAGGCAACCCGTAACGACGGAGGCGAGACCAGTGCGCGCGCCGTCAGCGATACCGGACGCCGATTCGATGTAGGTCGTCGTGGTACTGGTGCCCATGAGGGAACCAGCGATCGTAGCGACCGCATCTGCTTTCAGCACTTTGTCGATGTGCTTGATTGTCCCATCTTCTTCCACATGTCCTGCCTCATAGGAGCAGGCGACGATCGTTCCGATCGAGTCAAACAAGTCTACGAACATGAACGAGAAGATCGCACCAGCTAGACCCCACTTCAGGGCGCCGAGAATATCGAGTTGAAAGGCTAGGGGGGCCAGGCTCGGTGGCGCTGAGAAAACAGCGTCTAGATGCACTTCGCCAAATAAGATGCCAGCCGCAGTCGCCGAGAAGATTCCAATCAGTATGGAGCCTTTTACTTTTTTTATCTCAAGAATTGTGATCAGGATCAGTGCGCAGAGACCAATCAGAACAGGGCGGGTGAGGGGCCCGATAGAGACCAGTGTTGCGGGATTATCGACTACCAGTCCTAGGTTTTTTAGGCCGATGAAAGTAATAAACAGACCGATGCCTGCCGCAGTCGCGATACGCAGGGACAATGGAATTGCCGACACCACTTTTTCTCGAATCCCCGCTAGCGTCAGTATCAGGAAGGCGACGCCAGATACAAATACGACGCCCAGTGCCGTTTCCCAAGAGAGCCCTTGGCCGAGCACCAGCGTATAGGTGAAGAAGGCGTTGAGTCCCATGCCAGGAGCCATTGCAAAGGGCACTTTAGCCCAGAAGGCAACCAGCAGTGTGCTAACACAGGCAGCCAAACAGGTGGCTGTAATTAGAGCCGGCTTATCCATGCCTGCCTCACTAAGGATCATCGGATTGACGAAAATGATATAGGCCATCGTCAGGAAAGTCGTGAAACCGCCAATGACTTCCGTCCGGATATTCGTGTTATTTTCTTTGAGCTTAAACATATTTTGGGGAGGTATGATTCTCTTAATTTTTAATACTTAACATTAACAAACAGTCATCTTAGGTGCCAAACAAGCGGTCGCCTGCATCGCCGAGTCCTGGTAAGATATAGGCGTCATCGTTGAGTCGTTCATCCAGATCCGCAGCAAAGATTTCGATATCTGGATGCGCATGTTGGAATGCTTCGACGCCCTCGGGGGCTGCCACGAGGCACATGAACTTGATGTTTTTCGCGCCGTTTTTCTTCAGCAAATCGGCAGAAGCGATTGCCGAACCACCAGTGGCCAGCATCGGATCGACCATCATAAACATGCGCTCTTCGGGCTCCGCAATTGGTTTGAAATAATAGGTCACCGGCTTGTGCGTATCATGGTCTCGATATAGGCCAAGGTGGCAAATTGCACAGTTTGGAATCAAGTTTAGCACGCCATCCACCATGCCTAAGCCCGCACGCAGCAGTGGCACTAGCACGACCTTATGGCTGTCGATGATATGGCCAACCGTAGTCTCCAGTGGTGTCTCCACCTGCACCGTGCGCACCGGCAAATTCTTCGTGATCTCATACGCCAGTAGTGTGCCGACCTCGTCTACCAGCTCCTTAAACACCTTTTTAGGCGTCGTTTTATCACGAATATAGGTCAGCTTGTGCTGAATCAACGGGTGGTTCGAAATCGTTAATGTTGGAAATCTCTTCATAATCGTGTGCCTCGTAATTAGTCGTTATCCGGATCGTCCGGCAAAATGATGTGCAGTGCTAGATTCGCAACCATGCCCACCAGAGCAGCCAAGCCGATCCCTTCGATCGTAATATTGCCGATCGGGATCTTTACTCCGCCTAGTCCACAGACGAGAATCAGCGCTACGATGATCAGGTTTCGGCTGCGGTTGAAGTCGAGCTGGGCGTTCGAGATGGTGCGGATGCCAACAGAGGCGATCATGCCAAACAGGATAAAGCTGACGCCTCCCATCACCGCCACCGGGATCGTCTGAAGAAAGCCTCCGATAGGGCTGACGATGCCGAGAATGATTGCAACGGCCGCTGCAATACGAATCACCGCCGGATTGTAATTCTTGGTCACCGCCAAGACGCCGGTGTTTTCCGAGTAGGTCGTGTTCGGCGGGCCGCCAATGAACCCTGAAAAAATGGTAGCCAGCCCGTCTCCCAGTAACGTGCGGTGGAGCCCTGGCTTCTTAAAGAAATCCTTTCCGACCACCGCTCCGTTCGTTGTGATGTCGCCGATGTGCTCCATCACCGAAACGATTGCAATCGGCATAATCGCCAAGATCGCGCTCAGTTCGAAGGTTGGGAACACGAAATTATCCGAGCCGATAAACAAGCTTCCGGCCCCTTGCATCGGTGAATAATCCACCTTGCCCAACGCGGCGGCGACTGCATAGCCCGCCAAAATTCCGATAAGGATCGGCACCAGTTTGAAGAATCCCTTTAGGAAACAAGAGACTGCTATAATCGTCAGAATCGCCACCATCGAAAGCAGCCAGTCGGACGATGCCATGCTCACACCAATTGGCGCTAGCGATAGACCGATCACCATGATCACCGGCCCCGTCACCACCGCGGGGAACAGCCGTTTCATAAAAGCTACGCCTCCAAGTTTTACCACTAGCGACATCAGCAAGTAAACGAAGCCTGCGCAGATCACGCCACCCAGCGCCTCGGGCAGGCCACTGCCATCCGCACCTGCAACCACTTTGATCGCACCGATAAATGCAAAACTCGACCCCAGGAATACTGGAACCATGCCACCAGTCACGCCATGGAAAATAAACGTCCCGATGCCCGCAGCCAGTAGCGCTACGCTTGGATCCATACCCGTCAAGGCTGGCATCAGCACTGTTGCGCCGAACATTGCAAAGACATGTTGAATGCCTAGCACCAGTTTCTTGTTCCAGCCTATAGTATTATAATCCATTATCTATTTTTGATCCGAGTAAAGTGGTAAGGTAGCGGTTCTGATCACTTAAGAACAAGTAAACAGATGGATAATTTGTTCAGACCCGCATGTAATACCCAGGGCTTATGCCTCGCATCGGCAAACCTTATGTCATGCCAATTTACGCGATCGGATCAGGTCTTGATGAAACCTGTGCTTATATGACTCTGAAGTGGTTGTGAATTGTATGCGTCGAACTGAACTATAGGGCGAATGGTATTGCCATGCTCGTTCTCTTTGTTGCCGTTGCGGCATGAAAGAATTGAAGCAAGTTTGTCGGATTTCGTTATTAGTGGCGCTGAGCGCATTGATGTCGCAGAGCGTGTGTGCTGAGGAGACGGTTGACTCCGCCGAGAGCCAGGGTTTTTTGTCCGATGTCGTGCTCTGGCAGGACGCGAGCTTGTCCTATCTCTATGGCAAGCAGTTTGAAGTCGATGCCGACGAGCAGCAAACGGTGACTTTCGAACATGTCAGTGGCTTGAGCTTTGGTGATACCTTTCTGTTCGTCGATTTTATTGATTACCGAGACTCGAAAGACGATGACAGCTATTACGGTGAGTTTTCGCCTCGCTTCAGTGCGAGCAAAATTGCCGATGTCGATGCTAGCTTCGGGCCGATTAAGGATGTGTTGATCGCCACTACATACGAGTTCGGCAAGGGAGATGTGGAGAGCTTTCTCTATGGTTTGGGGATCGATCTCGATATTCCTGGCTTCGATTACTTCCAACTCAACCTCTACTATCGTGACCCTCAAAATGGTCCTTCACGCGGCTGGCAGTTGACGCCGGCCTTCTCCTACACGATTCCAGTGGGTCAGTCCGAAATCGTGATCGACGGGTTTATTGACTACGTGTTCGCCTCAGAGAATGACAATTATGAGGAAAATCTGCACATCAATCCACAGATCAAATACAACCTCGGTAAGTTACTCTGGGGCGATGAACACCGTCTCTATATTGGTGTCGAATATGATTATTGGAGCGACAAGTATGGCATCAAGGATAGCAGCGCCTTCAAAACCGATCAGAGCGCTTATAGTTTCTTGTTGAAATACTACCTCTAAATTCGGCCTCAAAAATAATAGCCAAAATTGATATTGAATCGCTTTGTCTCTGACGACTCCGATTCAGCAAATCGGAGACTCTTTCTTGATCGTCTCCCTTCGATGCATGCCGCCGGATCGTATGAGATTGAAAATCAAGTGTGCATAGGCGATTAGCAACAAAGCAATTAAAGGAACGCCTAATACCTTATATGGCCAAGTGGTAGTTCCATCCTCCTTGAGAGATGCAGATCGATTCTCCTGTCATGGGTAGGAGGATTCCGAGTAAATAGGTGATTCCGATGCGTTTTGATGAACTCAGCTGCGAGCCTGTACTGGATGTATATTGCTTCAGCGACTTTTACATCGATGGTTGCATCTGCACCTTTTCGCGGTCCTATTATAGCTACGACTCAAACTAAACCAAATATGAACGTCCTACTACTCGAAGATGAACCTGACCTCTCGGCTGTTGCCTGTGAGCAAATTGAAAGCCGCGGCCACACGGTTTTTCCAGCCTTTGATATCGCCCATGCCAGGTCGATCCTTGAGGATGGTAGCATTCATATCGATATCTTGATCGCCGACCAGAAAGTGCCGGACGGTAATGGCTCGCACTTTGCCATTGAAACCAAAGGGATGCCTCGTGGGATCAAGGTGGTCGTCGTTTCCGGGCAATTAAACAGCTCGGATGTCGAACAACTTGAGGCGCACGGAGTGGACTACTACAACAAGCCCTCGCTCTATTCTGACATCGTGGAGGCTTTGATCCGCAAGCACTTTCCGGATGGCAGTGATACCCTTTCCTGAAGCTTAATGCGGTTCTCATGCGCCTAGATCGATTTGTTTGTAAAAGCACCGAATACACGAAGGCCGAGGCGATTCAATTGATTCATGATGGCCAGCTTAGGGTCAATGGTGAGGCGATCATGAATCGGGCAGTCCAGGTGCATGAGAATAATACGATCACTCTCAATGGCGAATGTCTGAAGGCTCGGGGTTTTCGTTACCTTCTGATGCATAAAGCCTTGGGCACGATTTGCTCGAATGTCGATGAGGGCTATCCGTCTCTCTTCAATTCCTTGAAGATCGAGAAGGTTTCAGAATTACATGTGGCAGGGCGCTTGGATGCCGATACCACTGGCTTAGTGCTGATCACCGATGATGGTCGTTGGACCTTTGATATCATCAGACCATCCAATAACTGTCAGAAAGTGTATCGTGTTGGTCTATCTCGTCGGCTATCGGAAGATTTAATCGAACGGTTCGAAAAAGGTCTACAGCTACATGGTGCATCCCAATTGACGCGCCCTGCAGAGTTACAGATCCTTGGCTCTACAGAAGCTCGCTTAACAATCACCGAAGGTAAATACCATCAGGTCAAACGCATGTTCGCAGCTGTTGGTAATCGAGTGCTCTCATTGCACCGTGAGAAAATCGGCGAGATCGCTTTAGATGTCCCTCTCGGTGAATGGCGTTATCTAACGAACGATGAAGTGAAGTCTTTTGTTACAGTGATTTAACCTAAAGGTGGAGTCAGCTGCGGAGTGGGATCTTTTCATCGGAATCGATCTTTATGGTCTACGTTTGCCCCTTCTTCTTTTTCTGTGTATATTCCTCTCATGCACAAGATACTACCACAGACGCAGGGAGACTTCGTCGCGATCAAGGTGATCGACAAGCTGACGGAGCTGGATTTCGAGATTATCGCGCCCCTACTGGTGGCGGAGATTGAGGAGTATCACAAGATCGCGCTCTTTGTGGAAATGGAAGACTTCCACGGCTGGACGACCGGTGCGCTCTGGGCGGATACCAAGTTCGACCTTCAGCACCATAAGGACTTTAGCCGCATTGCGATTGTGGGCGACCAGAAGTGGGAGGAGTGGATGGCGACCCTTGCAAAACCGTTCACTGCGGCCGCTGTCCGCTACTTCGACGTGCATGAACGCGACGCCGCGTTACGCTGGTCCTCCGGTGGCAGGATCGGATAGGCTGACGCGTCGTTGATTATACCGCGCCTAACCACGGCTCGGCCTCGAGCAAGGCGCTTAGTTCGGGCCAACCACCTTCTTTCTGCTCCTGTAGCACGTAGAGATACAATGCCACTTCTCCCGCTGGATACGTTTGACGCATTGCTGCAAGTGCACTGCCGAGCAACGCCGGCTCCATGGTATCAGGGAATTTATCGACCATGCCGTCGCCGTTATGCTTGATTTCCATCCGATCCAGGAAATCGATTAACATTTCTTGGCGCCCACGCATCAGCCATATTTCTAAAACCTGCATGGCAATCGGCTCGGCTGGCTTACGACCACAGGCAGCAGTTAACAACTTGACCTGCTTCTCCGGCGATTGCTTCGTAATGAAAACCGGGCGCATTTTTTGCTGCTCAGCGAGGCGCTCGATCACGCCCTTATAGGACTCACGCTCTTCTTTACGGAGGTAAGTGAAAAGTGTCTCTGCCAGAGCAGTCGGGATTGTTTGAAAGATTTGATATGCAAGCATATGCAGAGAACACTTCATCTCACAGCCTCGCGGCAATGCTAAAATACATCCGTCAGTCGTTAAATCCGAAAAGAGGCGACCAGCCACCCGTCGCTCGGTTCACTTGCCTGCCATGGCATACATGCTAACTCGAAGTGTGACGGATGTCCTCGGATCATTCCGAAGCCGCGGCCTCTGCTGCTAGCTCGGCCTCAAACTCAGCTTCCTCTTTCGCGATGATCTCTGCTTCGCTTTTCTTGATGGCTTCCGCGGCAGCTTCTTCCTCGGCGGCCTTTTGAGCTTCGAGCTTTTCAACTTTCGCAGCCTCGCGAGCTAAACGCTTATCTTTCTTCTTCTGCTCTCGATCGCGTCGTCTCTGATCTTTGCTTGGTGTGAAGGCCATGGTGTAATCTTTTTAAAGTTTTTGTGACTGGTGAATCCTGCTTGATGCAGCGGCGACATCAGCTGCTGCGCTGTCGTCATACCTTCCGAAGGCGGTCTAGAACAAGAAAAAAGAAGAATGGGGCGAAAAAGTAAAGTAAATCAAACACCTTGTCTTTTCAGTCCAGCGTCGGATTCGCTGAGTTCAGTCAGGAAGTCGGGTAGACTGATCGCGGTGGTTTCTTTTGTTAGAGGGAAGCGTTCCCCCTTAGGGATAATGAAATAGCGGTGCGTCGCTTTGAGTGTGTTGACACTCTCGGTATAACCTCGGGTGATCTTTTGAGCGATTTCGGTCGTCGTAAACCACGATCCTACGAATGAATCATGAAAAAGGCCGTTCCTTGCGGAACGGCCTTTGTTTTGAATGGTTGTAGGCGTTACTTACGCTTTGTCGTCTTCGTCTGTTTCGGAGAGGAGTTCGAGGTCGTCTGCGGCGGGTGCTTCCGGCGCGGCTTCGGTTGCCGGAGCTTCCGTTGCTGCATCGGCTGCGGGTGACTCACCTTCGATGACTTCGACCTCTTCTTCGCCGGATTCCTCTTCGTCGGAGGCGATGACCTTGGAGATACCGATGAGGGCGTCCCGGGCTGCTAGGTTGACGAGCTTGACGCCGCTGGCTGCGCGGCCGGTGATGCGGACATCGCCGATCGGGCTGCGGACGGCTTGGCCCTTCTTGGTGAACATCATGATCTCGTCGGCGTCGGTGACGCTAAGTGCGCCTGCGACCTTGTCGGACTTGATTGCGATGATACCGGAGCCGCCACGTGATTGGACGCGGTAGTCGGAGAAGTCGGTGCGCTTGCCGAGGCCGTTGGCACCTGCGATGAGGAGCTTGGCTTCGTCGTCGACGATTTCGATGGCCACGACCTTATCCTTCTGGCCCTTGAGCTTGATACC
>Ga0209533_1004386_pt1 | contig 12233 bp, 10 predicted proteins | sample COG_04_FD_184748 | JGI IMG/M metagenome (GOLD analysis project Ga0209533, IMG submission 184748) | Pelagic Microbial community sample from North Sea - COGITO 998_met_04 (SPAdes) (version 2) | ecosystem: Environmental > Aquatic > Marine > Neritic zone/Coastal water | place: Helgoland, sampling... | reverse complement strand
AGTTCCAGCAGTTACAATAACCGTTTTTGCTTTTATATGCAGTCCTAGTGCGGTTTTTACTCCGGCTATTTTATCACCATCAAACAACAATCCATTTACAGAATCTTGATAAAAATCTATATTTTTAGTTTGCTCTAACATAGTTCTCCAAGCTTCAGCAAACATCATTCTGTCAGATTGCGCTCTTGGACTCCACATAGCTGGCCCTTTAGATTTATTAAGCATTTTAAACTGAATAGCAGTCTTGTCGGTTACAATTCCGCTATAACCACCTAAAGCGTCAATTTCTCTAACAATTTGACCTTTTGCGATTCCTCCCATTGCAGGATTGCAACTCATTTGAGCTATGTTCTGTAAATTCATTGTAATTAACAGGGTTGTTGCACCCATATTAGCGCTAGCCGCTGCAGCCTCACTTCCTGCATGACCTCCGCCAATTACAATTACATCGTATGTTGTAGTAAATAAACTCATTATCGTTCCACGTGAAACAAAACAAATAAAACTTTGATTATCAAGAGTTTAAGCTCAATAAACAAGATTCTTCTTTGTTTCTCATTTCTGTTTTATCTTTTTCTGTTTTGTCCTTAAATCCCATATAGTGTAAAACACCATGAATCAAGACTCTATGTAATTCGTTTTCAAAGGTAACATTAAAATTTTCTGCATTTTCTCTAACTCTTTCTACTGAGATATAAATGTCTCCTCCTATTTGATTTCCTAAAGAGTAATCAAAACTTATAATATCAGTGAAAGTATCATGATTTAGAAACTCTACATTAATTTTATTAAGATAAATATCGTCACAAAAAACATAATTGATTTCTAAAACTTCAAACCCTTCAGATTCAATAATACTTTGAATCCATTTAGAGGTTTTTGTTTCGTTATCTAAAGTAAATGTTGTTTCTGAATTAAATGTAATCACCCTTTTTTCTTTTTTGAAAAGTACTCTTGTACCTTTTTTTCAAAATTTTCACGCAAAGGTAATGATTGTCTGTTTAAAATCTCTATTTGGTTGTAAAACTGCTTTTTAAATTGAAGTTCTTTTAATTTTTTCTTTTGGTAAGATGTGTTATTTGTATTCGATTTTCTCTTTTTATCTTTTCCTTGCTCAAAAGCTGCTTTATCTAATTTTAGCAATTCGTATTCTAATTGTTGCATTCTTTGAAGCGTTCCTTGAGTAAATCCTTTTTCTAGGATATCATTCTCTAATTGCTCCATTGTTTTTAGAACTTTTTTAGCGTCTCCGTTTCCGCCACCACCTTCTTTTATTGCATCTTGCAACTGTTGCCTTAAAGCACTCTGTTGTTGGTAAATTTTAAACAACTCTCCATTTAATTTCTCATTATCTCCGTTTCCTTCACCGCTGCCATTTCCTTTACTATCTCCACTGCCCTTTTTTCCTTCCTTGTCACCTTTGCCTTTTTTATCTCCTTCTTTGCCTTTTCCTTTTTGCATTCCTTTCTTCATTTGTTCAGAAACACCTTTTTGTCCTTGAATTAACGTTGGTAAACTAAATGGTTTTCCGCCTCCTTTACCTTTGCCAGAAGAATTCATGCTGTTCTGCATGTTGTTTAATAGATCGCTTAAAAAATCAGAAAGGTTGTTAACAGAAGTAATTACATATTGCTGATTAGAGCTTCCGCTGTTAAATCTATTTTCAGAAAAATTTTCTAATGACTGATCTAAATTGTAATGTGTGTTTGATAAATCTGTTTGAATTTTTGTAGATAATTGAGGTAGTCTCATTGATAAAACATACAAGCTATCATCTACATGTTCAAAATATGTTTTTAATTCGTTTTGTTTTTTTAGTTCTTTCCCGAAGTCTGGATGTCTTACTGAAATCTCATTAAACTTCTTCATTAAATCCTCTTGCTTGAATGAAAATGTTACTAAATTTTCTAGTGTTTTTCTTAAATCATCTATGTTTTCATCGATAGAATTGGCTTGCATATCAGACATTGCTTGTTGCATTTTCTGACTGATTTGCTTCATTTTTTTAGAAGCTTGTTTCTGATTTTTCTTTGCCTGACTCTTTTGCTGTTTGCTTAAATTCTCTTCTGACTTTGACAGTTCTTCTTTTGCTTCTTCTTCCTCTTCTTCTAAATCAGGAATATCCATTGGTTCTTTTAACTTTTCATTGTCTTTAAATAGTTCTTCTAATTCCTTTGAAATTTTATCAAACTCTTTATTTATCGCTTTCTGTTTTTCTAAAGCCTTATCTTTAGTATTATCTAAACTATCTTGTTTTTTAGAAAGCTTATCCAATTTATTTGCGATCTGCATCGTCTTCTCTTCTACATAGAACCGCTTTGTTAATTCTAAAATTCTTTCTAAACTTCTTTCTTGTTGTTTGTTTTCTTGCGCTAGTTGTTTCGCTTTTTTAACCAACTCTTCTTTGTCTAATTTCTCAGCCATTTTTTGAAGTTCATCAAGTAACTTCTTTTGTTTATTAAGTTTCTTTAATTCTTCAATTCTTTTTTGTAACTCTTGCTTTTTTTCTTGAATCGTTTGATTTTCTTCCTTTTTTTCTTCAAGTGTTTCTTGAAGGTTTTCAGTCTGACGCTCCATCATTTGTTCATACTGTTTTTGTCTCTTTATGAACTCATCAACCTTTTTCTTATCGTTCCAGTTGATGTCTTTTTTATTCTGAATTTCTTTCTGAATTTCATCTAACTCTTTCTTCTGTTGTTTTTGATTTTGAACAGATTTTTCTAAATTTTGAATTGTGTTTTTCTGATCTTGTAATAATTCTTGCGCTACTTCATCTTCTGTTTTTTGTCGATATCTAAACTTTTTACTAATTGCTTTCTTTCTTCCATTTACAGCATCATTATCGGAAACCTGGAAATAAATTTCATAATCTATTCCCTCTTGAAGCTTTAGTTGATCAGGAAACTGATGAAAAAATGTTTGGGTTTTTTCTTTGGTTGTTTCTAAAGTAATTTTTGTTTTTTCTTGTGGAGCGTCTTGATTATAATAAAATAGCTCTAATTGACTAATTCCATAATCATCCGAAATTTGTCCAGCAAACTGCGCATCGCCTCTTTCTAAACTATCAACATTTGATTGTATTAAAATGCTTGGAAACTCATCCTTAACAACCTTTATATTGTAAGAAAGTTTTTCGAAATCTTGTAATTCTTTATTTGACGAACTAATTTGATATTGAATATTCTTTTTAGCTTTTAAATTATATTGAAAACTATTCTTGTCTTTTTTAATAAAAGAATCTCTTTTGTTGTTTGAAATAAAAGCAACAGAATCGGTTTGATTTGTAGTTGCTAACCATTTAATATTTGTTCCCTCTGGAACAAGAATACTTCCGGCATTATCTATCGTTTCGTCTTTTTTTCCTGTATAATTGGGATAGTCTAGATCTACAGTTATATTTTGAATTGTTGGGGTTTTTATAACTTCAAGCGAATGAGTTATAGACTCAACTTTATTAGATTTAAATTTAAAATCTATCGGTTCTACAACATTTGTAAATGTGAAAAAAAAAACTCCTTTGTTTTTTTCTTGCATAAAATACTCTTGGTTGTTGTATAGAATTTTTGCCTCTTCTGGAACTACATCTCCATTAGTAGAAACATTAATTATGAAAGAATTTCCTTCAATAACCTGTAAAGAGTTTGTCTGTAAATTAAATGTAAATGGTGCTGGCGGAATATATTCTGCTTGATAATTTACAACTCTTGAAAAACTATTAGATAAATCATTGTTGGCTCCACTAACCAAAGAAATAATCCAAATTAAAGCAGGAATCAACAAGTATTTTAAATAGGGTATGTTTTTCTTGAAATTTACCGCTTTAGCAAACTGAATTGGTTGTATTTCTTTCGCTTTTTGATCGATACTTGCCAGTAATAAATCAGATTGATTTGATGTCTCTTTTAGTTGTAAAATATTAAGGAGCTTGTCTTGAACTTCCGGAAAATGATTCCCAATAATTTTTGAAGATTGTTCTAGAGAAATTCCTTTTTGTAAACCAATCAATTTTAAAATTGGTTTTAAAATAAATCGAAACAACAAATATACTTCAACAAGAATAAATACCAAAAAAAGAATGGTTCTAGCAACAGGTTTTAGCCACAAAAAGTATTCAATAAAAAGCGTTACAAAAAGATATGAAGCGCCCAAAGAGAATAATAATATCAACCCTTTAATAAGCTCATTTGTGTAGTACTTTTTATAAAAAAAAGACAGCTTATTTTGTATGTTAGTAAACGCTTGCATCAACCAATAAAAATAGCATATTTCAATTAGTAATCTTAAAATTTAATGTTAAAGCTTTTTTTAAGTTATTACTGCCGTGAAATCCTTTTTTTATCTAACATTAGAAAAGTATCTTTGCGGCTTAAAATCATTAACTAATGAATTCTAATGTTCGTGTTCGTTTTGCGCCTAGTCCAACAGGACCTCTACATATTGGAGGCCTAAGAACTGCTTTATATAATTATTTATTTGCTAAAAAACATGGCGGAACTTTTGTTTTAAGAATAGAAGATACAGACCAAACAAGATATGTAGCAAACGCCGAACAATATATTATAGATTCTTTAGAATGGTGTAATATTCCTTTTGATGAAGGCCCTGGAAAGATTGGAAATCTTGGACCTTATAGACAATCTGAAAGAAAAGAACATTATAAAAAACATGCTGATGCTTTAATTGAAAGCGGAAACGCATATTATGCTTTTGATTCTTCAGATCAATTAAACGAGCATAGAAAACAACATGAACAAGAGGGAAAAACCTTTATTTATAACTGGCATAATAGAGAAAAGCTTAACAATTCCGTTTCTTTATCTAAAGAAGAAACAATGGCTAAAATTGGTGCTGGTGAAAACTATGTAATCCGTTTTAAGTCTCCACAAGATGAAACTCTTGTTTTAGAAGATGAAATTAGAGGAACTATAAAAATTGATACGAATACTTTAGATGACAAAATTCTGTTTAAATCAGATGGAATGCCAACCTATCATTTAGCAAATATTGTAGATGATCATTTAATGGAGATATCGCATGTGATACGCGGTGAAGAATGGTTGCCTTCAATGCCTTTACACGTTTTATTATATAGAGCTTTTGGATGGGAGGCTCCAAAATTTGCACACCTTCCTTTAATTTTAAAACCCGTCGGTAAAGGAAAGTTGAGTAAAAGAGATGGCGACAAATTAGGGTTTCCAGTATTTCCTTTAGAATATACCAACGAAGAAACAGGAGATGTTTCACGTGGATATAAAGAAGATGGTTATTTTTCGGATGCTTTTATAAATATGCTATCTTTATTAGGCTGGAACCCAGGAACAGAGCAAGAAATATTTTCATTAGATGAGTTAATAGAAGCTTTTGATTTGTCAAGAGTTAGTAAGTCTGGAGCAAAATTCAATCCTGATAAAACCAATTGGTTTAATCAGCAATATTTACAACAAAAATCAAATTCTGAATTAGCTGAATTATATCTTGACATTTTAAACGGCAAGAAAATTGATACTGATATCACATATGTAGAAAAAGTTGTTTCTTTAATCAAAAAAAGAGCTGTTTTTGTTAAAGATTTTTGGGAATTGAGTGATTACTTTTTTGAAACTCCTGTTAAGTACGACGAAAAAGCTTCAAAAAAACAATTGAAAGAAGATACTTCGGAAATATTATCTGAAGTTAGTTCTGTAATTGAATCTGTTGATGATTTTTCTTCATTAACAATCGAAACAAAAGTAAAAGAATGGATTACAAGTAAAGAAATTAGTTTTGGAAAAGTCATGCAACCTTTACGTTTAAGTTTAGTGGGCGCAATGAAAGGACCACATATCTTTGATATTATAGAAATGATTGGAAAAGAGGAAACTCTTCATAGAATTAAAAAAATAATAACTGAATTATCATGAAAAATTTAATACTTTTTACCTTATTAATTCTGTTTTCATTATCAGCAGAATCTCAAATGATGAATAGAAGACAAAGGATTGTGGACAGGCCTCCCATGACACCAGACCAACAAAAATTACCAGAATTTAATGTTGAAAAAACTGTTGGAATGACTTTCTACAACATAGAAAAATTAACAAAAAAAGTAGGTGTTAAAAAATCTACTGATGCTTATAAACAAGTTGCGTCTATTATAAAAAGTTTTAACAAAGACATGAGCCAAGTAAAAAGAATTAATAGCTTTTTAATGTCTGAAGGAAAAACAAAAGTAGAATTAGCACAAAAAGAAACTTTTGAGTCTAGAGACTATTCCGTACTTGAAAAAGCATATAAAGAAGTAAGTGTCTCTTTTGAACCCATTGTTAAGGTTGTGTTAGAAAAAGAGAAAGATTTAGATAAAAAACTAGAAAAAATACTTTCTGAAAAACAGATAAAAAAGTGGAAAAAGTATAAGAAAAAACTAAAAACTAAAGGATAAACATCCTTTTGTTCTTTTTTTGTAACGTTTTCTTTTTTTTCGTCTTGTAATTAGATACTTATTCTTGTATCTTTAACAACATATCTATTAACTTTTAAAAGAACGTTATGAATCCTATTTATTTACCTATTGGTTTAGGTTTTCTTGTCTTATTGCTTTTTGGCGCTGTTTTTACTGTAAAACAACAATCTGCTGCTATTATAGAAACTTTTGGTCGATTTAGTAATATCCGTCAATCGGGTTTACAATTAAAAATACCTATAGTTCAAAGAATAGCAGGAAGAATGAGTCTTAAAATTCAACAATTAGATGTTATTATTGAGACAAAAACCTTAGATGATGTTTTTGTAAAATTGAAGGTTTCTGTTCAATTTAAAGTAATTAAAGACAAAGTATACGATGCTTTTTACAAATTAGATTATCCTCACGATCAAATTACTTCTTATGTTTTTGATGTGGTTAGAGCTGAAGTTCCAAAAATGAAATTAGATGACGTTTTTGTAAAGAAAGATGATATTGCTATTGCTGTAAAAACAGAACTAAATGATGCTATGATGGATTATGGTTATGACATCATTAAGACCTTAGTAACAGATATTGATCCTGATGCACAAGTAAAAGCTGCAATGAATAGAATTAACGCTGCAGACCGTGAAAAAACAGCTGCACAATATGAAGGTGATGCTGCCCGTATTTTAATAGTAGAAAAAGCTAAAGCAGAAGCGGAAAGTAAGCGTCTACAAGGACAAGGTATTGCAGACCAAAGAAGAGAGATTGCTAGAGGATTAGAAGAATCTGTAGAGGTATTAAATAAAGTAGGTATTAACTCACAAGAAGCGTCTGCTTTAATTGTGGTTACACAACACTATGATACGCTTCAGTCTATTGGTCAAGAAACAAATAGTAATTTAATTTTACTTCCAAACTCTCCACAAGCCGGAAGTCAAATGTTAAATGATATGGTTGCAAGCTTTACTGCTAGTAATCAAATTGGAGAAGCAATGAAAAATAATAAAAAGAAAACTGATAAATAATTTATGATACTTTCTACTACAAATAATATTGATGGGAAGCCAGTAAAAGATTATCTTGGAATAGTTTCTGGTGAAACTATTATTGGGGCAAATATCTTTAAAGATTTTTTTGCGGGAATTCGTGATATTGTCGGAGGGCGTTCTGGGTCTTATGAAAAGGTTTTAAGAGAAGCAAAAGATATTGCTTTAAAAGAAATGACAGATAACGCGCTTAGAATGCGTGCTGATGCTATTATTGGAATAGATTTAGATTATGAAACTGTAGGACCTAATGGAGGGATGTTAATGGTAACAGCCTCAGGAACTGCTGTAAGACTTTAAAAAATTATTATATAAATAAAAAAACCGAAGATTATCTCTTCGGTTTTTTTTATACTATTTTTTATCTTTTAGTTTTTCTTTTTCTTTCTCCTCGTCTTTAGTGGCTTTTTTAAACTCCTTAATTCCACCTCCTAGACCTTTCATTAGTTCTGGAATTTTTTTACCTCCAAAGAACAATAAGAGCGCTAAAGCAATAATTACCCAAGAACCCATGCTTGGCATACCTAAAAGAAATATATTTAAACTCATCATGTTAATTTCTATTTAAAGCACAAAGATACAAAAACGAATGAATCAATTAATTCATTTGTTTTATAATTCCTCCTGCTACTTTTTTATCTTTTACAACTTCTGGATTTCCTTTATAAAATATAGAGCCTCCAAAACTTACTTTTGCATTTAATGTTTCTCCTGCTAAAATTTCTGCTTTCGATCCAGAGCCTGCTCTAATAGAGGTATTATCAGACACAACTAATCCATATCCGTGATATACACCATATAAATCAAGGTCTATATCTTGGTTTTTAGAGGTTCCTGTTAATTTAATAATTCCGCCTGAAGAAGATTTCACTTTTAAATGTTTTGTTTTTATTACTAGATTAATAAAAGCTCTTTCTTGTGCCTTCACTTCTAATTGTAACTGATCAATATCTTTTCCAGTAATAGTAGAACCTTCATTACCATCAATTACATCAATGTTTTTATTGTAATATAATTTAATATCAACTTTTCCGTCTGCTGATAAATCAGGGAATCGTAAGCTAATTTTTAAAGTTCCATTATTATTTTTTACTTTGACTTTCTCTGCTTTTTCACCCGATATCACTAATTTTTGTTCGTCAGATTTAATCAATTCTATATTAATACCGTTATAGATTTTAATCGTTTGAAAGTCTCCAATTGTTTTTGATATTGTGGTTTGTGAAATCACAATATTACTTATCATTAAAACTATTATAAAAAATAATTTTTTCATTTCGTTAGGTTTAGTTTAGGGTATAATTCAACAATTATACCAATATAAAGACAAACTACATAATATATTGTTGCAGCTTCGTTAATTTTTTTTTAATCTTCTATTAAAGTAAAGTCTAGATGTTTTCTTTCTAAGTCTGTGTGTTTTACTTTTACGACCACCTCATCACCTAATTGATAAATCTGTTTTGTTGATTGACCAACGATAGCAAATTGTTTTTCATCAAAAATATAATAATCGCTTTTTATATCTCTAATTCTAACCATTCCTTCACATTTATTTGAGGTGATTTCAACATAAATTCCCCATTCTGTAACGCCAGAAATAACACCAGGAAACTCTTCATCTTTATGATCTTGCATGTATTTAACTTGCATGTATTTTATAGACTGTCTTTCTGCTTTAGAGGCTAATTCTTCTTGCTTTGATGCATGTTTACATCTCGCTTCATATTCTTCTGCTTTCGGTGAATTTTGTCCATCTAAATAATGTTGTAATAAACGGTGTGTCATTACATCAGGATAACGACGAATTGGTGAAGTAAAGTGTGAATAATAATCAAAAGCTAATCCATAATGGCCAATATTTTGAGTTGTATAAGCCGCTTTACTCATCGTTCTAATTGCTAAAGTTTCAATCATGTTTGATTCTGCTTTACCATGAACATCTTTTAATAATTGATTTAAACTTTCTGTGGTACTCTCTTTAGTTTCTGTGTTCATTTTGTATCCAAATTTAGATACAATATTTTGTAGTGCAGCTAACTTTTCAATATCTGGTTCGTCATGAACTCTATAAATAAAAGTTTTATTCGTTGGTTTATTTTTAGCTTGACCTATAAATTCTGCAACTTTTCTATTCGCTAATAACATAAATTCTTCAATTAATTTATTCGCGTCTTTTGCTTCTTTAAAATAAACACCTGTTGGATTTGCGTCTTCATCTAAATGAAACTTAACTTCTACTCTATCAAAAGAAATTGCTCCTTCTTTCATTCTTTTTTTACGAAGAATTTTTGCTAGCTCGTCTAATTTTAAAATAGCTTCTACAATTCTTTCATCAACTTCATAAGATTCTCCTGTGATTGAAACATTTTCTGGTATAAAATTTTTCTTAGTTTCAATAATTGCTTGTGCTTCTTCATATGCAAAACGTTTATCTGAATAAGTAACTGTTCTGCCAAACCACTGATCTATAATCTGAGCTTTCTCATTGATTTCGAAAACTGCAGAAAAAGTTAATTTTTCTTCATTTGGTCGTAAAGAACAGGCTCCATTTGATAACATTTCTGGTAACATTGGAACAACTCTATCAACTAAATAAACTGAGGTTGCTCTACTATAAGCTTCATCATCTAAAATCGTTTTAGGTTGTATATAATGAGAAACATCTGCAATATGAATTCCTATTTCATAATTTCCATTTTCTAATTTTGTAAAAGATAAAGCATCATCGAAATCTTTTGCGTCTTTTGGATCTATCGTAAACGTTAAATCTTGACGCATATCTCTTCTTTTTGAAATTTCTTCTTTGGTTATTTCTAAAGATAATTTATTAGCTTCTTCTTCTACTTCTTTTTCAAATTCATACGGTAAGCCATATTCTAGTAAAATAGAATGAATTTCTGTATCATGATCTCCTGGTTTACCTAAAACTTGAGTAATTTTTCCAAACGGATTTTTAGAGTTTTCTGGCCAATCTGTGATAGATGCTTGTACTTTATCTCCATGCTCTGCTCCATTTATTCTGCTTTTTGATACAAAAATATCTGCGTACATTTTATTATTATCACAAATAACAAAACCAAAGTTTTTACTCATTTGTAAAACTCCTACAAATTCTGTTTTATGTCTTTCTATAATTTCTACAATATCTGCTTCTAATTTGTTACTTCTTTTTCTTTTATAGATGTAAGCTTTTACTGTATCGTTTTGTAAACCTTTTCCTAAATTATTAGATGGAATAAATATATCATCGTCAAAGTCATCACATATAAAATATCCATTTCCATTAGACGTAACATCTAGTGTTCCTATATGATATTTTCTATCTTCATTTATTTGATATTTTCCTCTATCAACTTCTTTAATTTTTTTATTACCTGTTAGCTCAGCTAACTTTTGAAGTACTTGTGTTTTACCATCGGTATCTGAGATACCTAATTTACCAGCAATTTGCTTGTAATTGTAATTTTTACTACTGTCTTCATTTAGAATTTTAAAGATATTTCTTGTTAGGTCTTTAATAACTCTTCCTTTCTTCTTGTAGATTTTGTTCTTTCTACTCATAAATATTTGTTCTTTTTATGTTCTTGAAAAGTACAAATTAATCTGTCTATTTTCTATTAATAAACTGTTATGATTGTATTTTGTACTTTGCTTGTTTAATTATTTAATTATATGCTTCACATCGACAAGCTTAGTGTTGAAAATTCTTGGTTTTTAATTGTAAATCCTAATGCAGGAAATAGCAATTTTAATAAATCGTGGAATTGTATTCTGGATTTGTTAAAAACCAAAGAAATTTATTTTTCTTTCGCTTTTACTCAGTATACTAAACATGAACTAATTCTTGTTGATGAAGCTATTAAACAAGGGTATCGGAAATTTATTTCTGTAGGTGGAGACGGAACCCTACATCATGTAGTAAACGGAATAATGATGCAAAGATATATAAAAACTTCGGATATCAAACTTGCAGTGATTCCTTTAGGTACCGGAAATGATTGGATAAAAACCTACAATATCCCATATTCAATAGAAAAATCGATTGATATTATAAAAAAAGACCATACTTTTTTACAAGATATTGGGTGTATAAAAACCAATAATACTTTTGAATATTTTAATAATGTAGCAGGTATAGGTTATGATGGTTATGTTGTTCAAAAATTAAAGTCTTTAAAAAAGTTTGGATCTATTTCTTATTTATTGGCAGGTTTATCTGGTTTGTTTTTCTATAAAAAATCATCTTATCAAATCTATATTAATAATAAAATAACAACTTCTAAGTGTTTGATGATTTTATTCGGAATTTGTAAATATTCTGGTGGTGGAATGCAAATGACTAAAGATCCAAAATCTAACGATGGTTTTTTAGATATTACTATTGTTAAAAATTTCTCTTTTTTTGATTTGATTTTTAATCTACCTAAACTCTATAATGGTAAGATTGTAAATCATAAAAAAGTAGCTACTTATAAAGTATCAGAATTAGAAATTATAGATACTAATAAATCTATCATAGAAGCAGATGGGGAAAATGTAGATATAGGATCATTAAAAGTTAGTATTATTCCAGGAGCTATTCTATTTGTAATTCCTAAATTTTATAAAAATTAATGAAATTTTAAAGAAAATGTAACGTTTGTTAAAATATGTCGTCTTTATAATAAGAAACCAACTCTTTATAGTGAAAGACTTACGTAAAATAATAGCTGTATTCATCTTCATTTTTGTTATAGGAACAACTGTTACGTTGTTTT
>Ga0209533_1004383_pt1 | contig 12235 bp, 13 predicted proteins | sample COG_04_FD_184748 | JGI IMG/M metagenome (GOLD analysis project Ga0209533, IMG submission 184748) | Pelagic Microbial community sample from North Sea - COGITO 998_met_04 (SPAdes) (version 2) | ecosystem: Environmental > Aquatic > Marine > Neritic zone/Coastal water | place: Helgoland, sampling... | reverse complement strand
CTGGATGCATCGCATTGAGCAATTCTCGTTCGAGCGGGGGTGTTTCGCCGGCAATCTGTGCAGCCAAAATCTCAGCTGTCAGGGGTGCGTAACTCAAGCCTCGTGACCCCATGCCGCAATTCACATAAAGATTGGGTAAATAACTGCCCCGCGTCTCCAGTACAGTTTTGGCGTCGCGGCGCAAAATGGCGTAGTCCTCAATCATCTCAGGCACATTGGGTAGAGCGCCAACAATCGGCAGATAGTCGGCCGTGGTGCAGCGGAAATTGGCACGTCCAGTCAGATTTTCAATCGGGGGTTGGCCTACTGTTGCAGCTAACCCAGAATCAGTGGCTCTGATCTGTTCAATATTAGTGCGATGATCTTCATCGCGAACCTCAGGGGTGAAAATATCTTTATTGTAGGTCGCCCCGCAGCTGTGAAAACCATTTTCGGCGGGGGTGAAATAACCCTCACCACAGATAACGGTTTTTAATTGACTGCTCTCGGCAGTGCTGGGCAGTTGAGTGATTTGGCCACGTATTTTACGCAGCGGTAAAAAGTCACTCTGGGCAAAGTTTTTGCAGTCAAAGGCGCTGGCAATAACCACGGTTTCACTGCACATGATGGTTTGGCCGTCTGAGCTGTTTAATTTCCAGCTATTGTTATCGGCGTCATGGTTGAGGCTGTGAATATCGCCCTGCAATAGGGGAATGTTATTGTTTTCCAGCAGTTTCTGGCAGATTAGCGCCGGTGGCAACCAGCCCAGTTGGGGAAAGTAGAGGGCGGTTTCGGCACTTAGTGAAATGCCTGAGAGTGCTTGAAGTTGTTGTTTGCTGACTGATTGGACTATATCCGGCTGATCGGCAAAGCGTTGGCTAATCAGAGCAAAATCAGCGACTTTCTTGGGGCTTTCTGGAACTACCAGAATACCGCATTGCTGGCCCAATCCACGATCCCAAAAAGGTTGATAGTAGTCACTGCAAAACTGTATTGCGGCGAGATTTATCCGCGGTAAAGCATCATCTCGTGGCGATAATTTGGGATAGACAATTCCCTGAGAGTTTCCCGAAGCCTCTGAGCCTGCCTGAGGGTGGCGATCAACGATAGTGACCTCAAAGCCGCGACGTTTTAACGCCACCGCCGCAGTACATCCTGCAATTCCAGCACCGATAACCGTAATCTGTTTTGTGGTTGTTCGAGCGGGCTGTTTTGGCAGGTACCAAGGCAGTTCGGTTGCTGGCGCGGCGCTCATGAGAGGGTGCCAAATTCAGTGATAACCTGGGTACACCAGCGGGCGATAAATTCATCAGTTAATTCGAGCTGATTTTCGTCGTCTAGCGGTAGACCAACAAAAAATTGTTTATCCTCTGTCAATGCTTTCGAGTCTTCAAATTCATAGCCCTGATTGGGCCATAGGCCGACCATACTGGCGCCCTGATTTTTCACCTTGGCCCAGAGGTACCCTAGCGCGTCTTGGAACCATTCTGGATAGCCGATCTGATCGCCAAGCCCATAAACGGCGACTTTTTTGCCACAAAAATCGATGCTATCAAGCTGATTCCAGTGAGTCTCCCAGTCCTCTTGAAGCTCGCCATAATCCCATGTTGGTATACCTAAAATCAGGTAATCGTAGTCGGCCATTAGGCTTAGAGGAGTATCGGCAATATTGTGCAGACTAACGCTGTTGTTTTTAAAGTTGCTATTGATCTGCTCGCAGATCTTTTCTCCTGCCATTTCGGTGTAGCAGGTCGAGCTGCCATAAAATAAACCAATTTTTGCTGTCATTATTTTGCTTTTATTAATAGTGATTCTTGAACGGAAGGTTGAATGCTGTTTTTTCGCACTTACAGGCGCGCATAATACCTGCGAGATTTAGTCACCGCCAGAAAACCCCAACTGTCGCCAAGCTTCGTAGACCACAATGGATACTGTGTTGGAGAGATTAAGGCTGCGACTATCCTTCTGCATAGGCAGGCGCAAGACATTGCTGGCGCCCACTGATGTGCGGATATCTTCTGGCAACCCGCGAGTTTCAGGGCCAAATAAAAGCGCATCGCCAGGTTGAAAACTGACTGATGAATAGCCGGCAGACCCTTTGGTGCTTAGGGCGTAAATATTTTTTGGTTCACAGCTGGTGAGGTATGCCTCCAAGCTTTCATGAACTTTTAATGACTGAAACTCCCGATAGTCCAATCCGGCGCGACGCAGTTTTTTGTCGTCCAGATCAAACCCCAAGGGCTTGATTAAATGCAGGCGAAAACCGGTATTGGCGCAGAGGCGAATAATATTTCCGGTGTTCGGTGGTATTTCTGGCTGGTAGAGAACAATATCAAGCATAGAGAATAGGGTCGGCTTAAGCCTCGACAACCTCCACCATTAGATCGTCGGAAAGGCTCTCCAACAACTGGGTCAATTGGTCCTCAGACATACCTACGGGCAGTTGAGTGTAGGCGTGAGCGTAAAACATCATGCCTGCAGACATGGGTGCGCTCTCACAAAAGGTTTCAAGAGATACCAAGTTGACCTGGTTTTTGGCCAGTAGAGAGGAAATTTCCCCGACAATTCCTGAGCGGTCATTGGCAACAATTTCCAGACAGCTGATATGGGCATCATCATTAGTTTGTGGGCCGCTATTCTCGACGGTGATTTTAATGCCCTGATCTGCCAGCGCAGCTAAATCCTTTTCGAGAAGCTGTTGGGCTGCGGCCTCGACCTCAACCAAAAGAATGCCCGCAAATTTTCCCGCCAGCCGGGCCATACTGCTTTCCATCCAGTTGCCGCCATGGTTGCTAATGGCTTGTGCGACTTGCTCGACGATGCCGGCGCGATCGTCTGAGATAATGGTTAATACTAAATAATTGCTCATTTTTGACTCCTAGTCTTAACTGCAAATGATTATGGCACTATTATGCACATCATAGTTGTTTTGAATACGCTTTATGATAGTGACACTAAAGGTGAAAATTAAGTGATTGAAATCCCTGCTGACAGATTGAGCGCTGAGGTTCTAGGTGCCGTGATCGAAGAGTTTATTCTTCGTGAAGGGACTGACTATGGCTCCTATGAAGCCAGTTTAGAAAATAAAATTGATCAGGTCAGGGGGCAGTTAAAAAGAGGTGAGGTGTTAATTACCTTTGATCCGGCTACTGAAAACTGCAACCTGCTAACCCGCCATCAGTTTCAACAATACCAGATTCAGCAACAGCAAGAGAATGAATCGGAGCTAGGATCTTGAGCAGGCCGACAATGAAAAAAAACCGCGAGATTACCGCCAGTGCAGTATTTGCCCATTGGCTGGAAGAGCTTAACAGTGCACCACAGGTTTTAGTCGGTCTGAGCGGCGGGCTTGATTCATCGGTTTTGTTGTGTCTGGTCTGCGAGGTCATTGATGCTGAAAAAATTTCAGCGGTACATATTGATCATGGGTTATCCCCGAATGCAGATCATTGGCAACAACAGAGTGCTGAGTTTTGTCAGTCTCTGGGTGTTCGCTTGCACAGCGAATCGGTATCAGTAATTGAATCTGGCGATGGTCTTGAATCAGCCGCCCGAGATGCTCGCTATCAAGTATTTGAAAAACTGATCGTTAAGCAGGGTATTTTACTGCTTGGTCATCATGCGGATGATCAGGTTGAGACAGTGCTATTCCGGCTGTTACGTGGTTCAGGCCCTAAAGGCTTGGCAGGTATTCCGCTAACGCGCCCATTGGGTCGTGGCAAATTATTAAGGCCATTATTGGCATGGACGAAAGCTGCCCTTGAGGCATGGGCGTTAGAAAAGCAGCTGAGCTGGGTCGAAGATGAGAGTAACCAGCAGGATCAGTTTGATCGCAATTATCTGCGCAATCGTGTTGTTCCAGTTCTGGCTGAACGCTGGCCCGACTATGCTCAGGGTATTAGTCGCACAGCTCGGCACAGCAGTGAGGCGGATCAATTGGCTGAGTCTGTAGCGCGTGCTGATCTGGCAAGTCTAAAGATTAAAAGTGTGCGCGCGGGGTGGTCGTTGTCACTGCCTGAGTTTAATCAGCTTGAACCGCTCCGACAGAAAAATCTGCTTCGCTACTGGCCGAGTTTTTATGGCCTTTCAGGACTTAGCCAGAGTTTTGTTGAGGAGACGTTAGGTTCTCTGGTATCCGCTCGAAAAGATAGTGAACCAAAGGTCGTTCGCGGAAATATCCAGCTTTGTCGTTACCGCGATAGGCTCTATTTGTTGCAGCGCAGTGAGCGGCCAAAAACTTATGATGATGCCTGCTTGTTTTGGACTGCGGGTGAGGCGTTGATGTTGCCCGATGGCTCTCGACTCAGTGCTGAAAAAGTGTTGGGTGCAGGTTTGCGAGTCGACGATGTTAGTAAGTTGACTCTGCGCTTTCGGCAGGGTGGTGAACGCTGTCAGCCAGTAGGGCGCGATCGCTCTAACAGTCTTAAAAAATTACTTCAGGAATATGCGCTTGAGCCTTGGTGGAGAGAGCGTATTCCACTTGTTTATATTGAAGAGCAGCTGGTTGCAGTAGGCGATTTATGGGTTTGTCATGGTTGGCAGTGTGACGCTAACGAGCAGGGGTTAAAAATCACCTGGCAGGCAAACTCTCTGTAGAATCCTACAACCCTTTCTGTTAATCTACTCTCCCATCTTGGGTAGGGTGGGTCTCAACCATTTTCATGGTTAAACAAGCCTTTCACAATTACAATTTTTTTAGATTCGACTCTTTAATTAGGTGAATTTTAGATTCACTCAATAAGGGTTACAGGGTCGTGATTTTACAGGGTCTCTATGACGCGTTTTATTTTTGTTACTGGTGGTGTGGTCTCTTCGTTGGGTAAAGGTATTTCAGCTGCTTCGTTAGCTGCTATTCTTGAGTCCCGCGGGCTAAACGTCACTATCCTCAAGCTCGACCCTTATTTGAATGTCGATCCCGGAACCATGAGTCCCTATCAGCACGGTGAGGTTTATGTCACTGAAGATGGTGCAGAAACGGATCTGGATCTTGGCCATTACGAGCGTTTTCTGCGCTCCAAAATGACCAAAAACAACAACTTTACCAGTGGTCAAATATACGAGACTATTCTTCGTCGCGAGCGCCGTGGTGATTATTTGGGCGGCACGGTTCAGGTGATCCCGCATCTCACTGATGAAATTAAACGCCGTGTCTATGCCGGTGCCGGTGATGCAGATATCGCTGTGGTAGAGATTGGTGGCACCGTGGGTGATATTGAATCACAACCTTTTCTCGAAGCGGTTCGCCAGTTAAAGGGAGAGTTAGGCCATCATCGCGCGCTATTGTTGCACCTTACTCTGGTGCCCTATATAGCCTCGGCGGGTGAAACTAAAACTAAGCCGACTCAGCACTCGGTTAAGGAGATGCGCTCGATTGGTTTACAGCCCGATGTACTGCTGTGTCGTTCCGAAGTCGAAATTGAAGAAAGCCAGCGGCAAAAAATTTCACTGTTTACCAACGTAGAACCTCGCGCAGTTATTCCGGTTATGGATGCGCCGACTATTTATCAAATTCCGCGTATGCTTCACGAGCACGGCTTAGATCAATTTGTACTCGACCGTTTCGGTATGGATCTGCCGGAAGCTGATCTCAGTGAGTGGGATTTCGTTGTCGACAGTCAGATGAATGCAGAGGGTCTGGTGACCATTGCTATGGTCGGCAAATATATGGAATTGTTGGATGCTTATAAGTCAGTGACTGAGGCGTTAATTCATGCCGGCATCCATAAGAAAACCAAAGTTAAAATTCGCTATATCGACTCAGAGCTGTTGGAGCAGGATCATTCACTGCTCGATGGCGTCGATGCCATTTTGGTCCCCGGAGGATTTGGCAGCAGAGGCACTGAAGGCAAAATATATGCGGTTAAAACTGCACGGGAAAATAATATCCCCTATCTGGGTATCTGTCTGGGTATGCAGATTGCGATTATTGAATACGCACGAAATGTCTGCGGCCTTACAGATGCTCACAGCACGGAGTTTAATCCTGATACAACGAGCCCGGTTGTCGGGCTTATCGCCGAGTGGATTGATGCTGAGGGCAAGAAAGAAATGCGCAGTGAAGACTCGGATCTGGGGGGCACAATGCGTTTGGGCTCTCAAGTTTGTCATTTTCTGCCAGGCTCTATGGCTCGAGATATCTACGCTGCGGATCAGGTTGAAGAGCGTCACAGGCATCGCTTCGAAGTGAACAATAATTATTTGCCGACCTTAAAAGAGGCTGGCTTGGTGATCGGAGGCCTGTCTCACGATAAGACCTTAGTGGAAACTATCGAGCTGCCAAACCATCCGTGGTTTTTTGCTAGCCAATTCCACCCGGAATTTAACTCCACCCCACGAGACGGACATCCTCTCTTTCAAGGCTTTGTTGCCGCGGCAGTGGAGTATCAAGCATCGAAATTGGAAAAATAGGAGTCACAGAAGTGAAAGCCAAAGCTATTAAAGTAGCGGATATAAACGTTAGCAACGATGCGGCAATGGTTCTTTTTGGTGGAATGAATGTTCTCGAGTCTCGTGATATGGCTATGCAGATTGCTGAAGCCTATGTAACGGTGACTGAAAAGCTCGGTATTCCCTATGTCTTTAAAGCATCGTTTGATAAAGCCAATCGCTCATCAATCCATTCCTTTCGTGGGCCGGGCCTTGATGAGGGCTTGAAGATATTTCAAGAGATCAAAAGCACCTTCAATATTCCATTGATTACCGATGTTCACGAAATAGACCAAGCCAAACCGGTTGCGGAAGTCTGTGATGTGATTCAGTTGCCAGCATTTCTGGCGCGACAAACAGATCTGGTTAAAGCGATGGCTGAGACTGGCGCAGTGATCAATGTTAAAAAACCACAGTTTTTAAGTCCCGGCCAGATGGGCAATATCGTCGACAAATTTCGCGAGTGTGGCAATGATCAGATAATGCTCTGTGAGCGTGGCACATGTATGGGCTACGACAATCTAGTTGTCGATATGCTCGGCTTTAGGACTATGAAAGAAGTCAGTGGCGGTTTGCCGTTGATTTTTGATGTGACCCATGCCTTGCAGTGCCGTGATCCACTGGGCGCAGCTTCTGGTGGTCGTCGTCATCAGGTGGCCGAGTTGGGTCGTGCCGGAATTGCAGTGGGTATTGGTGGATTGTTTTTAGAGGCCCATCCGGATCCTGCAAATGCCCGCTGTGACGGCCCCAGCGCATTGCCATTGGATAAGCTTGAGCCATTCCTTGCACAGATGAAAGCCTTTGATGACTTGATTAAGTCGCAGGATGATCTGGGCATTTTTTAGAAGAAAATGTTTGAAGACTTGTACCGGACAATTGAGTAAAAAATATAACCCTTTTAACAGCAGTAACCATACAAAATTATTGGAGAAAACAGTAAATGAGTAGCATTGCAGATATTCGAGCGTTTGAAATCTTGGACTCGCGTGGAAACCCCACTGTGCAAGCAGATGTAATCTTAGAGAACGGCATTGTTGGAACTGCCTGTGCTCCGTCTGGTGCTTCAACCGGGTCTCGTGAAGCGCTTGAGTTGAGAGATGGCGACAAGACCCGCTACCTGGGTAAGGGTGTGCTGACTGCAGTCAATAACATCAACACCAGTATCAAGAGCCTTTTAGTAGGGCAGGATGCTGCGAATCAGCGTTTGTTAGACCAGATGATGATTGATGCCGATGGTACAGAGAATAAAGCTACCTTGGGAGCCAACGCAATTCTTGCAGTATCGCTGGCAGCTGCTAAAGCTGCGGCGCAGGATCAGGGGATTCCTCTCTACGCCCATATTGCCAATTTGAATGGTACTCCCGGTCAGTACAGCATGCCTGTGCCGATGATGAATATTATTAACGGTGGTGAGCACGCCGACAACAATGTCGATATCCAAGAATTTATGGTTCAGCCAGTGGCGGCGAAAAGTTTTGCTGAAGCGCTTCAGGTTGGCGCTGAGATTTTCCATCAGCTGAGAAAGGTTCTAAGTGCTAAAGGATTAAATACTGCCGTGGGTGACGAGGGTGGCTTTGCACCGAATCTTGCATCCAATGCAGAAGCTCTGGCAGTGATTAAGCAGGCTGTTGAAGAGGCTGGTTATGTTTTGGGTAGTGATGTCACTCTGGCTCTCGATTGCGCGGCATCAGAATTTTACAAAGACGGTCATTACGACCTGTCTGGTGAAGGCGTTGTCTTTAGCTCAGAAGGCTTTAGTGATTATCTCGCTGAACTATGTGAAGTCTACCCAATTATCTCAATCGAAGATGGTCTTGACGAGTCTGACTGGGATGGTTGGAAGTACCAAACTGAAAAGCTTGGCAAGAAAATCCAATTAGTGGGTGACGATCTTTTTGTCACTAACACCCGTATTTTGAGTCGCGGTATTGAGCTGGGTGTGGCTAACTCTATTTTGATTAAATTTAATCAGATTGGCACATTATCAGAAACGCTCGACGCTATTGCCATGGCTAAAGACGCAGGTTACACCGCGGTTATTTCGCATCGCTCTGGTGAGACCGAAGATACTACGATTGCCGACCTTGCCGTCGCAACTGCAGCGGGCCAAATTAAAACGGGTTCACTTTGCCGTTCAGACCGTGTTGCCAAATATAACCGACTGCTGCGTATCGAAGCTGAATTAGGTGAGCAGGCGCAGTACCGAGGTTTGGCTGAATTTAAAGCACAGTAAATTCAGACGGTTTGCGAGCAGGATTATGTGCAAACCCCAGAAAAGCGAATAGAATGCGTTTATGCGTTGGTTATTGGTTATCTTGGCTGTTCTCTTTGTTGGCCTACAGTTTCGACTGTGGGTCGGTGAGGGCAGCCTCGCCCATAACTCTGAGTTAGATAGCCAGCTTGAAGAGCAGGAGCATGAAAATCAGGCTCTGCGCGAGCGCAATGCCCTTATCGCCACCGATGTCGAAAGTTTAAAGACCAACCTCAATGCCATTGAAGAAAAAGCCCGCGCCGATCTCGGTATGATCAAGCAGGGCGAAACCTTCTATCTAGTGATTGATAAAAATCAGCCGGGTTCAATAAGCAAGGATAGTAGTCAGTGAGCGCTGTTAACTATTGGATGATTGTTCCAGCTGCAGGCAGTGGTCAGAGATTTGATGCTGAACTGGCCAAACAATTTCATAGTATTGGCGATAAACTGGTCGCAGACTATACTCTTGGCCGCCTATTAAATATCCCCAGTCTGAAAAAAATCTTGGTTCCCTGTGACCCCAAATCTGAGTATTGGACGCGTGTTTCTGCCGCTGCCGATAAACGGGTAGAACTTATTGAAGGTGGCGCAGAGCGTGTACATTCAGTATTAAAAGGTCTTAGAGCCCTGAGTGATATCGCCCAAAGTGACGATTGGATCTTGGTGCACGATATGGCGCGACCCTGTATCACTAGTGCTGATATCAATAAATTGATTGATCAATTGCAGGGACATCCTGTGGGCGGCATTCTCGCTACCTCGATCAGCGATACGCTTAAGACGATAGCGCCAAAAAAGACAGTCTCAAAAAAGAACGCACCGCAGACTATTATCGAAAAGACGCTCGACCGCAGTGATTGTCGCGCCGCACAAACCCCGCAAATGTTTCGCTATGGTCTACTTGTCAGAGCTCTTGAGACAATGCTGGCAGAGCAGCAGGTGCCCACCGACGAAGCGTCGGCGATTGAATATTTAGGGGAGCAGCCCATGGTTGTAGAGGGTCGTCGTGACAATATTAAAATCACCCATCGTGAAGATCTGATTATTGCGCAGGCTATTATGGGTTATCAGGAGGCTGAACAATGCGTATAGGCCATGGTTACGATGTCCATGCATTTGGCGACGGTGATAAATTGGTATTGGGCGGGGTCTCAATTCCCTATCATCGGAGTTTTATAGCTCACTCAGATGGCGATGTATTAATTCACGCGCTTATCGACGCTATTTTAGGCGCTTTGGCGCTGGGTGATATTGGCCAACACTTTCCCGACACAGATCAGCAATGGCGAGGTGCTGACAGTAGGCACTTACTGGCAAAAGTAGTACAGATAATGTCTGACACTGGTTATAAGCTCGGTAACGCTGATATCACCATTGTTGCCGAGCAGCCAAAGATGTTGCCGCATCTAGATGCTATGCGCCGCAATCTATGTGCCGATATAAACTGCCAGATTGATCAGCTGAATATCAAAGCTACCACTACCGAAAAACTCGGTTTTGTCGGTCGCCAAGAAGGCATTGCTTGCCATGCCGTGGTTTTGCTGGTGGTTAAATCTGATGATAGCTAAATAACCTCTCGGGCAAACATTATCAAATCTCCAGAATTCGAATTTCAGAGCTTGCCGCGACTGTTTCCAACGTCGTTTGGTCGCGCCATGTATCGCAGTCAGCCAGAAGATTTTCTGGTTGATGAGGTTTTAGGCTTTGAGCCCAGTGGTGAAGGGGAGCATCTGTTTTTACATATCAAAAAACGCGACCAGAATACGCAGTGGGTCGCTGGTTTGCTGTCTCAGTTGGCGGGTATTAAGCGCAACGATGTTAGTTTTTGTGGCCTTAAAGATCGCTTTGCGGTTACCACTCAGTGGTTTAGCCTCTATCTGCCAGGCCTTGAATTAAATCCGGGTCAGCTGCTACATAAAGATTTTGAAATACTTTCAATGGCGCGCCACAACAAAAAACTGCGCCGCGGTATGCACAACGGAAATCTATTTCGGCTCGTTCTTAGAGAATTTACTGCCCTTGAAGATCAATTTCCAGAGATTGAAGCTCGGCTAGAGAAAATAGCCGAGTGCGGGGTGCCAAATTATTTTGGTGAGCAGCGGTTTGGTCACGGCTGCGGAAATTTGATTCAGGCTCAGACATTGATTGAGCATGATCAACTAAAGGGCAATCGTCGAGGCACTGGGATGATTTTATCGGCAGCTCGTTCATGGCTATTTAATTTGGTTCTCGCTGAACGCATTCGTCAGGGCTGCTGGTCCACATCAATGGAATTTGAGGCAGAGCCCTGCGGGCCACTCTGGGGGCGCGGGAGATCAGCTGCTGGCGGTGATCTAGAACAGTTAGAACAGGGTATATTGGCTGATTGGCGGGACTGGTGTTACGCCCTTGAACATGCAGGTCTCAAACAGGACCGCCGCGCCACAGTATTGGTGCCCGATGCTCTGCAGTGGAAACGTTTGGACAGAGATCGGTTGGAATTGTCCTTCGGTCTCTCAGCAGGTAGCTTTGCGACAGTGGTTTTACGGGAAATCACCGAATTATTCCGCCCCCAGATTCGAGCCCTGTGATATATTGGCGAGCATCAGCAGGGTTGTGTATTAGAAGAAGAAATTGTAATTATTAAAAGAACATCAGTCTGTTGTGGCAGGCTTTAGGTATAGAGGATTTTGTGTGAACTCAAGTGAATTAGCCGGCATTGGTATGACATCGCAGCGTACGCGAGAGCGGTTGATTCAGCGCTTGAAAGATCAGGGCATTACCAATCAAAGAATACTCGATGTATTCCGTGTAACTCCTCGTCATATCTTCCTCGATGAAGCGCTATCTCATCGCGCTTATGAAGATACAGCACTGCCGATCGGTTTCTCTCAAACACTCTCGCAGCCTTATATTGTCGCCAAGATGACCGAAATTCTATTGGCGGAAGGGCCTCTCAAAAAAGTTCTTGAGATTGGTACTGGGTCTGGTTTCCAAGCCACCATACTGGCTCAGTTAGTTGATTCTGTTTATTCCGTCGAGCGTATAGAGCCGTTATTAGTTAAGGCCAAAGAACGCTTTCGAAAGCTTTCTCTGCACAATATAACCGCCGAACTCTCCGATGGAAGTTTTGGATGGAAGAAACATGCACCCTACAATGGGATCATTGCCACTGCCGCGGCACAGGGTGTTCCCGACGAATTGCTCCACCAGTTGGCACCGGACGGCATATTAGTGATCCCGGTTGGGGTTGGCGATGAGCAAGATTTACGTGTATTACGCCGAGTTGGCGACTCTTCAGAATTTGAAGAAGAAGTTGTCGAGCGGGTTAAGTTTGTTCCCTTGTTAGGCGGTCTGTCGCGCTAGTATCAAAATCAATAAGTTCAGCTCAAAACTATGTGCAAAAAACTCTGGAGTAATCATGCGTAGCCTAAAACAGAATGTACTACTTTTCTTAAAGGGTATCGCTATGGGCGCAGCTGATGTTGTTCCCGGGGTTTCAGGGGGCACTATTGCCTTTGTCAGTGGAATCTATATAGAGTTGATCGAATGTATTAAGTCGTTAAATATTAGGGCGTTAAAGGTTTTAAAAACTCAGGG
>Ga0209533_1004379_pt1 | contig 12239 bp, 12 predicted proteins | sample COG_04_FD_184748 | JGI IMG/M metagenome (GOLD analysis project Ga0209533, IMG submission 184748) | Pelagic Microbial community sample from North Sea - COGITO 998_met_04 (SPAdes) (version 2) | ecosystem: Environmental > Aquatic > Marine > Neritic zone/Coastal water | place: Helgoland, sampling... | reverse complement strand
GTCACAGCCTAAGCATGATCTGTTGGACAGTTGCATTGCCAGAAAGTATCAGCATCCAAGGTTTAACCAGCCACATTGCTGACGATTATAAAATTTATTGTCACGCATCAAGAGAGTCACGTTTGGTGACTAGAAATCAGTCATTCAAATTAGGAATTTGGACCTCAGCACTTGGCGTGGTATCCGCCTCTAAGTCGCCCATCGCAAATTGGATACCAGCAAGATAATGCTTCAGCATCAATGGATTTGAATAGATGTGATGATTGTGCCCCAAGCTTGAGTAGAAGACACGCCCCTTGCCAACCGACTGAACCCAGCACACGGCATAGTCGTTGTCCTTGCGCCTTAATTCACTTTTTGGCTCATCACTACGCTCTGGATCTAGGTTTAGCAACACGCGGAGCTTATCACGAGAATACGGTTTTTCTTTAAACTGGTAGATCTCGTCTTGGATACGGAAATCATTCATCCCTGCAAAGACTGGCTTGATCACTTCGTGCTCTGGATCTTCCACGACAATCGTAACATTCATACCAGCAGTCCAAGGATGCCCCCAGAAATATCCACCAACCATTTCACCATACTCCTTGTGACCATAACAAGAGTCCGTCGCCGCATGGATACCAACAAGACCACCGCCATCGCGAACATACTCGACTAAGTTATCGACGAGACGCTTGTGACGGGCTTCCAAGGCAGTCCACTCCGCATCACTGAATTGATCACGCTGCTTCTTATTCGGCATGAAGAAATCTTGCGTAGGACTCAACAGAATGACCGAATCAAACTCCTTAAGGACGTCCGCTTCGAAATTAGCGGGATCATCACTAACCGTCGCAACATATGCACCCGTATGCGCTCCCAATTGCTCCAGAGCGAGTTTACCTGTTGGAATCGAACGGTGTCGAAAGCCAGCAGTCGCACTGAACACAAGAACCTTCCGCTCTGCTTTAGGCTCCACTATCGGCGTGCACGGCAGGGCCTTTTTGATGGCTGCAATTTGCTCTTCGTCGACGGGCTTATCATCGAATATGGGTTTCCAATCACTGGCTGTGGAGAGCTGGCTTGCAATGACTAAGTAGGCAAAAAGCTTGAGCGTGCGTATCATAGCGTGGGGTATTATTTAAGATGGTTAAGGTAGTTTACTTGGTTGATTCTACGGAGCTCTCTGCAGCTCCTGAGGCCTTTTTAAACTCACGGCAGGACTTTCCAACCGAACGAATGAGGTCAGGCAAACGCTTGGCACCAAAGAACAGCAGAATGATGCAAGCGAGTATTACAATCTCGGTAAGGTTTATATTCTGAATAAATGCGAGTGTCTTCATTCTCAATTTATGGTTAAGTCGTCCAAAGGTCCTCGCCCGCCTGCCAGCCAGCGCGAACGGGTTCTTTGATCGCGGTATTCAACTCCGGTCGATTGGTGATGGTCATCGTTTTTGAATCCCATTCGATGCGACCTCCAAAGCGCTGAGCAACAACGCCGAGCAAAGCGACTTCTGTCATCGGTGCCGCGTAGTCAAAATTGGAACCACACTTCGCTCCACCTTTCATTTCCGCGATCCATTCTCGAAAGGGCCCACCTTTCACACGGGGATACACCGGATCGACGCCTCCACTTTCTTTAAATTCACGAGCTCGTTCCTTATTCGAAAAGCGAGGATTGTTAGAGCGTTGGTCTAAATAAGCATTCTCTTTATCTCCATACCAGAACGATCCTGTGGTAGGCGCTTGGCCCCATCCCCAGTCATCCGCAGTCTTGATCGGCGTTCCACCATTCACAGCTCCATCATACCAATACACCGAGCAAGCTTGTTTATTGCCGCGTGCAGGAAAATCAAAACGCACAATACTATAATCAGGAATCATTCCGGGCAATGCGGCTCCACGCTCAACACATTCGATAACAGTTGGCTCATAGAGGTCCAATACCCAAACAGCTCCATCGCCAATGTGGCAGAACCAATCACCAAACTGGCCCGTGCCAAATTGATTGAACCCACGCCATGTTAATGGATGATAGTCGCTGTGGTAGGGTGTCTCTGATTGCGGCCCAAGCCATAAATCCCAATCCAGTTCAGCGGGGACTGGTTGCGTGGGCAAGGGAATCGATTCTGGTTTATTGAAATACCTACTGTTCCAATCCGGTCCACCAAAGCCCATGTGCACCTCCGAGATTTGGCCAAAGCAATCTGCTTCATACATTTCGCGCATCTTCCGAATACCATCGTAGGTATGCCCCTGATTCGCCATGTTGGTCACGACTCCGTATTTATCCTTAGCTTTACGGAGCGTGCGCGCCTGCCAGACATTATGAGTGAGTGGTTTCTGGGTGCACACGTGAATCCCACGCTCCATACACGCAAGCGTCGCATTAAAGTGTGTATGGTCGGGAGTATTGATACAGACCCCATCGATTTGATCGCCGATCTTGTCGAGCATCACACGAAAATCCGCAAACTTTTGTGCTTCTGCGATTGTAGGATGCTTCTCCAAATGTTGATTGAACATGCGCGAATCCACATCACAGAGCGCATACATCGTTTCACTCGCACAGCCCCCCATCGCCATACCAGCGATGTTCCCCGCACCAATGTGCGCGATGTTGAGCTTACTATTTGCAGAGCCTCCAGGCTTACCGATCGAGAAGCGCGGCAAGACAAAGGCTCCAAGCGCAGTTGCGGCGGCAGATTTTTGAATAAAGGAACGGCGATTTAATGAATTCATTTAGGGGATGGGATCATCGGGGTTATTGTATTAAAAGGATGCGTGCCGCCTCATTTTGATTGGCCTCCGCAACGGAAAGGGCTGTGCTGCCATCATTGGATTGGACCGCAGGATCGACACCAAGATCCAATAAGTATTGAACTAAGGCGCCATCCGCACTGGCAGCGGCTTCATGCAGCGGCGTGCCGCCTCGCTTGCTGAGCGCTTTAGGATTGGCCCCGCCAGTCACTAGCGCTTTCGCCACCGAAAGCTTGTTCTTGGCAGCCGCATTGTGTAGCGGCGTCCAGCCTGCCTGATCCCATTCGTCCGGTTTCGCACCCGCTTCTAGCAATGCCGTCGTTAACTCCGGCAAGCCTCGATCCACACATAAATGCAGCGGTGTGCGCTGACTTGAGTCGGGAACGTTTACATCGGCACCCGCCTCTATCAGAAAGACAGCAATCTCCACCTTCTTGCGAAGTATCGCTTGATGCAAAGGAGTGAGTTTCGGGTGCTTCCCTTGGTTCGCAAAGCTTGCGTCCTTAGCGACCCATTCTTTTACAACTGACAACTCGCCTCGCGCAATCGCTTGATCTATCGTGCCCTCTTGAGCCTGCAGCAGGCATACGGCGAGCAAGCTCAAGAGGAACGAATAGACTGCAAAGCGAGGCATCATTTAATGCTAGATGTTCAAAATTAGTGTGCAGCTTCCCCAATGACCTTGGGCTTATAACCGCCCTTAGATTTAAAGTAGAGAATTAAGCCAATGTATACAACTAAGATAAAGGCTGGGAACATTGCCATCTTACCTAATGCACCCTGCGTTTCACGCTCTTGTATTGCAGCGACTTCGGCTTGTGCAGCCTCAGGTAACGCAGCGAGTGCGGTCGCATCGATCACTGTATAGTTACCGAGTAAATAATCACTCTCCGCAGAAGTTTGCTCATAAACTGCAGGCAACTCGTCTGCAACAGCAGAGGAAACTGAGCTCTCTTGCAGGAAACCAATAAATGGGAAACCGAGGATACCAACTGCCAGCATACCAATACCAGCAATTGCATTCAAAGTAAGCGCCCCGCCCTTTGGTGTTTGCTCAGCGACCACACCAAGCATTGTTGGCCAGAAATAGGTCTTAGCGACACCATACAATGTCGCAGCAAAGAAGATGAATGCCACACTAGTCGCAGAGGATAGCAGGGTCAGCCCAACAATCGCCAATGCAGAACATAGCGCAAGCAGACCGAGCGGGCCGAATTTCTGGATCACAGGTCCAGCAAAGAAACGAAGCACCATCATAATTACAGAAGTGTAAACCAGCACCCAAGTTGGATTCCAACCTGCTTCGTGCATAGGTTTCTCCATCAGACCTGATATCCAGCCATCTGTTCCAATTTCAGTAGTCGCAAGCGGCATCATTACGATCACCAAAATCAACAGTAAAATATTACCAAACGAACGGCTATACAATCCATATGCAATGACAGTCACTGCGATCAAACCCCAAGTGAGAGAGCCAGACCATTCAAACACCTGACCAAGCTGGGCAAAGATTAGATAAAAAGCGATAAATGCCGCAGGTGTGCCAAACTCCGCGAGCATCTCCTTGTAACTGGAGCCCGCAGCAACGCGTTCATTCACGGGGAAACTCACCTTAGCAAGCATGATCAAATAGATGAACGCAGGAACGAACATCAACCCGATTAAAATACGCCAATCATTCGCAACCATATCGCTCAAAGCGATCGCCAACACTCCACCGAGCACCAAGCCGCCTGGCCAGCCCGCGTGCAAGATGTTCAACCACTTAGACTTTTCATCTTTAAACAAAGTCGCAACCACGGGATTAATGAAGGCCTCGACAGTGCCGTTACCCAAGCCCAAGATCACCGAACCCCAATAGAGGTAATTCCATGCCTGTGCTTGTGCCGCAGCAAGATCAGCCACATCAGCGTTGACGACATTGTAAGCCATCATCGCCATCACGCCAAAAATCGTATAGCAGACAAAGCTAAAGAACATCGCGAACTTGTAGCCCACCTTGTCAATAATCAAACTAAACGCGATGATACTGATTGCAAAAGGCCATATACCCGCACCGAAAAGCTCTCCGCCCTGAACCTTATCAAAACCAAATTCCTCTGGCCACAAGCTACCATTGTTTATCAAAAAGGCTCGGATAATAAAAGCCATGGAGGTCGTAATCAGGGCTATAAATGAGCCCCAAAAGACTACTTTGTCGTTCTTGCTATGTTTCATAATGATCGATTGGTGGTTAGAGTGTAACTAGGGGAAATTATTTATTGTGATTGCCCGCATCGCGGAAACGACGCCGATACTTGAGCGGGGTAATCTTTAGCTCTAAACGGAATGCTCGGGTCATATTCGTTTGATCGGTCAAGCCGCATTCGACGGCAATCTCTGCTAAATCCGTCGATGTATCTCGCAACATGGCGCAGGCGGCATTCAGGCGTGTCTTGCGCAAATACATGAGCGGCGTCAAACCAAAGATCTTCCGAAACAAGCGCTCTTGCGAACTCACAGATACGCCTCCCACCTTAGCCATGTCGGCTACTGAAATCTTTTCACGATAATGTGCTCGCACAAAGTCAACGATCAAATGCATCTCGGGGTGATCTGCGTAAAGGGCGTCTTCATCGCGAATAATTCGCGCAATACCAGCGAGACCTGCAATCGATCCATCATTCGCAAGCAATGGAATTTTCGTCGTGCACAACCAGTCCAACGAACCGTCCGCAGCAGGCACCAACTCGACTTTGTCGTGAATCTCTGGCGCACCAGCCATCACACTTTGGTCGTCCGTATAGAACGCATCGGCGAGGAAATCCGGACTATAATCGTAGTCCGTCTTGCCAATGAGCGCATCCACTGAACTCTCCCCCATCGAGCGAGCAAAACCAATACTGCCTCCCATAAAGCGACTCTCTCGATCCTTAACAAAGTAGAACGCCCCGGGGATCGAATCGAACAACGCTTCGAACAATTGCCCAGGTGCTAGACAACCAAGGAATTGATGCTGCAAATCGCTATGCTCTCTAGCACTTTTGAGAAGGGGTTTCATAAAGCTAGCAACACAGGATCAACATGAAGCAAATTGACAACAAAATAATTTTCTCTGACACTCATTTAGACTACAAAAATACTTACCCACATAAAATAAAATTAACTAAATACCTATAGCAGAATGACTTATAACTATATAACAGAAAAAGAACTACTTATACTCAAAGTTCCACCTGCACCTGCGACTAGGCTAGTATTTTGCATAAATAAGAGCCCTATAATCACACATTGCGACTTTACAGCAAGTCGATCCGCACTGAAGAATCGCGCTCCAAGCCCGCCAAGGTAGAGCGCACGTCCGCCAGAAATGGTTGGTCGACACTGTCAAAGTGCCGATCTATACCCGCTCCACTGAGACCAGTCACCGGCAAGAGCCCTGAGCCAGAATTTGTCATAAAAACAGCATCGGCCCGTTCAAAGACATCTGGATAATAACTCCCCTCTTCGACATCAAAATGCTTTAAAACTTCAGCGCGAACCACGCCTGGTAAGATACCATGCATCAATGATGGTGTGCAGAGCCGACCCTCTAAAATAAAAAAGAGATTCCCAATAGTCGTTTCAGCTAAATAGCCAAGAGTATCCAAACGCAAGGCATCGTAGTAGCCCTCCTTTCGCGCCCCTTCGAAGAGACTCATATTTTCCATGTAATTGTGCGTCTTATGCCCCGCCAACATTGAATACGGATGAATCGGACACTTAGTCTCCAGCTTCAACTTCACCGATTCAGTTGTATCAGCCTTTGGCCGCGCATAGACAAAGAGCTGGGTGCCCACTGCGTTTCGCAGCAAGGAAAGCTTAATCATACTTTCGGAAATACCGTCGTGCTCAACCAATTCGCGAATGGCCCTCAAAATATCCGCTTCCGCAAACGAGCAATCCATATCAAAAAACTTAGCAGACGCTTGCAAGCGCGACCAATGCTCCTTCCAAAACACTAAGCGCCCCTCAACGAATTTAATGGTTTCAAATAAGCCAAAGCCATAAGCAAACCCAGCGCCTAAAGGCCCTAAAGCTGCCGACTCCTTCGCCTTCACTATGATGATTTCTGACATAAGTTATCCAAAGTCTCTCTGATTGCGCGCCCTTTATCCAGTGTTTCTTGATACTCACTCGCAGGATCCGAATCCCATACGATACCGCCTCCCACCTGATAATCTAAATAGCCATCTTTGATATGCAGACTACGGATCGCGATATTCAACTCCGCATCGCCATCGAAGCCGATATAGCCAACCGAGCCACAATACACCCCACGGCGCGTTGGTTCCAGTTGCTCAATGATCTCCATCGCCCTCACCTTCGGTGCGCCCGTAATCGACCCTCCGGGAAAGAGGGCACGAATACAATCAAACACATCGTAAGGATCAGCAAGACGCGCCTTCACCTGAGCCGTTTGATGCATCACTCGCTTGTAGTGCTCTAAATGATACAGACCTTCGACCCGCACACTTCCAAACTCAGCCACTCGGCCTAAATCGTTGCGCTCCAGATCAACAATCATTAGTAACTCTGCACGCTCTTTTTCTGATGCACGCAACTCTGACGCATTCTGTATGTCTTCCTCAAGCGTCGCGCCCCTGGGACGGGTTCCTTTGATTGGGCGCGTCTCTACCAAGCGATCCCGCTTGCGCAAAAACTGTTCCGGCGAGGTCGAGATCACCTGCAAGTCACCCGAGCAAATATACGCACCATACGGCGAAGGATTCCCATGGCGTAGCGCCTTAAATAAAGACAACGCTTCTCCTTGAAATTCACAACGAGCACGCCGTGAGAGATTCACCTGATAGATATCTCCACTGGCGATAAAATCACGAACTTGAGCCACCTTACTCTCGAAGTCTTCACGAGTCATATTCCACTGCCACTCACCATGCAATGGCACGGAGACCTCATTCACCACAACTGGAAGGTGCGCTCCGTCCACCACCGACTGAAGCTCCTTCAAAACCGCCTCTTCAGAATCGCGAATCCCCAAAGCTATTAAATGCAGCACACCCGTCTCATGATTAAATGCAGCCACTCCATCATACAGCCCAAACCATAGGTCGGAAATCCGACGGTCATCTTCAGCAAGCGTGGGAATCGCTTCAATTTGACGCCCATAATCATAGGCGATGAACCCAACTGCTCCGCCAACAAACGGAATGGTGCAATCCACTCGCTCGATTCGATGCGGCGCAAGCCGATTCCGCAGCAAGGACAGCCCATCGGCTTCAGCAATCGCATCACCTGCGGTGTGAGCAACCACATCAAACGGATCGGCTCCAAAGAAACTCCACTGCCCCAACCCATCATTAAACTGCGAACTATCGAGTATAAACGGCAAACGACGCGCACCGAAGCGCGTGATTAAGGCCTCCAAAGAAGGCGGATTCGCTATCTCCAAAACACGCATCACGAATCAGTGCCGACTCGCACGACGCATCAACCAGAAACCTACGGCTTGGAAAAGAATATTCGGAATCCAAATTAGAATATCTGCACGCAATGCCGGATTTTCCTCCATCCAGCTGACAATAATCATCAAGAAATAATACGTCATCGCGATGATCAGCGCGATCGCCAGATTCGCATACGTTTCCTTACGCCCAGCTTGAATCGCAAGCGGGACCCCGAAGATTGCTAGCGAAAACACCGAGAACGCCATCGCGAAGTTCTTCTGCATGTGCACCTGCACCTTAAGGCGTTCCTCCGACATACCTTCGCCGCTCTCAACTTCTGCCGCCAATGCCTGATCACGGCGATCCATCAACTGCGAGAAAGTCATCTCCTTCGTCCGAGCCTTACGGCGCTTGCCCTTTTCTCCAAAGAGCTGATCCAGCGGCAAAGCCAAGGGCAACTCACCAAAAAAGAGCGAATTCGGCATGTCATCGCCAAACGACTCCGGGCTTTTTTCCGAACGCATTTCGGCGGTGCCATTCTTCAATGTCAGCACCAGTTCATTTGCCTTCTCATCAAAATCCAACTGCCCTTCCGAAGCGCGCACAAACCGAGTCACACGCTTTTCATCATCCAGTTCCCAAATCCAAAAGTCCTGCATGGTCTGACCCTCACGGCCACCCATATAAATCACATAGCCGGGAAACTCGTTAATGAAGCGCTTCTCCTCAATGAATCCAATGGGATTCTGAGTAATTGCCTCAGCCATCAATTGCTTATATGCCAATCGCGACTGCGGAGCGTAGTGCAAATTCACCAACACCCCTAAGATCATTCCGACAAATGAGATCAAAAACACTGGCGAAGCGATTTGATACAGACTAATGCCCGCCGCCTTCATCGCCACAATCTCTTGCTGTGAGGACAGTCGCCCGAGTGCCATCAAGGTCCCCGTCAGCATCCCCAGCGGCAAGGCATACGCAGCCACATAAGGAATGAGTAAACCAATCAGCTTGAAAAAGATACCAACGCCCAGCTTACCCGCAGCCACTAACTCTGCGACATCACGCAGGGCATTGCCCATCAATAGCACAAAGATGAAGAGACCCATCGCCATACCAGTGGCGAGTAGGATTTCTTTAAGAATATGACGGTGCAGCAACTTGAGCATGAAAGATTAAATTAAATGATGAGTTAGGCGATAGTGTAGGCAAATCACAAGCCATACTCTTTGATCAATTTCTTAGCCTTCGACTTCACCACTGGCTCAATGTTCGCTCGACGCGACACCGTATCCAGTGCTTTCAAGATTGGACGCTGCGGCGGCAGATTCAAAATGTAATCTTCCTCCAAGACTTCGCCTAAATACTTGAGCGCCGCCTTACGCTTAGCACCACTCGCCCCTTTATCCAGCAAGTCATTAATACGCTCATTCACTTCTCCATTCATACCTCAGCCTTTGGTTCTACTATGATCTCCGGCAACTTATCGCCACACACTTTACAATAGGTCGCATCATGGTCGTGGTTTTCCCAACCACAGGCAGGGCAAATAGGGTCTGCAGTTGCCTCTTGTGGTTTCGGCGCAGTCATCTCCGCCGTCACAATCGCAGTTGGCACCGCAATGATTCCGTAACCCGTAATCATGATCACCGATGCCACAAACTGGCCGAGCGGTGTCTGCGGAGAGATATCGCCGTAGCCAACCGTCGTCAGCGTCACAATCGCCCAATACACACTCTTCGGGATACTCGTAAAACCATTCTCCGCACCCTCGATCAAATACATCAACGACCCCAGAATCAGCACCAAATTGATCACCGCGAAAATAAACACCGCGATCTTACGCAGACTCGAGCGCAGCGCGCGCATCAACATGTTTGCCTCGCCGATATACTTTGCCAGCTTCAGCACACGGAAGATCCGCAATACACGTAGCACGCGAAGCAACATCAAGTAGTGCGCTCCAGGAATCAGTAAATCGATAAAGGTCGGCAAAATTGCCAATAAATCAACCACCCCAAAAAAACTACGCGCATAACGAGCAGGCTTATCGGAAACATACAAACGAAGCGCATACTCCAAGGTAAAGAAAATGGTAATCACCCACTCCGCCACATACAAATGCCGTCGAGTTTCCGCCTCAAGCGTCGGCAAACTCTCGATCATGACCAGCCCGACGCTGACCATAATCGTCACAATCAACGCGACATCGAACAGCTTCTCATCCCAACGATGCGATTGAAAAATAATCCGCCGACACTCTGACCGGAATCGTCCTGACATAATGACTCCCTACTCTGCTTGATTGATGAAATATACCTGCGACGGCTGCGAGCCCGGACGCGAATACGTCCCAATCAACACACGGCGCTCCGATAAAAAACTCAACTCATACGACGAGCCCGGATAGCCCGTATCACGGAGCACAAACTGTAATCGAGGCTCCTCCCCCGTCAGATCAAAGTTAGAGCGCTCTACGTTGATCGAATCAGGATTAAAATACTTCACCACCACACCGTCTATCGCAGCACTCGGAGCGACCTCGATTGTATAGCCACCATCCCCGCGAGTCCAAGCGCCAAAGAAGTCAGACTGCTCAGGCACCTTAGCAATATTCGGTGAAATCTCATATTTCGGTTGGAGGCCCTCTTGCGCCTGCACCGAACTAGCCAGCAGGCCAAACAAAACTCCGAGTAATAAAATTCGCATTCACTAATCATGCGCCTCCCAAAACCGTATGGCAAGCGGTGAATCGACGGAGCGCACCCACATCCTTAGGGCCCGCGCGGCGCGGCGCTGTCTCAAAAAGGCAAAACACTTTCGGTGATCTCTACATGTTTGTTTCTTAATCTTAATCCTACTCTTAATCTTAATCTTCTTTATTTTCTACAAGTCTTACCAGCGGCTCGATTAAGATTACGACAACGAATACGATGACGACAGCGACCATCGCAGTATGAGAATTCGCACTATTTCAGCATTGCAGCACATTATTGAGACAGCCTCCAAGCGATGTCATCTACGACTTCGGCGAACGCACCCGATAGCTCTCACTCACAAAAGGGATCTCCTTTAAGCCACGCGACTGATTGATCACAAGGGTCAAAATAAAGAAGTAGTTGCACAGCACATTGCAAAAACGGTGCAAGACGTCCGGAATTTCCACAGCTTCAGTTTCATACAAGCGCACCATCAAACGAATCGCCTTCTTCGCATTCGAACTCGCCGCGTTCAACTGGGGAACAGGTGACTCACCACGCGGCAACACAAAGCCCGACAAACAATCAGCTGTCGCCTCCTTGTGCGCGGCATAGCACCGCCTTAACCAGTCCAAATCCGCTTCAGAAATCGCACACTTCCCACGAATCGATCCGTTCAAATGATAGATCTTCGGCTGCAAAGCCTCCAGCTCCTCAATCAGCCCTGAGAACTCCGTAGGCATCGCCGCCAAAATACCACCGACCTGACGACACAACTCATCCGTCAGAATTTCGTAATCACACCTCAACGAAGCCTCGTAAATAAACGGATAACACACCTCATCGATGTTTTTACTGAGTTTTGGCTTTGGCATAATCGAAAGTCATAAGCGATACAGATCGAATTGGGCAGAATAATTTCTAGATACGGAAGATGCTACTGGGATTTCATACAGAATCATTTAAAACAAACGCAACGCTGATAAAAACCACGTCAGAGTCGCAATTATTCTGCCTATAATTATTCTTCCCTTCCCATACACCTAGATACGCATCACATTACCCGCCCACTTACCTGATGCTCACATGCACCGCCTCATCCACAACTTCCTTCCGCTCATCATCGCCACGCTCTCCGCACTCGCGGAGTCCACGATCGAGCTGCGCTATGCTGAAAATTTTGAGATTACCGAGTTCCCGACACACCGAATTCTGACCATACGCAACACGCATCCAAACACGGAATCTAAGACTCAATACGCACTCGTTTCCAAAGACACACCACTCCCCGATCTTCCCGACGGAATCACCGTAATACGCACACCCGTCGAGCGCGTCGTCGTCATGGAAACTGTCTACATCGGCTACCTCG
>Ga0209533_1004376_pt1 | contig 12248 bp, 13 predicted proteins | sample COG_04_FD_184748 | JGI IMG/M metagenome (GOLD analysis project Ga0209533, IMG submission 184748) | Pelagic Microbial community sample from North Sea - COGITO 998_met_04 (SPAdes) (version 2) | ecosystem: Environmental > Aquatic > Marine > Neritic zone/Coastal water | place: Helgoland, sampling... | reverse complement strand
GAAGCTGACGGCGGTAAAGTTCTTCTTCGCCCGGCATCGGACGGAACAGGCGTAATCGCAGGTGGCGGTTGCCGCGCGGTTCTTGAGTCTGTCGGCATCAAGAACATTCTTTCTAAGTCTCTCGGTTCGAATAACCACCTTGCAATGGTCAAGGCGACAATGGCAGCACTCGTGCAGCTTCGTTCGAACGAGGAAATCAAAAACGTCCGTTTCGGTGATAAAGCCGCTGCGGAAGCGTAAGGATTATTATAATGAATCTCGAAAACATTCCTACAATTACAGGAGCAACACACCCTACTAAGCGTCTTGGGCGCGGTGAGGGTAATGGGCGCGGTAAAACTTGCTGTCAGGGGCATAATGGCCAAAAGTCTCGTTCCGGCGGTGGTATCCGTATCGGCTTCGAGGGTGGTCAAATGCCACTCTATCGTAAGCTTCCACGTCGTGGCTTCAATAACTTTAACTTCAAGACTAGCTACCAGCTTGTCAACGTTGGGCAGCTCGCAAAACTCGAAGGAGACGTCGTCTCTCGCGAGGCTTTGATCGCAGCCGGTCTGATCCGTGACAACGAGCAAGGCGTTAAGCTGCTTGGTGATGGTGAAGTTTCCAAAGCATTTACGGTAACAGTCTGTAAAGTCTCTGCTTCTGCAAAGAAGGCAATTGAGGCAGCAGGCGGTAAGATCGTCGAAGCAACACCTGTTGTTGCAGAAACGAAGGCAGAGGCTTAATCGCATTCTCCTTTAATCGCTTCGTTTAGAGTTACCACTCATGCTATCTGCTTTCACAAATTCTCTGAAGATCCCAGAGCTGCGCCAGAAGATTTTCTTCACGCTGGCGTTGCTTTTCATCGCACGTGTCGGGGCTAATATCCCGCTCCCTGGGATGAATGTTGCCCCGATCCGCGATTTCATGGCGGATCAGGCGTCAGCCAGTGGCGGTCTTGTTGGTCTCTACAATATGTTTACCGGTGGAGCGCTCCTGAATGGAGCTGTCTTCGCTCTTGGTATCATGCCTTACATCAGTGCTTCGATCATCATGCAGTTGGTCGGCGCAGTGTTCCCCGTTATTGCTCGTTTGCAGCAAGAAGGGGATGTGGGACGTCAGAAGATCAATCAATACACTCGTTATCTGACACTTGGTATCTGTGTGGTTCAAGGTCTGCTTCTCTTGGTGGCACTTAGCACCAATCCGGGCAGCATTATTGGGCAGGGCTTTAGTCCTGAGCAGTATGGCCCCGTTGTGATTGCTGGTAAGGTGCAGTTCTTGATTACAGGCACGATCTTCCTGACGGCTGGTTCCATGATCATGGTTTGGCTTGGTGAGCAAATTACTGAGAAGGGGATCGGTAACGGTATCTCGCTCTTGATTACAATCAGCATTATTTCTGGTCTGCCTGCTGCAGTTGCATCTGCTTACCAGATGTTCGTCGCTCCCGTCGGTTCTGAAAGTGCCGCGTTGGGAGTGCCGGAAGGTGTGCTGATGCTCGCTCTCTTGTTTGTGGTGACTGCCGCCCTCGTGGCCATCACTCAAGCGCAGCGTAAGATCCCAGTTCAGTATGCAAAGCGCGTTGTCGGCCGTAAGGTCTATGGCGGGCAGAGCTCGTTCCTTCCGCTCAAGGTCAATTATGCAGGTGTCATGCCCGTCATTTTTGCCTCTGCGATCCTGATGTTTCCAACGCAGGTCCTGAGCTACCTTGGCACAGCAACTGGTATGCGTTTCTTTAACGATGTCGCTGATTCACTCGGTCGTGGTGAGCCTGCTTACTACCTCGTGTTCGGCTTCTTGATCTTCGTATTCAGTTACTTCTGGGTGTCGATGATGTTCAAGCCGGTTCAGATCGCTGACGATTTGAAGAAGAATGGTGGCTATATCCCGGGTGTTCGCCCAGGTGAGCCCACTGCGAAGTTCTTGGATCATATCATGACACGCCTCACACTGTTCGGTGCCTTGTCGCTGACTGCGATCGCGTTGTTCCCTGATATCCTCCTCTTTACTTACAACGTTCCTTTCTCTGTCGCCGTGTTCTTCGGTGGCACAGGGATGCTCATTACTGTCGGTGTTTTGCTCGATACAATGCGTCAAATCGAAACCTACCTGTTGCAGCGCCATTACGATGGCTTCCTCAAGAAGGGTAAGATCCGCGGTCGTTCTGCAGCACGTAATAAGCAACTCGTTGACTCCGCTGGCTTGCAAGATTTCTGGACCGCTTGGCGTCCGCTCTTGTTTATTGCCGTCGCACTTTTCGCCCTAGGGATCATTTCCTTCTTTCTTAACATCGGTTAAGCGAAGCCCCTGGTCGACTGTTTCCGAAGGCGCATTTTGATCTGAAATGCCTCTCCGTTTTATTTCCCGTTCTTTGAATAATCTCCTCCCTGCAAACCGATGAAAACGATTCGTTCCGACGAAGAAATCCAATCGATTCGCGAAGCCTGCCAAATCGCAGCGACTGTATTAAAGCAGTTGGTCGATGCCGTGGGTGAGGGGATGACTACCTACGATCTCGATCAACTTGGCCGCAAGGCCATCGAGGCACTGGGAGCCGAAAGCGCTTGTTACAATTATCGTAACGGTGAGCACGTCTTCCCCGCTTATACCTGCATTTCAGTCAATGAAGAAATCGTGCATGGTATTGGTAGCATGCGTCGCGCCATTCAGGGCGGTGACGTTGTTTCCATCGATGTAGTTGTTCGTTACCGCGGATTTATCGGCGACAATGCGAAGACGGTTTTGATTCCACCAGTAGTGGATGAGAACCAGAAGCTCATTGATGCAACGAGTGAAGCTCTGACCTATGCGATCAGCTTTGCGCGTGCCGGTAATCGTGTTGGCGATATTTCGAATGCTGTGCAGCGCTTTATTAAGCGTCACAATTACGGCATCGTTCGCGAGTTTGTAGGACATGGGGTAGGCGCTACGATGCATGAAGCACCGCAGATTCCGAACTATGGTCGTCGCGGCAGCGGTGCATTACTCAAGCCTGGTATGGCGCTCGCAATCGAGCCGATGATCAATCTTGGAGGTGCCGCAATCGAGATGCTCGATGATGGTTGGACCGCGGTAACACGTGATCGCAAGCCATCTGCCCACTTTGAACACACTGTTCTCGTCACTGGCGGGGATCCGGAAATCTTAACAATTCCGAAAAATTAACTTTTCAAACTAAACTTAACTGCTACGTTCCACCGTTTTCCCGTAATTCAACGGGTTATATAACATTTTTTTATCATGCCACGTATACTTGGAGTCGATATCCCCGCAAACAAGAAGCTAGAATACTCGCTTCGCTACATCTATGGCATTGGGCCAACACGCGCTAAGGCAATTGTCGAAGCGTCTGGTTTCGATGCTGATCGCCGTTCCGGTGATCTTAGCGAAGAGGAGCTCAATCAGCTCGCATCTCTTGTTGCGGATAAACAATACATCGTTGAAGGTGATCTCCGTCGTGAGCGCACTGCCAACTTAAAGCGCCTTTCGGCCATTCGCAGCTATCGTGGTATCCGCCACATGCGCGGACTTCCGGTTCGTGGCCAACGCACTAAAACAAATGCCCGCACACGCAAGGGCGCGGTCAAGCCAGTCCGTAAGTAACCATTTAGAGGATCTTTCCTATGAGCGAAGAAGAAACAAAATCTGTAGAAGAAGAAAAAGTAGTTGTTGATGCAGCCGTTGAAGGCGAAGCCGAAGCACCTGTTAAAAAGCAAGAAACTGCTGAAGATCTTCTCAAAAGCGATCTCGATGGTGTTAAAATCCGTCGTGCCAAGGGCAGCAAAAACATTACCGTCGGTATTGTGAATGTCCTCGCTACTTTCAATAACACTAAAGTGACTTTCAGCGATCCGCGCGGTAATGTTATTTCCTGGTCAAGTGCCGGTAAATGCAACTTCCGTGGCTCTCGTAAGTCCACTGCATACGCAGCGCAAGTTGTGACTCAAGATGCAGGTCGTGTCGCTATGTCGCACGGTATGAAGGAAGTCGTCGTCAAGCTCAACGGCCCAGGTATGGGACGTGACTCAGCTGTCCGCGCACTCCAGTCTTTAGGCATGGTTGTTACCGAAATTATTGATGTGACTCCGGTCCCTCATAACGGTTGCCGTGCTCCAAAACGTCGTCGTGTCTAGCGTGCATCTGCCACGTAGATACATTTAAACTAGTCCGCAGAAAACCAAAGGAAATATTATGTCCCGTTACACTGGACCAACAACCCGCATCAATCGCCGCTTCGGTCAGGCCATCTTCGCGCCTACTAAAGCATTCGAGCGTAAGCCACACCCTCCTGGTCAGCATGGACCACGCCTTCGCCGTAAATACAGCGAATACGCGATCGGCCTGAACGAAAAGCAAAAGCTTCGTTTCATGTATGGCATCACGGAAAAACAATTCCGTCTAACTTTCGAAAAGGCTAAAAGCGTTCGCGGTGTTACCGGTGAAGTGTTCCTCCAGATCTTGGAAACACGTCTCGATAGCGTCATTTACCGCTTAGGCTTTGCTAAGTCACGCGCTGGAGCTCGTCAGCTTGTCGGCCACGGTCACATTTGCGTGAACGGCCAGAAGACTGACATTGCCAGCTTCATCGTGAAGGAAGGCGACGAAATCGAAGTGCGTGAGCGCACCTCGTCTCGTCAGCTTGCGACACGCAGCATGGAAGAAAGCCAAGGTCGCACCGTTCCTGAGTGGCTCACTCTCAACGCGGACGCACTTAAAGCGACTATTAACCGCCTTCCGTCTACAGAAGAAACTGAAAACAGCATTAACGTTCAACTGATCGTTGAATTCTATAGCCGATAATCAGTTCTCGTCCATGGCCTTTCAGGTCAGACATCAGCAATTCATAGCAATCAGTTAAAACAAAGCATATTATGCCAAAGCGCTTAGGAAAATTCGAACTTCCAAACCGGCTAGTAAAAGTCGAGGACACTGCTTCCGACACTTTTGCCACATTCCAGGCTGAGCCGTTTGAAACGGGTTACGGGCACACGATCGGGAATTCTCTCCGTCGTGTTCTTCTCAGCTCCATCGAAGGTGCAGCCATCTCATCGATTAAAATCGATGGTGTGCAGCATGAGTTCCAGAGCATTGATGGTATCGTTGAAGACGTTACCGACATCGTTCTTAACCTGAAGAAGGTTCTCCTCGTTTCCGAAGTTCGCGATTCCGCGAGCCTGGTCATCGACGTTAACCGTGAAGGCCCCGTTACTGCGGCTGACATTCAACTCGACGCTAACATTAAGGTCGTAAACCCTGACCAAGTCATTTGCACACTCGACAAAGAACAGCGTTTCCTAGCTGAACTTGAAGTGCGTGTCGGACGTGGTTATTGCGCGGGTGATGACAACAAGAAGGCAGACCAGCCGATCGGCGTCATTGCGATCGACTCTCTCTTCAGCCCTGTCAAACTCGTAAAATACTCTGTCGAAAACACTCGTGTTGGACAAGAGATGGACTACGACAAGCTCATTCTTGAGATCACTACAGACGGACGTATCACTCCGGATGAAGCTCTCAAACAGAGCGCTGCAATCGTTAAGCACCACATGGACGTCTTCGATGAAGTATCGAAGGAAGACATCGAGTTCGAAAGCGAAAGCAAGGAAATCAGCGAAGAACAGAATCGCCTTCGTAAGCTGCTCAACATGAGCGTGAACGAAATCGAACTTTCCGTCCGTGCGGCTAACTGCTTGAACAACGCAAATATCACCACAGTTGGTGAACTTGCGATGAAGTCTGAGCAAGAAATGCTTAAATATCGTAACTTCGGTAAGAAGTCCCTTAACGAGATCAAAGACAAGCTCGAGCAGCTTGGCCTCTCTCTGGGAATGAAAATCGACGAGCGCCTCCTTGAAAAGGGCACTGAGCTCTAATCCCGCCACTTAGGCACAAGTAATTTAGAAAAATGCGTCACAGCAAAAGAAGACATTCACTCGGGGTCTCCGGACCACACCTTTCAGCCATGATGGGCAACCTCGCGGTTGCATTGATCACTCATGGTCGTATCCAAACCACACTGACTAAAGCCAAAGCGCTTCGTCCTTTCATCGAGAAGATCATTACACTCGCGAAGAAGGCAGAGAAGGCAAACGACTCAGCTCGTAAGCTTCACTACCGTCGCCTTGCGATCTCTCGTGTTCGTGACAAAGCTGCCGTTGCTAAACTCTTTGATGAGCGCGCGAGCGAGTTCACAGAACGCGCTGGTGGTTACACACGTATCTACAAGGTTGGTCAACGTATCGGCGATGCTGCTGAAATGGCACTAATCGAATTGATCGACGGTAACGACGAAGGCTACTCCAAGAGGCCAGCAAAGAAGGCTGCCAAAAAAGCAACCAAGAAGGCTGCTAAGGTCGAAGAGGAAGCCCCAGTAGCAGAAGAAACTGAAGCACCAGCGACTGAAGCACCAGCGACTGAAGCGGAAGCACCTGCGGCTGAAGTCACGGAAGCACCTGCGGCTGAAGAAAAGAAGCCAGTCAAGAAAGCAGCAAAAAAGGCAGCCAAGAAGGCCGCAAAGAAAGCTGTTAAGAAGGCTCCTGCTAAAGAAGAGAAGGACGCATAGTCCCTTTCCGAATTCCACTACTTTCAAAAAGCCCGTCCTGCAAAGGACGGGCTTTTTTTGGTTCGTAGAAGCGATACGTTTGTCGCTTTCTTCAGCCAAAGATCGCCATCGCAGCGGCACTCTCGCAGATCAGCCAGCCCAGTGCGACTACAAGCGCGAGTGTAAAGGTGTTCCGCAGCCAGCGCCGGCGTTTCTGCGGCAGGTCGAAGCGGTCGAAGTTTCTACCTTTGACGGATGGCTGCGAGAGATAGCTGCCGAAGTTCCCGCGAAACCCATTCCCTTTATAATCATGCTTGGGCAATGAGAAAGCTCCTGCGAATTGGGAGCGGCGGTAGCGCCATTTATAGTAAAGGTGGAACATGAATCGTGGCGATTTGGGCTGTTTTTTTAAGTTCTTTGTGGTGGCAATCTCTGTCACGACAAATTGTTGTCTTAACCGTCGAAGCTGACCAAGATTTGTGGCTTCTCAATTTTTTTAATCAATGCAAATTCCCGTATCGTGAGAATTACTACACAAACTATTTCCCTCCTGAAGGGTGAGCGCCTAATTGTTGCAGTCACTGCATACGATGCAGTCATCGCTCGTTATGCTGATGATGCAGGTGTCGACCTGATCCTCGTCGGAGACTCCGTTGGCACGACGCAGTTGGGCTTTGAGACGACTGTTCCAGTTACGCTGGAAATGATGCTGCATCACACTGCGGCGGTCGCGCGTGCGAAGCCGAATGCGCTGGTCGTTGCGGATATTCCGTTTGCAGTCGCGCATGGTGATTTCGCAGATCTATTAAACGCGTGCGTGCGCTTAATGCAGGAAGGCGGTGCAGAGGCGGTTAAGATCGAATGCGGTGCAAGCATGGCTCCTGCAGTGGAGCGTCTCACGCGGGCCGGCATTCCGGTGCTAGGGCATATCGGTTTGTTACCGCAACAGTTTCATCAGCTCGGTGGCTATCGTAAGTTCGGGCGCAGTGAGGCTGAGAAAGTTGCCCTCGTGGACGACGCGCTGGCGCTGGAGAAGGCCGGTTGTTTCTCTGTGCTCTGTGAGATGGTCGATGGCACCGTGGCCGGTGTGATTGCTCAGGAGCTATCCGTGCCTTTGATCGGTATCGGCAGTGGCCCGCATTGCGATGGGCAGATCTTAGTGACGAACGACATCCTTGGAATGACGACCGGGTATGTGCCATCGTTTGTGAAACAGTATGCGCAGCTAGGAGATCAAATTAAGGGAGCCTTTGGCGAGTATGCAGAGGATGTGAAGCAACGAAAATTTCCATCCTGAGCTGCGAGAGTTCGTGTCGGCAGGTTGTTTTCGCTTCCTAATTGTTCTTTCAGTCGCTCTAAGGGCACCCACTTCAATCACCCCTCTGGGGCAGATCGTTCCGATTTACCATCTCCGCGCTGCTCGCGCTCCGTCCAAATTTTTAATTGCTTCGTCATCTCCGGCAGACTTCAGTCCTAACTCCTTATTTTAAATTGTATCTATGAATTGTTGTATTTTAGGAGCCGGTGCTTGGGGCACTGCCATGGCCTTGCATTTAGATCGTTGCGGACATTCCGTGACATTGGTGCCTCGCCGCATCGAGCACGCCTTGGCGATCGCATCCACGCGCGAGAATGTGGACTACCTGCCTGGTTATAAGTTGCCGCATACGATTCAAATCGGCTGTGAGGTCGCACCCGTGTTGATGGAGGCCGAAGTCGTCTTCCTCGCCTGTCCTTCGAAGGCACTGCGCCAGCTGTGCGAAACGGTGCGTGCGGCAAGTGATGTCGCTTGGCAGTTGAAGCTCTTCTTGGTGATGTGCAAAGGCTTGGAGCTGGAGACATTCAAAACGCCGTCCGAGATCGTGAATGAGATCTTCCCTGACGTGGCTTGTGGTGCTTTATCAGGGCCGACATTTGCCGGCGAGGTCGCCGCGGGGAATCCGACGGCGGTGACACTGGCGGTGGGTGCGGGGCTGGAAAATGCGGAGGCCTACCAGGAAGCCTTTAGTAATGCAGCGCTGCGAGCGTATCTTTCCCACGATGTGCGCGGCACGGAGCTGGGCGGCACGCTGAAGAATGTCTATGCGATTGCTTCGGGCATGTGTGATGGTTTGAAGCTCGGCGATAATGCCAAGGCCGCGTTGTTGACGCGCAGCATGAATGAATTTGTGCAGCTAGGGCAGTTGCTTGGCGGGCAGAAGGAAACGTTTTATGGTCTCAGTGGCTTTGGTGATTTAGTTGCCACTTGCTCCGGTAGTTGGAGCCGTAATCGCACTTTTGGTGAGCGCGTGGGGCAGGGCGAGACGCCTGAGTCGATCGTTGCCGGTCAGAAGGCCGTGGTCGAAGGCTACCGTGCCACGGATTGCATGAAGCGCCTGTGCGACGAGAAGGTGATGGATGCGCCCATCCTGTCGCAAATTCACGCCATTTTGTATGATGGTCAGGAGCCGTTGTCTGCGCTGCAAGCATTGATGGGCCGTGGGCTCAAAGCCGAGTAGTTTCCGTTTTTTTACCAAAGATTTGTTATTCCAATGTCTGATCAACCGCTCTGCGAAGTCCGAAGCTCGTCGATTCACCAACGTGGCTTGTTTGCCACCTGTGATATCGAGGAAGGCACCGACATTATCCAATATATCGGCGAGAAGATCTCTAAAGAAGAGTCCAATCGCCGTGCACTTGAGTGGGAGGACAAAGCCCGCACGACCGGCGAGGGGCTGGTCTATATTTTCGAGCTCGATGACGATTGGGACTTGGACGGCCGTTTAGGCGACAATCCCGCACGCTACATGAATCACTCCTGTGATGGGAATTGTGAGGCCGTGAATAGCGAAGGCGAAAATGGAGACGGCGAGATTTGGGTCGTTGCGCGTAAGGATATCAAGAAAGATGAGGAGCTCGTCTATGATTACGGCTACGATATGGAGCACTTTTTGGATCACCCATGCTTGTGTGGGGCGGATAGCTGCATCGGCTATATCGTGCGTGAAGACCAGCGCAAGAAGGTCAAAAAGCTCCTGAAGGGCCTAAAGAAGAAAGCCAAGAAGCTGTCCGAGCAGGGGATGTAGAAGCGGCTTCCAGCCGCTTGCCTGTTTGATGATGAAAAGTGGCAGAATTTCGCTTCTACAGTCCCATCTCACAAAAAAATCCCGCAGCCTTGCGGCATACGGGATTTTGAAAAGTGAAGCGGCTGATGCTCAACCGTCGATCTGCTCTTCGAGGAACTTGATGAGTTCGTCTTCGGTCACGCGGCGTTGTTCGCAAGTGTCGCGGTCGCGTAGGGTGACGGTGCCATCCTTTTCGATGGTGTCGAAGTCGATGGTGATGCCAAACGGTGTGCCGATTTCGTCCTGGCGACGGTAGCGGCGACCGATGGCACCGGAAGCATCGTAGAAGACATTCCAGCGGCGTTGTAGCTTTTTGTAGAGTGCTTGCGCACGCTCAACCAGTTCGGGCTTGTTCTTGAGCAGTGGGAAGATGGCGGCTTTGACGGGTGCAATCTTCGGGCTGAACTTGAGTAGTGTGCGCTTCTCGACCTTACCCTTGTCGTTGGGCACTTCGTCTTCGGTGTAAGCGGCGCTGAGAACGGCCAAGATAGTGCGGTCGACACCAAGCGATGGCTCGATGACGTGTGGCACGTATTTCTCTTTAGCGGCTTCGTCGAAGATAGTCATCGACTTGCCTGAGTGCTCCTGGTGCTGCTTTAGGTCGTAGTCGCCGCGGCAGGCAATGCCCCAGAGTTCTTGCTCGCCGTGTGGGAACTGGAACATGAGGTCGGTGGTGGCTTGCGAATAGAATGCGAGCTTGTCTTCGGGGTGGATGTCTTCGGTGATCCCTTCGCGAGGTAGGCCGATGGATACGAGCCAGTCGATGCAAGTGTCGATCCATTCGCGGTGCAGTGTTTTCCAGTCAGCGTTCGGGGAGATGAAGTATTCGATCTCCATTTGCTCGAATTCACGCGAGCGGAAGATGAAGTTGCGCGGAGTGATCTCGTTACGGAACGCTTTGCCGATTTGAGCGATGCCAAATGGGATTTTTACACGGCCGGTATCGACGATGTTCTTGTAGTTGGCGAAGATGCCTTGTGCGGTTTCCGGGCGTAAGTAAGCCACTGCAGAGTCGTCAGCGAGTGGGCCGACCTTGGTTTCAAACATTAGCTTGAACTCTCGTGGTGCGGTCAACGAGCCAGGCTTGCCAGTCGCAGGGGAAGGGATGAGGTCATATTCTTCCGGCTTCGACTCGGTGTAGTCCTTAAGGACGATGGCTTCGAGCTCGCCTTGCTTGCCGGCTTTGCGCTTGAGCGTGGCAGCAGCTTTTTCAGCCACTTCCTGTTGCTCCGGGCATTCGACTACGGAGACGTAGCCAATGGTTTCGCCTTCGACAATGACGGGTGCGAAGAAGAGCTGATCAGCGCGGTAGCGGAGCTTGGACTCTTTGCAGTCGACCATCGGATCGGAGAATCCATCGACGTGGCCGGAAGCCTTCCAGATGTCCGGGTGCATGATGATGGTTGAGTCGAGGCCTTCGATGTCGTCGCGGCGTTGCACCATATCGCGCCACCAAGCTTGCTTGATGTTGTTGCGGAGCTCGACGCCGAGCGGCCCGTAATCGTAAAAACCATTATAGCCGCCGTATATTTCGGAGGAGGGAAAGATGAAGCCGCGGCGCTTACAGAGGCCGACGATTTCTTCCATGAGACTATCACTGGATGCTTTTGCTGTCATAAGCCGCCAAAAGATGGTGTTTTGAATTATTGGGTCAAGGTTGGAAAGTGAGCTGCGCTGTGGGGGCAGTGGCTATGCAAACTTGCGGGTTATTCGTAGTCCTTGCCGTCGTTTGATCAAATCAGAGACATTTCTAGGAGACCGTGACTGATGGAATGAACGCTCAACATGAAACTTTAAACGTTGCTTCGCCATCTCCGGCAGACCTCCGTCAGCGCACAAGGATGAGTGTTTTAACTTGGATGTTGAGCGTTGAGCGTTGGACGTTCGAGCGAAGCGTTCCGAGTCTTAGGCCTTGGCTCCATGTTGCATTGGCTGCGCTGGGCGAATCCTTGCATTGCCACGGGTGCAGAATGTGCCTTTATCATTTCAACAATGGACGAACCACAGACAACCGAAACGAAGACGACCACGCCGAACGAGCCAAAGGCACCCAGAGAGTTAGAAGGCGCGTCGCGTATTGCGATGGGCATCTTTGGTTTTTTCCTGCGCATGTGGACGCGGAGTTTACGTTTTCATTTCGGTGACGATGTGCAGGCGTTTTTGGATAAGCCGGCGCAGCCGGCGGTGGTGATCTTATGGCACAATCGTATCTTGTTGGCACCTGAATTATTTCGGCGTTATTTGCCAGAGCGTAAGTTGGCGGGGTTGATTAGTGCGAGCAGTGACGGTGCGTGGCTGGCGGGTTTTTTCGAGCAACTTGGGATTAAGCCAGTGCGTGGCTCACGTCATGGTCGTGGGATGCAGGCATTTCGGGAATTGCTGAAAGTGAGCCGTGCTGGGTATGACATTGGTATTACGCCAGATGGTTCGCGCGGGCCGATCTACGATATGAAGGCTGGTGCGGCGACGCTCGCAGTTCGTGGAGGGGCACCGATCCTGCTATTGTCTTATAATTACACACGCGCTTGGCGCTTAAAGAGCTGGGACCGTTTTTATATTCCTCTACCGTTTAGCCGGATTAATGTGCGCGTGGATGATGTCGGGTCTGGTAAGGAGTTGGC
>Ga0209533_1004372_pt1 | contig 12254 bp, 7 predicted proteins | sample COG_04_FD_184748 | JGI IMG/M metagenome (GOLD analysis project Ga0209533, IMG submission 184748) | Pelagic Microbial community sample from North Sea - COGITO 998_met_04 (SPAdes) (version 2) | ecosystem: Environmental > Aquatic > Marine > Neritic zone/Coastal water | place: Helgoland, sampling... | reverse complement strand
TTACTCGTGAAAAGGGTTGCGCTTGACGTCTTGCTCATTGGGGCTGCCTTGTCGGTTGGCGAATAGTGGCCATAAAATAAGTATGTTGTGGTCTCGCCAATTATTTGGTATAAAAGTATACCTTTTGGGTAAAGGCAGTAGTCTCCTTGAAGGTTATACGATCATTTACACCACAGGTCAATCGTTACAAGGCTGGTGTTGCAAAGGCAGTGATAAAAAGTGTTAGTTGTAACCGACCTCGACTATCAGTCTTACCCTATAACCTCAACCAGGAGTTTTTGTGAGTCAGCCTCTTAGCGGTATTCGCGTCCTCGACCTTACCCATATGTTGTCAGGACCCTATGGCAGCATGATCCTCGCTGATCTGGGTGCAGAAACGATCAAGATTGAACCTCTGGCCGGTGAGGGTACACGCAAACTCTTGGCCACAGATCCGAATAACTCTCTCGACGGCATGGGGGCTTACTACATTACCCTGAACCGCAATAAGAAAAGCGTTGCAGTAGACCTCAAGACTGCAGAGGGCTTGGCGCTATTTAAAGATCTGGTCTGCAATGTAGATATTGTTATCAATAATTTTGGTGCCGGGGTGCCTGAGCGGCTGGGTATTGATTACGCGTCTCTAAGCGCGGTGAATCCTCGTATTATCACCTGTACGGTGTCGGGCTTTGGTTCCGATGGCCCGGGCAGCAAACGACCGGCTTTTGATCAGGTGGCTCAAGCTATGGGGGGCGGTATGTCGATTACCGGGCCGAATCAAGAAACCATGGTACGTGCGGGTATCCCGATAGGGGATCTCGGCGGTGGCATGTTTGGCGTGATGGGAATTTTAGCGGCGCTCTATGAACGTGAGCGCAGCGGTCAGGGCCAGCATGTGGATATTTCCATGTTGGATTGCCAGATTTCTATGCTCAACTATATGGCGACCATGCATTTTCTTTCGGCAGAGGATCCCTATCCCATAGGCAACAGTCACTTTGTTCATGTGCCCTACAATACTTTTACCTGCTCAGATGGATCAATCGTGATTGCGGTGATCACCGACAACTTTTGGGTCAATCTCAAGGGCGTAGTTAACTGTGCTGAGTTTGAGAATGCCAAGTACGATACCCAGCCCGGTCGCTGGGAAGACCGTGAGATGATCAATGCTCGACTCAATGAGTTATTGAGCGTTAATAGCTGCGCACATTGGTTGGGGTTATTTGAAGCTCAACGTATTCCCTGTGCTCCGGTCAACACCCTGAGTCAGGCCCTTGCCGACACCCAGGTATTACACCGCAATATGGTGGTGGATTTAAAGCACCCCAATGGCAACTCGACTAAGGGGCCGGGCAATCCGATTAAGCTATCCCGCAGCAGTGATGAGGTGTTTACTGCGGCGCCTACCCTGGGGCAACACACAGATGAAGTTATGACCCAATTGCTCAATTTGAGCGTAGAACAAATTCAACAGATGAAAGACCAGGGGATTATTAAATAATGTCGGAATCAGTTTTTATCACCGATGTTGGGCCACGAGATGGTTTGCAGAATCAGCCAAAAGTTCTCTCCATAGATGAGCGCCTCCAGCTGGTGCGTGCCATTGCCGCTGCAGGCGTGCCGCAAATTGAGGTTGGCAGTTTTGTTTCACCCAAGGCAGTTCCAGCTATGGCTGGCACAGATCAGGTCTTGGCCGCGCTAGAGGCGCCTGAGTTTGCCACGCCAACCATTGCGCTTATTCCCAATATGAAAGGCTATGAATTAGCCCGCGCCGCCGGTGCCAAAACAGTCACCATGGTGCTCTATGCCAGCGACGGTATGGCGCAAAAGAATGCCGCCATGAGCATGCTTGAAACTGAAGCGGTTACTCTGGATATTCTCAAATTAGCCAAGCAAGATGGCATAGAGGTGATAGCCACCATCGCCGTGTCCTTTGAATGTCCATTTGATGGGCCCACAGATCCCGCCTTGGTACAAACTATAGTGGCAAAGTTTCTTGACGCTGGTGCAGATCAGCTGGTTTTGGCAGATAGTATTGGCGCTGCCCATCCACAGCAGGTGCGAGAATTGACTGCTGCACTGGTTGCGACACATGGGTCAGCGCAGCTCGGCTGTCACTTCCACGATTCCAGAGCCATGGGTCTGGCCAATGTCTATGCTGCGGTCGAGTCGGGTATTCGACGTTTCGACAGTTCCATTGCTGGGTTGGGTGGCTGCCCTTTCGCTCCAGGAGCATCGGGTAATGTGGCCACCGATGATATAGCGATGATGTTGCAGCAGATGGGTTTTGACACCGGAATTGATTTAGATACACTGATGGAGGCGTCGGATTTGGCCGAGACATTAACGGGCACCGCGCCTGGTGGAAGATCCAAGGCTTGGTTGAAGGGTTATTTGGCAAAGCAAGAGAGATAAAAAGCAAGCCAGTAAATAGCGACCTTGAGAAATAGATAGCCAGTAACTCAAGATTATAAAAATAAGATTAGAACAATAAAATTCATAAAAAATGCTCGGAGACAGAGATGAGTTATAGGTTAGGGGTAGATGTAGGGGGAACGTTCACAGACCTTCTGTTGATCAATGAAGGGACCGGGGAAACCCATACTGCCAAAGTGCCGTCCACACCGGAGGATTCCTCTATAGGTGTACTCAATGGTATTGCCCGTATCTGCGACGAGTCTGGGGTCAATCCAGCTGAGATTAGCCGGGTGATGCACGGAACCACTGTGGCAACCAACGCGGTGCTGACTGGACGCGGTGCAAAAGTCGGTCTGGTAACTACTGCGGGCTATGAAGACACTTTGCAGGTAGCACGATCCTTCTGCCCTGGCGGTCTGGGTGGTTGGGTAAGCTTTGTGAAAAAGCCCTTATTAGCCCCTCTCGAATTAACCATTGGTGCCCATGAGCGTATGAGTGCTGATGGCGAGGTGGTTAGAGCACTGGATGAAGACCAACTCCGTGCCGATCTGACAACACTGCATGCCACAGGTGAGGTGGAAGCCTTAACCATCTGTTTTATCAATGCCTATATCAATGGTGCCAATGAACAGCGCGCCAGTGAAATTGCCGCTGAAATCTTTACCGATACGCCAATTTCTATCTCCAGCGATGTAGTGCCGGAGATGCAGGAATATGAGCGCACCGAAACCACTGTAGTGAATTCCTATGTGCGTCCTGAAGTGGCTAGCTATGTGAGTAACTTGCAGGCAGCTCTGGACGACAAGATGGGTCCAGATACTCAGCTGTCGATTCTGCGTTCCGACGGCGGTCTGGCCTCGGCCCGCGCCTCGGCAGAGTCGCCGGTGGATATGCTGATGTCGGGTCCCGCTGGAGGTGTCTCTGGAGCGATCTACTTCTGTAGCCGCGCCGGATATGACAATATTTTGACCTGCGATATGGGTGGTACCTCCACTGATGTGGCCCTCATTCAAAACTCTCGGGCTCGTGTACGTCGCGAGACCATTGTTGCTGATGTCCGCGTTCGCGCTCCTTCAGTGGATGTGCGCACAGTGGGTGCCGGTGGTGGTTCTATTGCCTTTGTTCCAGAGCTGACCAAAGCGCTGCGTGTAGGTCCTGAGTCTGCAGGTGCAGTGCCCGGTCCCGCTTGCTATATGAAAGGCGGCGTTCAGCCCACTGTGTGCGATGCCAATGTGGTGCTCGGCTATCTGCCTTCAGATGTGCAGCTGGGCGGCAAGATGGAGATTAATCGCGAAGCCTCTGTGGCGGCAGTGCAGTCGGTTGCCGATGCCATGGGTATTGACCTGATGGCTGCGGCTGAGGGCATTATTAAGATTGCCAATGAATCCATGTTTGGTGCATTGCGCCTAGTGTCAGTGGAGCAGGGTTACGATCCCCGTGACTTTGCCCTAGTCGGCTTCGGCGGTGCAGGTCCGCTGCATGCCAATGCTCTGGGTGTACTGACCGATGCTTGGCCAGTAATTATCCCACCTGGTCCCGGTGTGCTCTGTGCCTATGGTGACGCCACTACTCAGGTCCAGGATGAAGCGGCGCGAACCTATCTGACCATGGCCGGTGATCTAACTGATGAGCAATTGACTGCGGATCTGATGGAGTTGCAGGTAAGGGCTGGGGATGCATTGCTAAAAGACAATATTCCCGCCTCGGAACATGAGATTTCCTATCAGGCAGATCTGCGTTATGCGGGACAGGCTTTCCAGATCACTATCGACTTTACTGAAGCCGAGCTCAAAGAAAAGGGCGTTGCTCTGCTAACCGGCCAGTTCGATGCCGAGCACGAGCAGCTATTTACCTTTAAGTTGGATGATGGTCACGAGATCTTAATGATTCGTGCCCTGGCTAAGGCCAAGGCCAAAGCCATTGCCGAGCGTCAAATTGGTCAGACTGGTATGAGTCTTGAAGAGTGCAAGATTGCCAGCAGCCGTTTCTATTACGAAGGGGATTGGTACGACTCCACTATCTACGATCGCAATAAGCTCAGTACTGGATTAGAGGTCTCAGGCCCGGCGATTGTCGGAGAAATGGACTCCACTACCGTAGTGTTGCCGGGCTATGTTGCCACGGTAGATAGGGTTGGCAATTTACTTATTAATCCACAGGGGAGTAATTAATCATGAGCGCAAGACTATTAGAAACTAACCATGATCCCCTAAAGCGTATTGATGTAGATGGTGTCACCGTCGATATTATTGAGAATGCCCTGCGCAATGCCCGTGAAGAGATGGACGCGGTGCTATTTAGAACGGCTATGTCTCCCGGTATCCGTGAGCAGGGTGACTGCTTCCCGATGATTGCCAACAAAGAAGGCAAGATGGTGGTGGGGCAGTTCGGTTCATTTATCGGGCCCTTTTTAGAAGCCTATGACGAAGAGATCGAAGAGGGGGATATTATCCTCACCAATGATCCCTATATGTGTAATGCGGCAGTCTCCCACCTGCCGGATTGGGTGGTGTTGGTGCCAATCTTTAAAGATGGTCGCCATATTGCTTGGTCGGCGATGTTTGGTCATATGTCGGACAACGGCGGTATGGTGCCGGGGTCGATTCCCATTCAGGCGACCACGATCTTCCAGGAAGGTATTCGTATTCCCCCCACCAAGCTCTACAAAAAAGGCGTGTTACAGGCGGATCTTCTGGAATTGATTTTGCACAATGTGCGCACCCCCCAGTGGAACCGTTTCGATCTCAACGCATTGGTGGCAGCCTGCAATACTGCGGCCAAGCGCTGTGTGGAACTGGCCATTCGCTTTGGTGACGATGTGTTGTTCTCCACCATGGATATTATGTTGCAGCGCAACTATGAAGCCATGAAACATATTATCGGTATGTTTATTCCTGAAGAGCCCCGCGAGTTTGAAGATTATATCTGCGATGACGGCATGGGCATGGGTCCCTACAAAATTAAATGCACCATGTGGCGTGAGGGGGAGAAGGCGATCTTTGATTTTGCCGGCACTGATCCTCAGGCGCAAAGCTCAGTGAACTTCTTCTTGAACGAAGATATGTTCAAAATGTTCTTCGGCTCTTTCACGATCAATGTAGTGGATCCACAGATTGTGTTTAACGACGGCTTCTATGATCTGGTGGATGTGCGTATTCCTCAGGGCACGTTGTTAAAGCCCAATTATCCTGCGGCACTGTCTGGCAGAACCCATGCTCTGGGGCGTATCTTTGATGTGCTGGGTGCTCTGTTGGGTATGGGTGCACCAGAGATGATGCTCAATGCCGCTGGCTTCTCGGATTCGCCTCACCTGTTTTTCTCTGGCTACGACAGCCGTGAAGGCAAGGGCAATGAGTGGTTCCAGCTGTTCCAGATTGGTTTCGGCGGTGTTCCCGGTCGCCCGGTGGGGGATGGGCCCGACGGTCACAGTCTCTGGCCAGGCTTTACCAATGTACCTAATGAATTTATCGAGTCCTATTTCCCGCTGCGTATCGAGCGCTATGAAACCATTCCAGATTCTGGGGGTGCAGGTTTGCACCGTGGCGGCAATGGCTTGAGTGTTGCCTATAGGTTCCTCTGTGATGGCGATATAGGCATTCACGATGATCGCTGGCTGACCTATCCCTGGGGTGTGCTCGGGGGTGAAACCGGACTGCGCTCCACCAAGAAATTGGTCCGTGCCGATGGCTCTGAAGAGTCCCTGCCGGCCAAGGTGGAAGGCATCAAGGTGAAGACCGGCGATGTGCTCTATTTCAACACCTGGGGCGGCGGTGGCTGGGGTGACCCATTTGCCCGCGATCCAGAATTGGTGCGCCAGGATGTGGCCCGTAGACTGGTTTCTGTCGAAGGTGCCAAGCGTTATGGCGTAGTGATGTCGGCTGATAAGACGGTTGATCAGGCTGCGACAGAGGTTTTGCGTGCACAGTTGATTGCGGCGCGGGGGGATAATAGTGCGTTATTTAACTTCGGTGGCGACCTGGAAGATATTCGCGGGCGCTGCGAAGCGGAAACTCACTTGCCAGCGCCAGTGAAGCCTACGTTTGTTGGGGCAAAGTAAATTATTTAAACGCGGTAAAAACAACAAAAATAAAAGTAAAACAAATATTAAAACAAACATTAAAACATTAGAAAAAAACCATAAAAGTAAATGAGGGGAAAAATCATGAAACCAATTAACAGTAGGAATGTTATGGCAATGGCAATTATGGCCAGCCTAGCAACCACCTCGGTGGCCGAAATTACTATTGAAGAGGTTGTTGTATCGGCGCGTAAGCGTGCGGAAAATCTTCAAGAAGTACCTATAGCAGTAACCGCTTTTACCGAGGCTCAAATCGAGAGTGCCGGCATTCAGCGTCCAGCTGACTTTATTAGTCTAATGCCCAATGTGACCATGGTTGACTCCGCTAACGTGGGTGATACGCAGGTTAGTATTCGCGGTATTGTTTCAACCCGTGATGCAGAATCTACCTTTGCCTACGTGGTCGACGGTGTGCTGGTAACCAATCCTAACGGCTTTAACGAAGAACTCATGGATGTGAGTCAGATTGAAGTGCTTAAAGGCCCTCAGGGCGCACTCTACGGCCGTAACGCGGTGGCTGGTGCGATTATTGTCACCACCAACCGCCCCGATGAAGAGTTTGAAGGCAAGATGAAAGTCGGTGCCGGTAATAATGGCTCTAAGAATGCCAGCTTAACCCTAAGTGGTGGTTTGGCTGAAGGTGTTCTGGGTCGTGTCAGTGTCAGTCAACGTGAGACCGATGGTCATTACAGTAATTCATTTACGGGCGCTAAGTCTGTTGATTTTATGGAAGACACTACGGTTCGCGGTCGTTTGATCTGGGACGTTAATGAAGAGTTGTCCTTTGATGTCCGCGCAGGTATGAGCGAAGTAAGCGGCGGCGCGATTAACTTTAATGCGGTGTTTGCACTGCCTGCATTTGCCAATGATTTTGGTCTTGGGCCAACATTCTTTGCCGACGTTAATGATCAAGAGTTTATTTTCTCCAATAATGTTCCCGGTGAGAATGAGCAAGAGACCTCGGAGTTTTCAGTTAAGGCGGATTGGGATCGCGATGGTGTCGATGTCAGCTTGGTGCTTAGCTACAGTGATCTGGAAGAGTATTTGCTGTCCGATGGCACCAGTGCCACATTTTATGGTTATGAATTAACCGATGCCTGTCAGGCCGATCGGGCCACATTAAATAATATGCCTGTCGAAATTGGCGGTGCTGGACGATCTGACTTGTTTGGTGAATTCTTCGCTCCATTCGGCGTGTTCCCGTCGGGTATAGAGCAAGAATTTACCGGTATCTATGGTCCCTATACCCCGACAGCCTGTGATGGCTATCAGTATCAGGAACGCAATCAATCCGATACCAGCTTAGAACTTCGTCTGACCTCAGATGATGATGCTGAAATCAGCTGGATTGCCGGTGTCTATGCCGCTGAGATCGAGCGTGAAGTTGTAGTTTCCTATGGTGCTGATACGGGCAACGGTTTTTTGCGCCAGGGTTACGTAGGTCCAACAGGCCCTAATCCAACCGACCTAATGTTCAGTGATCAGTTTGATACCTCGGTAATGGCGGTATTTGGCCAGCTTGAGTTTGATATAACAGACGATATGGAAGTGGCTTTTGCTGCCCGTTATGATCGCGAAGAGCGCGATGTCAGAAACCAAGTGCCCAATGAAGTGGGTTCAGGGTTGAACGGCAATTCTACTGGCTCTATTAACCCTGCATTTGCTGCGAACCCAGATGGTATTCCCAATCGAAGTGCTACCTTTAGCCATTTTCAGCCTAAGGTTACCTGGAGCTGGAATGCTGCTGAAGACATAAACGTCTATGCAAGCTGGGGTGTAGGTTTCCGCAGTGGTGGCTTTAACTCCATTGGCAGCGAGGCACTGATCGATCTCTGGTACAACAATGATGGCGATGGCACTAACCCCGGTGCTCTGGTGGATGGCAAGCTGTCAGTAAAAGATGAGTATGACAAAGAAGTGTCTACCAGCATTGAGTTTGGTAGCAAGATGGAGTTCTTTGATAACCGCTTGCGGGTCAATGCATCGGTCTTTTCTACTGATGTTGACGACAACCAGTTCTTTGAGTTCTATGCTGGCCCATTTGGCTTGATGCGCGTGGTAACCACCATTGAAGAGCTGCAGATCCAAGGCTTTGAAATGGACTTTAACGCTGTGCTCACAGAGAATCTCTCAATGTTTGGTGGTATGGGTATTCTCGACAGTGAAATCAAGCGCAACAATCACCGTCCAGCAACTGTTGGCAATGAGGCTCCCCAGGCGCCAGATCGTACTTATAACTTAGGTGCGCAGTTTGAAACCGAAGTGAGTTCCGGTGTTAACCTGACGGCACGTCTGGATTGGCAGTATGTTGGTGAGATGGCGTTCCACACCCTGCAGGGCGAGGCTACGCCGAGTATCTGGCAGGTATTCTATCCTGGTGCCACTATTACTCAGGACTTCAGCAAGGCCAAGCGCGATGCCTACGACACACTCAATGCACGTATCTCTCTGGATGGTGAGAATTGGGGCGTAACTCTTTGGGGCCGCAACATTGCCGATGAAAAGTATCTGGAAGAGATCATTCCAGCGCCCGAATTTGGTGGCTCATTTGTCCACCCAGGTGCTAAAGACTCTTACGGTATTGACTTTAACTACCGTTTCTAAAATAGCGTAGTATCAATAGCGGGCTCTGCTCCTTGTTAGGGGAAGTGGAGTCCGCTTTTTTACGACTAAAAAATACTGGTGAGAATGGCTATGACCTCGAACAACCTGCAGCAAAATCCTCTCGGCCTGACGTCTAGGCCGGCCCTGCTATTGGTGGATATGATTAATGGCTTTACCGATCCGGCCTGTGCTCTTGGAACCGCCTGTCCTGAGGTGGTTGCGGCAAATGTGCAATTGCTCGAGGCATTTAGAGCTCTGGGTCTGCCGGTGTTTTTCACCACGGTGGTTTACCACAGCGAACAGCAAGCCGAGGTATTTCGGCGGAAGGTGCCGGCGTTAAATGTCTTGCAGCCAAATAGTCACTGGGTAAAAGTTGATTCGGCGTTAGAGCCACTTGAGGGCGAGCCGGTGATAGAGAAACAGTGGGCCAGTGCTTTTTTTTCGACGGATCTAGATCAGCAGTTATCTGCGCTAGGTGTGGATTCCATCGTTGTCACAGGTTTAACCACCAGTGGCTGTGTGCGCGCCTCTGCGGTGGATGGGTTGCAGAATGATTATCAGGTAGTGATTGCCGAAGAGGCTGTGGGGGATAGAAACCCTGAGGCGCACCGCGCTAATCTATTTGATCTAAATGCTAAGTACGCTGACGTGCTGCCGGTTGCGCAGGTGCTGAGTCAGTTAACAGCACTCTGTGGTGACAGGGGTTAAGCCGGGTGCGAAAAGCGTGTGCTTAGGAACGTGTATTTAAAAGCGTGTATTTAAGAGCCTCTATTTAAGAGCTGCGTACTTACCGCGATTAAAGATCAGTGGCTCTAGCCCATTGTCTCTAAATTCAATCACCCGGCCGACCAAAATAATGTGGTCGCCGCCTTCATATTGGTTCTCAATCTGACATTCAAAGCAGGCGCTGTAGTGGGGCAGAATAGGCACGCCCGCTAAGCCTTCAGTGCATGCCAAATCGGCAAACTTATCCGCACCGCTTTTAGCAAACAGATTAGACGTAGCCTCTTGATCTGCGGCGAGTACGTGGATGGCAAAAGACTCTGCGCCGATAAAGTCATCAAAACAGTTGGATTCGCGTGCGACACTCCAGAGCACCAGCGCTGGATCCAGCGACACCGAGTTAAAGCTATTGGCGGTCATACCAACTTTTTGGCCATCTTTGCCCAGGGCAGTAATTACGGTGATACCGGTGGCGAAACTACCCAGCGCATTGCGGAAATCCAGAGCTTGCTGTTTTTTATCAGACTGTTTTTGATCAGACATAGGTTCTTATTGAATTCTTATATTAGGTTATCGGTGAAACGTTGCTAGGGTCGGTTTAAGAGCCCGGCAACGGAGCGCGCTTCAATTAATCGCGCATGATCCGTTGCCTGTCCCTTTGTTGCAAGGATTATCGCTGGTTTTTTATTACATCGCAGCGGCGAGACGAGTGCCCTGATTAATAGCGCGCTTTGCATCCAATTCTGAGGCCAGATCGGCGCCGCCGATTAGGTGATGAGGAATATTTAGCCCCTCGACCAGGTCGCGCAGGGGATCCTGTCCGGCACAGATAATAATTGTGTCCACATCCAATACTTTCGGCTCGTCGCCCACGGTGAGGTGCAGTCCCTGATCATCAATTTTCTGATAGTCACAGCTTGGCATTAGACGCACACCCTTCATTTGCAAGCCGGCACGGTGTATCCAACCAGTGGTTTTACCCAGACCTGAGCCCACTCTGGTGCTCTTGCGCTGGAGTAGGTAAACCTCGCGCGGGGAGGGCTCTGGTTGAGCTGTAACTCCTTCGATTCCTGAGCGTGAGCCAAAGGTCATATCAATTCCCCACTCTTTCATAAAGGCGGGAATATTCTGGCTGGTAGCTTCGCCGCTGTGGGTAATGTACTCGGCTGTATCAAAACCGATGCCGCCGGCCCCGATAATCGCAACCTTGTTGCCGACGTGCTTTTTAGCACCAATCACATCAAGGTAGTTGAGTACCTTGGGGTGATCTATGCCTTCAATGTCAGGCATTCTAGGCGCGATGCCAGTGGCAATGACCACTTCATCAAAGCCACCGTTGTTGAGCTGCTCTGCGGTAACTCGAGTGTTGAGTTGTAGGTCGACACCGGTGAGCTCGATCTGCTTGCCGTAGTAGCGCAGAGTTTCATAAAACTCTTCTTTGCCGGGAATCTGCTTGGCAATATTAAACTGGCCGCCAATTTCGCTGGCAGAGTCAAACAAGGTCACGCTGTGGCCTCTAGATGCAGCGATAGTGGCTGCTGAGAGCCCAGCTGGGCCAGCGCCGACAACAGCAATGTTCTTCACTGCGGTGGTGGGGTTGATATGCAATTCGGTTTCATGACAGGCCCGGGGGTTAACCAGACAGCTGGTCATCTGACCACCAAACACATGGTCAAGACAAGCTTGGTTACAGCCGATGCAGGTATTGATCTCATCGGCGCGGTTTTCGACGGCTTTGATCACAAAGTCAGGATCAGCCAAAAAGGGACGCGCCATGGAGATCATATCGGCATCGCCGCGCTCCAATACTTCTTCCGCCATTTCCGGAGTGTTAATGCGGTTAGAGGTGATTACCGGCACTGAGAGCTCTTTTCTAAAGTGGGCGGTGACCCAGGTAAAGGCTGCGCGGGGTACTTTGGTAGCAATAGTAGGAATCTTGGCTTCATGCCAGCCGATACCTGTATTGATAATCGTGGCGCCAGCTTCTTCTACTGCTCTGCCCAGCTGAATCACTTCTTCAGATGTGCTGCCACCCTCAACCAGATCGAGCATCGACAGGCGGAAAATAATAATAAAGTGCTCGCCGACGGCCTCACGCACTCGGCGAACTACTTCAATTGGCAGGCGTATGCGGTTCTCATAGCTGCCACCCCAGTCGTCGTCGCGCTGGTTGGTCCGTGCAGCGATAAACTGATTCAGGAAGTAGCCTTCCGAGCCCATAATCTCAACGCCGTCATAACCGGCTTTCTGGGCCTGTACTGAGGTGAAGACAAAGTCATCGATCTGCTTGTGAATGCCTTCTTCATCGAGGGCGCGGGGTGTGAAGGGGTTGATCGCAGATTTGATCGCCGAAGGAGCGACCTGATCCGGTGAGTAGGCATAACGACCAGTGTGCAGAATCTGCATACAGATTTTTCCGTCGTGAGCATGCACCGCATCGGTAATCATTTTA
>Ga0209533_1004369_pt1 | contig 12265 bp, 11 predicted proteins | sample COG_04_FD_184748 | JGI IMG/M metagenome (GOLD analysis project Ga0209533, IMG submission 184748) | Pelagic Microbial community sample from North Sea - COGITO 998_met_04 (SPAdes) (version 2) | ecosystem: Environmental > Aquatic > Marine > Neritic zone/Coastal water | place: Helgoland, sampling... | reverse complement strand
CTACGATCCCCAGCGGGGCGAAGCCCGTGGACCCCGCAAGCGCAGTGCAGATACGGCTGAGCTGGGTCTTGGTGATTGCATCGATTGTTCCCTGTGCGTCCAGGTTTGCCCAACAGGGATCGATATTCGTGATGGGTTGCAGTACGAGTGTATTAACTGTGCGAATTGTATTGATGCCTGTGACTCGATCATGACCAAGATGGACTACGCGCCGGGGTTGATCTCCTATACCACGGAAAACCAGTTGGCGGGCCAGGGTTGGACCTGGAAGCGTCCCAAGTTGCTAGCCTATGGGATGGCGGTGCTCATGATGATAACGCTGTTTGCCTATAGTCTGGCGACTCGAATGCCCCTTGAGCTGGATGTCATGCGCAACCGCGGTGAGTTATATCAGGAAGTTGCCGGGGGGCTGATTCGCAATACTTATCTGCTTAAGGTCATCAATATGGATCGTCAAGCCCACGCTTATCAGCTAAGTGTTACTGGGCTGCCGACGCCTCGCCTGGTGCCTGACGCCATCATAATGGCGCCTGCTGGTGAGATTGTGGAAATCTCTATTGATGTGTTGGTGGATCCTGATGCCTTGCGCGGGGTCAACACCGAGATCGAGTTCAGGGTTGAGACAGAGGATGGCCGTTGGTACGCGACCAGTGAGAGTCGTTATCTGGGGCCCGCGCCACTAAGGGGATCTTATGGCCGCTGAACGATCCACGAATGCGCCTGCCTCCTCGCTGCCCGACAGTGATATGTTGCCTTGGTATCGTTATACCTGGCCTTGGGTGTTGATTGCGATCCCGTTTGCGGCGGTCCTATTTGGCATCCTGATGATCTATATGGTCACGCACTACCCTGACGATCTGATGGTCGATAACTATTATAAAGAAGGTATGGCAATCAATCAGTCGCTGGCGATGGATGCGGCGGCACAAGCATTGAACGTCGAGGCGGTCCTGCTCAAGGTTGACGCCGAGCAAATTCAGTTTGCCGTTCAAGGTGTCACCGACAGCGTCGTGGTCCTTGAGCTATTTCATGTTACCAACCAGGCGCTGGATCAAAAATGGCTACTGTATCCTGAACCGGACGCGCCCGAATCAAACACGTTGATCTACACGGCGATTAGCGAGGGTATAGAGGTGCCTCTCAGCATGCAGGGTGTTTGGTATTTGCAACTCAGTGGCGCTGACGACCATTGGCGATTGCGCGAGCGTATTAAGACGCCTGTCCGACAGCTAGTGCTACATAGCCGATGATACACGTGGCCGAGAACCCCATGACGACGACTCGGCAGCCGCTGCCAGATCCGAATTTAGCTGCCCGGCGCCTCGATTTTGCGGAAAGTATTTCAAGTCGTAATGCCTCGACACAACTGTCAGTTCGAGTTCCGGATATTCGTTGTGCCGCTTGTTCTCTCGCCATCGAGCGGCTTTTGAGTGGCATGCCTGACGTCACTCGGGTGGCGACTAATCTTGCCGACAAGCGGGTTGTTGTGGATTTCACCGCCGGCGATGCCTTTGACTTCGTTGATGCTATTGAAGGACTGGGTTATACGGTGTTGCCTGATCGCCTGAATCTGGCGCAGGCGGCGTTGCAGCAAGAACGTAAATCGATGTTGGCGCGGTTGGGTGTTGCGGGTATTGGTATGATGCAGGTGATGATGTTCGCTTTGGCCAGTTATTTAGCTGGGTCGGGCGGTATTGAACCTGCCTATGAGGGACTGATGCGCTGGGCGAGCCTGGCTGTCGCAACGCCCATTGCCCTGTACAGTGCAATGCCGTTTCATCAGGGCGCACTCCGTGATCTGCGCAATCGTCATCTAGGTATGGATATCCCGATTTCTCTGGCGATTCTGGCGGCCTATGGTTTAAGTCTGGTTAACACGATTTTACATGCCGACGTTGTGTATTTCGACTCGGTCTGTATGTTCGCTTTCTTGTTGCTTATCGGTCGCTATGTGGAGCTGGGCTCGCGGCAGAAATATCAGCTGAGCCAGAACCTCAACGATCATCTCTTGCCCGCGGCGGTGCAGCTTCTGGTGGCAGGTGAGCCTGGGCCCTATGTATCCGTCAAGGCTGTGCCGGTGGGAGCCAGAGTCAAGATTGGTGCAGATCAGGTTATTCCCGTGGATGGCATTGTTGTCGGTGGCCAGGCGAGCGTAAATGAAGCGGCTTTTACCGGTGAAAGCGTGCCCGTTAGCAAGGTGGTCAGCAGTCTAGTGTTGGCCGGTTCTCGCCTGGTGGATGGCGAGTTACAGATTGAATGCACGACAGCCTATGAAGATTTTGTTCTGACTCGGATCTCAGTGTTGTTCCGAGAGTCGAGTCTCTACAAACCCCGATTTTCTCTGCTGGCTGATCAAATAGCAGGCTACTTCGTGGGCTTTATTTTGTTGGTGACAATGGCAAGTGCCTTGTTTTGGTTGAGCGTAGGCTCCGACCAATGGTTCAGTATTGCACTGGCGGTACTTGTGGTTTCGTGCCCATGTGCTTTGTCGCTGGCGACGCCCGTCGCTTATACCGTCGCGATCGCGGCCTTGCGAAATTACGGCGTTGTAATCCGCAATGGTGGATTTCTTGAGCGCCTGGCGGCAATAGACGGCATCGTTTTCGACAAAACAGGTACCCTGACCACCGGTGCGCTGCAACTCGGCGCGGTGGAGTTGTTGGTGCCTGGCATGAATCGGAATCAGGCCGTAGATATTGCCGCGGCCCTTGAGCGAGGTACCCTGCATCCCATCGCTAAGGCATTTGTTGGTGGTGCGAGCCTCGTAGCAGAGAATATTCACGTTAGTGCGGGCGAAGGGGTGAGCGGTCACATCGACGGTCAGTACTATCGTTTAGGTAAGCCCAATTTCGCGGCGGGCAGGCCAATGCCTCCGCCGCCTGCCGCGGGGATGTGGATATTACTGGCGGCAGAAGCGCCGCTGGCATGGTTGCAACTGATTGATGAGCCGCGACCTGAAGCCGTGGATGTGGTTGCCGGGCTACTGAAGCAGGGTTATTCGGTAGGGTTGCTCTCAGGAGACGCCGCCGCAGAGGGGCGGCGAATTGCTGTATTGCTGGGAATTACAGATATCACGACAGATGTAGCGCCTGCTGCCAAGGTTGCAGATGTCCAGCGGCGCCAAGCATTGGGCGCGCGCCTGCTGATGGTAGGCGATGGTATCAATGATGCGGCGGCCATGGCCAGCGCACACACTTCTATTGCTATCAGTCCGGCAGATGTGGTTGTGCAAGAAGCCGCGGATGCGACCCTATTGACAAATTCTTTGAGTTCTTTGCCCGTACTTCTTAGGTTTTCGAAGCAGGTCAGGCGGATTATTCGACAGAATGTAGGCTGGGCCATAGCCTACAATCTGTGTGTGATTCCGCTGGCAGTGGCCGGGTTGCTGCAGCCATGGATGGCGGCTCTGGGTATGTCTTTGAGCTCATTGTTAGTCGTTTTCAATGCCAACCGACTCAGGGAGGTGCGAGGCTCATGGAAATAGTCTTTGTTCTCGTGCCCGTAAGTCTGCTTATTGTCGTGGTTGCCCTATGGGCGTTTGTTTGGTCCGTGCGTAACGATCAATACGACGATTTAGATAAAGAAGCCTATCGCATATTGTTTGACGAGGTGGTCGAGACGCCTGGCTCGTTACCGATTCAGGCGGATGAGTCGAAGAGTCTGTTGCAGGAGCAACATCGAATTGAAGGTTCTAATCTCAAATAATCCAGAAGAACGCAGGAGAACGCTATGAATCATCTGTTTGGTATTTTGTTAAGCCCTCGGCAGGAATGGGAAAAAATACGGAGTAGTGCTGGCTCGGTTGTCGGTCACTACCTCAAGTATTTGTTGTGGATGGCCATGCTGGCGCCAATCGCCTGGTACTACGGTTCGACTCAGATCGGCTGGCAGATAGGTGGGCGGGTCATCAAGCTCACCAGCGAGAGTGCTGCGCAAATTATGCTGCTGTTTTTTGTCGCCATCCTGCTCGCCTCAGCCTTTCTTGGCTATATGATTCACTGGATGTCAGAAACTTATGGTGCGGAGAGTTCATCGCTGGGTAAAGGGGTCAGTATTGCGGGTTATACACTAACGCCTTTATTTGTCTGCGGCCTGACTGGATTCTACCCTGTGCTGTGGCTCGATATGTTGTTGGGTTGCGCTGCTGCAGCGTACACGGTGTACCTGTTATATATCGGTGTACCCATTGTGATGCAGATTCCTAAGGAACGAGGTTTTTTGTTTGCCAGCGCCATGGTGGGTGTGGCCCTGGTATTATGCGCGGCGTTACTGGGTGCAACTGTTATCCTCTGGGAAATGGGTGCTATGCCAATTTTTACGGATTAAGCCAGTCACAGATTAAGCCCGTCTCGGGTTAACCTTTCACAGATAGAGTCTGCGGCGCATGCCCTGTGGGAGTGGAGCGGAGTTTGTGACTTACGGTGACAGGATGAGCGAGATCGTGATCCAGGCCACAATCTCGCTCACTGCCGAGGTCTCAGTCTGGCAGACCGAGAACGCGCTTGCTGATAATGTTCATCTGGACTTCGTTGGTGCCACCATAAATAGTCACAGCACGACTACTCAGCCAGTTCTTCGTGGTTTCGAGCTCCTTGTTATCAAAGCCCTCGCCCTGCCAGCCGATGCCTTGAGTTCCCATTAGTTTGGATTTCAGCTCGGCGCTATTGCGGGCCAAATTTGAGCCGACTAACTTGAAGATAGAGGTCGCAGCACCAGGGGTTTTGCCGCTTGAGGCTTCCTGTACAACTCGTTGGGCTGTTAGCTGGAATGCGCGCTCTGTCATCGAATGATCGAGAATCTCGGCGCGTACGCCGTGATCTGCGATCTTGCCGTCAACTTTGCCAATATACTCGGCAGCGATTTCTGCAAATTCATTGCGCTTGACCTCACCTGGCTTGCGCTTTTTGGCGCCACCTGAGAGGCCGCCGATACCGGAACGCTCAAACTGCAGGAGGCGCTTGCCAACCGTCCAGCCCTTGTTCAATTCGCCCACCAAGTCTTCCCGTTTGGCGAGGGCATCGTCAAAGAAGGTCTCACAAAAGGGTGAAGAACCAGAAATTAACGAGATCGGTTTAATCGTCACGCCGGGCTGCAGCATATCCAGTAATACAAAACTGATGCCGTCATGCTTGGAGGCAGTGGGATCGGTTCTAACCAGGGCGAACATCCAGTTTGCATACTGAGCGCCGGAGGTCCAAACCTTCTGGCCGTTGATCACGAAGTTATCGCCATCAATAACAGCCTTGGTTTGCAGTGCGGCCAAATCAGAACCCGCGCCGGGTTCGCTGTAACCTTGGCACCAAGTTGCTTCGCCACTGACGATCTTCGGCAGGTGACGCTTCTTTTGTTCTTCCGTACCATACTCAAGCAAAGTCGGCCCGATCATGGCTAAACCCATGCCCGAACTGGCAGCGACGGCCTTGATGCGGCCCATTTCCTGCGCCAATACCTGAGCTTCTGCTGCGGAGAGCCCGCCGCCGGCATACTCCTTCGGCCAAGTGGGCGCTGTCCAGCCCCGTGCAGCCATGACCTTCAGCCATTGTCGAGCATCATCGGTATCATAAATGAGGTGGGCATCTTCCCAGTGAAAAGTGCGGTTACGCATGGTCTGGGGACAATTGGCCTCGAGCCAAGTGCGGGTTTCCTCGCGGAAAGCATCTAAATTCGACATCGTTTACTCCTTGAATTCGTCTGTACGCCAGTAAGCCATAAATATTGTTTGGTGCAAACGACTATTAGTGGGGTAGATAGCGTTCGATTCGCTGGGTTCTGAGATTCAGATCGCTCGGCTACGACCTAGCTTACCCCATCGACCATGGCTCGCTTGCCAATCCAGACCGCGATCGCCTGAGCGATTAGCTCACCCTGCTGGTTGAAAATCGCTGATCCTGCAAAGTGTTTTTTGCCATCGACGTTAATTGGCCAGGCAGTGACTACCAGCGGCTCGCCCGCTCGGACCCGGCCGTGCACGCTGGCGGTCATACGACCCAGTAATCCCGTGAGCTGGCCCGCGTGAAAGTAGGCCAATTGCCCTGGGCAATCCAATGCTGTCCATAAAAACCTGGCGGGTAACTGGCCATCTGAATCCCCCCATTCGGCGCGGGTTTGCCAAGCGGCAGCGACCTGTCCGCCTTCCAAGGGTGCGGCATAGACCTGCAAGCCAGTTGAGTGACCGGCGCCGCAGCAGAAGCAGATCGGGTGAAGCCCCAGGCTGCCGGGCATGGGAGAGTCCTGTCGTTGTTGGAGCGGTATAGCGAGGTGTCTGACAGCCAGTGCTTGTTGAAAAGTAGGCGGTGCAGGAATATCGAGACTGAAGGGTTGAGGCCTGACTTCAGCGATCAGGGTCCTGGTGCTAGTTGTCTCGCCGGTATTGTCAGCGTCGCTCTCGATTGTCACCGAAGCCTGGTTCGCAGCGTCATGACGATGGACGCTCATCGCGGCGTCTAGGGGAATAGGGGCGCGCAAGGTGACTTCCACGGCTTGGTCTGGGGCCTGCTGTACTTGCTCTGCAAACGCACCGGCGACGTAGCCGCCATTGCCTGATTTTGGAGGGCCGCGAAAGCGCTCCGGGATGGTGATATGTTTTTGCATTGTCTCAATTTCCAGTCAAAGTCTTTGCCCCGCGCCGTGCAGTGAATCTATGCCACTCTAGGTATTTCACTTAAGTGGGCGCCGGTGGCGAATAGGGCCATCGGTTGTGTCGAGCGAACCGGATATTAGGTCAATGTCGTCGCGACAGCAAACGGCACGGATCAATCAGTTCCGCGCGGCTACGCTTGGGTTTGGGGTCAATGCCTTGATGGTGATGACACCGAGAGCCTCGAGTGTCTCTCGATTAATTAAGTCACTTGAGTGCAACAGGATTGCGACTTTAGTAGTGATGGGCGTGTATCCCAGTAGCAGAGAAATATCGTGGCGCAGCTTTGTCGAGACCCGAGAATCAACAATAATGGCGGAGAGATCGTCTAAGTGGGCAATGATATTGATCGCCTCAGAGATGTTCCTCGCATAGACGATATTGTTTGGATCTAGCCCCCCGTGATCTTGAACCAGACGCTGCAGAGTGGGGTCCAGATCGGGCTGGTTTTGTGCAAGGATTTTGTTATCTAGATCAATTGCTAAAATGGTCATGTTAGATCATTCATAGGCTAAAAACAGGCAACTATTATTGTCGTGACAAAGCCATCTAGTCGTTGATGCAAGTCAATGAGGGAGATTGGTTCATGGGTGAGACTGCTTGGCATCGGTATCCAGCGCCGGCACCGTGAAAGGAATTTCCTTCGGCGATTGTGAAGCGGGTTGGCCGTTATCGATACAGGATCGATACAGGATCGATACAGGATCGACAGGGTAGCGACACGTTAGCGACACGGTATTGAGAGAGTGGAGTTGAAGGACACTTTTAGTGTGCTGGGCGGAGCCAGGTGTTACAGGTCATTGGTCAGGGACTATTAGCAAAATATTATCGGTAATAAGCGGATTGGTTTAAGTTTAGGGGCCTGGATTCATCAATAGAATGTGAAGATTGTTTCAGGGTGCAATCTTCCACGCTAGAGTTCAGGCCTCTTTTAAACTCTTATTTTTTGAAAGCTGTTTTAGAAAGCTGTTTTAGAAAGCTGTTTTAGAAAGCCGTTTTGGAAAGCCGCTTTTGACGATAAGCTCCACGACCTTCACGACCTTCACGACCTCCACTATCTTAACGACCTCCACTATCTTCACGACCTCCACTATCTTCACGACCTCCACGACAAGATTCACAACGCAATACTAACGCTGAATCGCCAAGGGCTATGGTCGAGGATGTGCTACGGTCTGCTGATGAATGGCGCTCGGCCCCAAGCAACCCAGCGAATCAATGTTGAGTCCGTACTGAAAAGTTCAACGCCGTGCTGCCGCCTCATAGGCAGGCTCCTTCTGCGCTATTTCACAAAGTCGATGATGATCCAGTATGCAAACTTCTTTGCCATCGACTTTGAGAATGTCGTTCTTCTGTAGTCTCGTAAAGATCCGACTGACAGTCTCAACTGCCAGGCCAAGATAGTTGCCAATATCGGTTCTAGCCATCGGCAATCGAAATGAGGTCGGCGACAAGTGACGCTGCCGATAGCGTGAGGACAGGCCCAAAAGGAAGCTGCCGATGCGTTCTTCGGCAGTCTTCTTGCCGAGCAGCAACTGCAACTGCTGATCCTCGCTGATCTCATGACTTAGAAGACGATACATATGAGACTGCATGCTTGGGATTCGGCGAGATAGTTCTTCTAACCGATTGAAGGGTATTTCGCAGACGGCGGTGGTTTCGAGGGCCTTGGCGGAGCTGATGTGATGCCCGGAGTTGATGGCGTCAAGACCGAACATTTCGCCGGGTAAGTAAAACCCGATAACATGTTCGTCACCTTCGCGATCGACGCTGAAAGTTTTCACCGCGCCAGATCTAACCGTATATAAAGAGGAGAATTTGTCCCCGGCTTCGAATACGGTTTTATTCCGCTGTATAGGTTTGCTGCGTTTGAGCGCAGCATCGACGATTTCTACTTCTTTTTCTGAGAGGGAGTGTGGCATGCATAAGCCGTTGAGGCTGCATGCTTGGCACGATACTGTATATTTTCGCTGGATATCCATATGTGCTCCAAAGTTAAATCAGGGTGCAGCGTTAAAAGTCGCGGTGCAGCTAATCACTCAGTGAAGCTAATAATGAGCAGTTTCGCTATAATAAAGCTTGTTGAGTGCATTGCGCAATAGCGCAAGCTCATCACTAACATCAAGGGATCCGGTACCGCCCTGTACTCGTATCCTTTTCCATTGACTTAACGAGAGCTCGAAGATATCCAATGCCTGATTCAAACAAGATAGTAGTCAGCTGGTTAGCTGTTGTTTGTACTACAATTTTCGCCATGATTGTCGTCGGCGGAATTACTCGCTTGACCGACAGTGGCCTATCGATGGTGGAGTGGCGGCCGATAATGGGCACCTTGCCACCACTAAACGCGGCGGAGTGGCAAACAGCCTTCGAGGCTTATCAGCAGTACCCCGAGTATCAGCAAGAAAATCAGCATATGGATCTGGCTGCCTTTAAACCCATTTTCTATTGGGAATATGGCCATCGTCTGCTGGGCCGGCTGATTGGCTTGATATATTTTGTGCCTTTTGTCCTCCTTTGGGTGGCGGGCCGAATCAAAAAGCCGCTGGTGCCGAAGCTGCTATTGGGACTGATACTCGGCGGCCTGCAGGGTCTGATGGGCTGGTATATGGTTAAGAGTGGTCTGGTGGATATCCCCAGAGTCAGTCACTTCCGCTTGGCGGCCCATTTACTGCTCGCCTTATCGATTCTTTCTTACTTGTTCTGGCTCATTCTGCACTTGATTGAGGTCAAGCGAGTGTCAATTGGCGCCAACGGTATCAAACCATTGATCTACGGTTTTGTGGTGTGTCTCGGGTTGCAACTGACCTGGGGTGCATTTACCGCGGGCAGCCATGCAGGTCTGGGCTACAACACCTTTCCGCTGATGAATGACCAATGGGTTGCAGAGGCGGTCTTCAGTATGCAACCCTGGTGGCTCAGCGTGTTCGAGAGTACCGCAACTATACAGTTCGTCCATCGGTGGTTGGGCGCGCTCGTTTTGATTCTGGCGGCGATTATCTGGTTCCGTAGTTTGACGGGACAGTCTCGGCAGTTCCGATGGGCGGTCAGTCTGGTTTTCTTCGCGACGTTGGTCCAGTTCGGGTTGGGTGTGTTTACCCTGATCTACGTCATTCCTATTGAGCTGGCAAGTCTGCATCAAGCGTGGGCCTGTGTGTTGCTGTTGTCTGTGGTGTATTTGGTCTACATCGTTCGTGCGCCTAGCGACTCGATGGATTTAGGCAGAGCCACACCTTGAAAATTTGTCTCGGACAGATCAACACCACACCAGGCGACTTCGCCGGAAATTTCTTGGCGATTCGTCGTGGGATCGATATCGCGAGTGAAGCGGGTTGCGATCTTATTGTTTTCCCGGAGTTAACGATTCCGGGTTACCTGAGCCAAGACCTGCTGTACCACCCTGAGTTTATCGATCGTAACCTGGCAGTCTTAGACGAAGTGCGGGCCTACACTGGCCAAGTTGCTTCGAGCTTGCATGTCGTGGTGGGTTACGTTGAACGTAATCCTAAGCTCGGCAAGCCATTCCTGAACATGGCCGCCGTGATATCCGCAGGTGAGACCCAAGGGACTTACGCAAAGCAACTGTTACCTTTCTACGATGTGTTTGATGAATTGCGATATTTTGAACCCGGTGATGACCTGCTGATTCTGCCGATCAATGGCCAGAATGTGGGGGTCACGATCTGTGAGGATCTTTGGAATGATAAGGGTTCGGATGGCTACAATTACGCCAATAATCCGCTGCAACAATATCGAGAGGCAGGCGTTAATGTCGTGCTGTCTTTGAATAGCTCACCCTTTGTTCATGGTAAAACCGAGCAACGTATGAAGGTCATAGCGCCGAGCACGGAAGGCGGAATGACTCTAATTTATGTGAACCAGCGCGGTGGCCAAGATGAGTTGGTCTTCGATGGCCAAAGTTTTGTGGTACGTGATGGTGATTTGATCCATCTTGTGGAGGAGGTCTTCGAGGACAGCTTTGATGTGGTGGATCTGAGCCAGGCTCCTGTTCAGTTAGCAAAAGTGTATGAAGCAACGCAACAATCCAAGCTGCAGGTACGAACGCCGAATTTATATGATTTGCTGGTACTGGGCTTGCGAGACTATGCGGAAAAATCCGGATTTACGCAGTTGGTGTTGGCGTCCAGTGGCGGTGTCGACAGTGCGGTTGTCTGCAAACTGGCCTGTGACGCTGTGGGGCCCGCTAATGTCCACGCGATCCGAATGCCGTCGATTTTTAGTACGTCCCATTCCCGGGATGACGCATTATTACTGCATCAACGATTAGGTTGCTGGGACTATGAGGTTGAAGTGGAACATCAGTCAGTGGTGAATATGCTGAACACCCGATTCAGTCAGCACCGGGACGATCCCATGAATCTTGTGACGGCAAAATTGAAAGCTCAGGCTTATGCGGGCGTTGCAGATGAGAATATTCAAGCACGAATTCGCGATGTGTACGTCATGCATTTCAGCAACGCTTATGGCGCCATGCCTTTGTCTACAGGTAATAAAACTGAATCTGCCTGCGGCTACTACACGCACTTTGACATGAACTTCAGTTACGCGCCGATCAAAGATCTGTATAAGTACCAGGTGATGGAAATTGCTCGGGGCGCTGTGGAGATACCGGATAATGTTTGGCAAAAGCCCCCCAGTGCTGAGTTGGCTCATGGTCAGATCGATGAGGAGTCATTGCTGTCCTATGCTATCTTAGATCCCATCGTCAGAGCCTATGTGGAGGATTACATCAGCACCTTTGCGCGATTTGATCGCTGGGTGAGACAGCGCATTGCCGCGTCAGATGCTATCTCGCTCGACGTGGAACTACTGCGTCGCTGGTTCGACTCCGCCGCCGCACCAGCGGAGTTTGAGCGCATTATCCGTTTGATCGGCCGAATGGAATTTAAACGCCGGCAAACCTGCCCAGGCACCAAGGTTTCCAAGGTAGCGTTCGGTATCGGCCGAAGAATTCCGATTGTCGAAAAATGGTCCTAGCTCGATAAGCACGGGTTCCGAACGCCGGCACCGACATGAATGCGGGAATGCGTTGACCGTGCTTGATAATGCCCTAGTTAGCATCTTCAATACTAATGCGTCTGCCCATCGCCCCGGGTGCCTTCGGCGCGGTGATGGACAAGATACCATCTCGGTAGGTTGCACGGGCCCCGCTACTGTCCACCGGGGCAGGCAAGGGAACGACCCGCTCAAAGCGACCATAAGCACGTTCTGATACATGGTATTGGCCTTGCTTGGCGTCCCGTTGATAGTGTCTTTCGCCGCGAATGTTGAGTGTCAAATTATCGACGCTGATCTGGAAGTCTGCAGTGCGCATGCCGGGGGCTTCAAGTTGGACCTTGATCTCTTGGTCCGTTTCAAACACGTCTGCGGATAAAACCCCCCACTGATACGGTTGGCGGGAATCTGAGGATTGTTCAGCTGCTTCGTCCTCACTGGGTGTAAACCGAGTAATCGCTTGGCGAGTCTTCTGCCACAAATGTTGCCAGCCCTCGGCGAGACTATCCAGCCCTTCTCGAAGATTATGGGAAAGATGTTCCAGTGTGCTCATTGTGGTTCTCCTGGTTCCTGTTAGCGTGTGGTTCAGCGTGTGGTTCAGCATGTAAAGCA
>Ga0209533_1004367_pt1 | contig 12266 bp, 9 predicted proteins | sample COG_04_FD_184748 | JGI IMG/M metagenome (GOLD analysis project Ga0209533, IMG submission 184748) | Pelagic Microbial community sample from North Sea - COGITO 998_met_04 (SPAdes) (version 2) | ecosystem: Environmental > Aquatic > Marine > Neritic zone/Coastal water | place: Helgoland, sampling... | reverse complement strand
TTCAATATTTCTTATTTTATCAACCATGATTTTGAGTTCATGAGGCTCTATACTGGTTGAATGATCAGGGCCAAACATTTTTTTATTTAACGTAAAATGCTTTTCAATAATAGTTGCTCCTAAAGCAGCTACAGCAATTGGCACCTCAATACCGATAGAGTGATCTGAATATCCTATATCTAATTTCAATTTATCACGCATATATTTTATTGCATTTAAATTTAAATCTTTGAATGGGCTTGGATATTCTGAATTACAATGCAAAACAGTTAGCTTATTTCTTTTTGTACCAGACTTAATTAACACTCTAATTGCATCTTTGATTTCCTTAATAGTTGACATTCCTGTGGACAGAATGAGTTTTTTATTTAATTTTCCAAGAAATCTTAAAAGAGGTAGGTTTGTTATTTCGCCTGAGGGTATTTTGAAAACATTTACTTTTAATTTTATTAAAAAATTAGCACTTTCAATATCAAATGGCGATGACATGAATAATATATTATTTTTTTTACATTCTTTAATGCACTCCAGATGCATTTTTTTAGTTAGCTCAAGCTGTTTAAGCATTTGATATTGTTTCTTATTCTTATCATGCTTTGAAATTTGATATTTTGCTTTTTTTGCTTTTTTGGTAACCAAAGTATCTGCTTTAAATGTTTGAAATTTTACTGCATCAGCACCAGATTTTGCTGCTTCCTTAATTAAATTTTTAGCAAATTTAATCTTCCCGTTATGATTAACCCCTGCTTCAGCAATAATAAATATTTTTTTTTTTTTCATTTATTTTTTGAATACACTATTTAACTAATATACCTTATATTAATTAAATGTTTTTTTTAAAAAAAAATTTTGAAAGCATGACTATCTAGCAATTTTTTAAAATTTAATTTTGAAAAGTCAAATTTTGAAATAGAAGGTAGTAAAGAAAAAGTAAGTGATATTCTTCTCTTATCCTCTGGTACAGCTCCTTTGTGGAGTATATTGGGCGCATTGAACATACAAAAAGTTCCTTTTTTACCATATACAGTTTGGGGTAAAATTTTTAACTCTTTAATAAATTTATTTTTTTTCCATCTCGAAAACTTTAATTCTTTATAAGTCTTAACAATTTCTTTGTCGTCTAAATATTGAAAACCCCCACCAACTTCACTAACATCATCTAAATATATAATAAAATTCAATAAACGTGGGGAATAATTATCTAAATGCCACGCATTACTAAAAACATCAATTTCACAATCATTTCTTATTTTAGGAGGAATTAAATTATAATTAACATTGAAAAATGCTATTTGAAAATTTTTATTAATAATTTTTTCTTCGATTAATTGATGCAATACAGACTTTATCAAAAATGATATTTGAGTAAAATTATCATTTGTGTCGGTAAGTCTTTTATGAATTTCAACATTATTAATAAAAGTGCTTTTAAAATTGCTTAGTGATGAAATAATTTTATCATAGTCAATATAATTTTTTAATGTGGAGTTATAGATTTTCTTTTTAAATTCAAATCTATCTTTCAAATAAAAATCATACTTATCTAAAATTTTATAAATTAATGAGATCGTGCTTTCTGCAAAATAATATCTATAATCACTAGAAATAAATTTAAGTGGATAAAAAAAGTAATTTATTAGTTTGTATATAAATTTTATTGAAACATACATAAAAGTAATTTTAAATATTTTAAATTTATTTTTTTATAAGCAACTAAAGATTCAGATATGTGGCTACCTATATATCCAGCACCACCAGTAATTAAAATATTCATAAATAAAAATTTTATATTTATTATTAAATTAATAGTTATTACCTGTAAATACTTTTGAAAAATGAATTATTAATTATAAATTGATTGACTTTTATTTTTTTTACTAAATATTAACTTTGTATTGAATTATGGTGGGGAATTAATGAGAATTTCATTTGCTGTGCCTGCAACCGTAAAGTCGGAGTGCCACCCAATATAGTCCGCTGTTGAATGATGGCCAGGGAAAGTCTAGTTCTGCAATATTAATTAACAACGGCATATTATTAATAGTTCCATAAATTAAATGGAAGCAAAAAAGGTATGCTTATGGTTAAAGTTTCTCTAACATTAATTTTATTATTAATAACAAATGTTTATGCTTTAGATGACTGCAAGTGGAATAATCAAGAAGGAATTCAGTGTATAACTATATCTAAAACTAACAATGCATCAAAAGTTTCTGAGGAAGGGATAAATAAGGTTATTATAACCAAACAAGAAATTGAAAAATCAGGACATAACAATTTAACCGATATCTTAAAATCAATTAATGGAGTAAATATTTACCAAAGTGGAGGCATAGGACAAATGTCCTCTGTTTTTATGAGAGGATCAAAGTCAAATCACACACTTGTCATGTTGAATGGCATAGCTATTAATGATCAATCAGTCACTGATGGAATGCATGATTTTGGTCAAGACTTTGTTCAAAGTATTGAGCAAATAGAAGTTTATAAAGGGTCTAGTGGAGCTCATTTTGGACCAAGTGCAGTAGCTGGTGCAATAAATTTTATAACGGCAATCGACTATACAAACTCATATTCAGTTAGTGGATTTGATGACAGAAATAATTCTACAGACATTAATTATACAAAAATAACTGATAATGATTGGCATCTAAATATAAATGGAACAATAAATCAAAGCCTTATAGGTAGTGCCAAACCTCAGGGAACAGAAGATGATGGCACACTAAATAAACAAATAAATCTCAATTCTGAAAAATGGTTAAATAATAATACAAAAATAAAATCAACTATTTATGTAAGAGAAACAAGAACATATTATGATGATTTTGGTTTTGGTCAAAAAGGTGACATTGGCTATGTTATGGATAATACAATGCATGCCATTCAAACTAGCTTAGAAAGAGTTAATAAGGATATGGAAGATTTACTAACATTTCATTGGCATGCATATGGAAAACAAATTGATGATGGTGGTTTTACAGATAGCTATGATAGTCAGGCCTTTATAACTAGATATGAAAAAAAAATTAATTCGTTTGAAAAATTATCTTTTGGGTATGGTTCTGAATACAAATATGACTGGGGTGCCTTCATAAATGATGGTGCTTCATTTAATTCTGCTACAAAAGGACATGTTAAAGATTTCGCAGTATTTGTAAATGCTGGGTTCAAAATTTTAGAAAACTCTATTATTTCATTTTATGGAAGAAAAGATCATCATAACACGGCAGGAGCAAATGATACTTATAAAATAAATTTTTTACAAAAAGTTAATGATAATTTCAATTTTGGAGCAAGTACTTCAACTGCAGTAAGGAATCCAACATTATATGAATTATTTGGATCCAATAATTTTGGTTATCAGGGAAATATAAACCTAAAAGCTGAAAAAAGTAAAACTAATGAAATTTATACATCATATAATTTTTTAGATAATTTTACTTTATCCTCAACAGCGTACAGAACAAATCTTTCAGATCGTTTAGAATTTAATAGTTCATTCACTGCAGTTGAAAATAAAATAGTGGATCTAAGTCATGATGGTCTAGAAAATGAGTTAAAATATGAGGGGAAAAATCATGCTTTATCAATTTTTGCAGACTTTTCTACAAGTAAAACTTTAACCGGACAAAAACAATTAAGAAGACCTGATACAAAATATGGTTCAAATTTTTCAAAAAAATTTATTAACAGTAATTTTGGAGATTTTAATATGAATCTAAATTATATTCACACTGGAAAACATATTGATTTTGATTCAGCAAATGTAGTCACAAAAAGCACTGATATAATAGATGTAAATTTTTTAAAAAATTTTAATGGGTCAATATGGAATTTAAGTATTACCAATTTATTGAACGAAAGATATGAAAGACCTTTGACTTTTAATACTGAAGGACGACAATTTAGAATTGGCTTTAAGAATAAATATTAATTGCTATTGCGTGTTTCTTGGATATGATATTTTTTTTATGCAGTATTTAAAAATTTTTATTGGAGTATTTCTAGTATTGGCTGCAAGTAGGTTTATCCCTCATCCACCAAATTTTACAAGCCTTATAGCTCTAAGTTTCTATATACCCGCACTATTTGGAGTGCCGTTCGTAAGCTTGGTAATTGTTGCGTTTGTTATAACAGATCTGGTAATTGGTATGCACAGTATTGTTTTTTTTACGTGGGGCAGTATTGTTATAATTGGAATAATATCCAAATATTTTATAAAAAAAACAACTACAAGAATTAGCGGTGTAATGCTTAGTGTATGTATATTTTTTATAATTAGCAATTTTGGGGTTTGGGTTTTGGGTTCATATGAATACAGTTTCAAAGGTTTACTGGAGTGCTACATTGCAGCGATACCATTTTTTGGAAATACAATTATTTCAACTTTAATTTTTTCAACTTTAATTGAGATCATTTTTTCAATATATAAAAATAATAAATATTTATTAAGTAGAGCAAAATAATTTAAATAATTATCAAATTATATTTTTAATTGACCTGAAACTTAAAAATATTTAACTTGATTTTTACAATCTATTAAATCGAATAAAAAAATTAGATAATGATATTTTTTTAATTTTAGATCACAATAAAAACATTGCTATATACTTTTTAAAAATTTGATATGATTGTTTTTTAATAACTATAATTTTATTTAATAATTTTTATAATAAACATTAAAAATGAATATCGTTCAAGAAATCATTATGAAGGCAAAAATAATGCCTTTAAGACTAAATCCTGGAATTGAGTCTTTAGAAATTTTTCAAAAAACAGGTTTAATGTTTATGCAATATTCAAGTGACCCATCAAACGAAAGCATATTTAAACCCATCTCAATGGTGGAACCAGGTTTTATTCTAATTTTACCAATAATTTCAAATATAACAAAAATTGCTTACGAAACTATAGCTAACTATTTTTTTTATTTTTTACTTTTTTTGAGTATGTTATCAATTTTTTACTTTATATCAAAATCAATAAATAAAATTAATTATAAAATTTATTCTTATTTTTTCGTAATTTTGGTTAATTTCTATATGCATAATCGACTGTTTGGCTTAGTAGTTGAATGGTTATTATATTTTTACTCAGCACAGTTAATAATTCCATTAATAATTTTAATTATAAATAAAAAATTAAACGGAAATTTTTTTTTGATTGGAGCTATTTTCTTTATGGGAGTGTTGATAGATCAGTTTCGTAGTTATGCAAGTTTAGGAGCTATAATTTTTTTAACATTTGCACTTATTTATCACAAAGAGCAGTTTTTTAAAAAAAGCTTAATTTTTATTATGTTTATATTTTATTTAATAATTCCACAAATTTTAAATAGCTATATTGAAAACAAACAAAAAGAAAATTATTACAAGTTATATAACACTAACTATCATACAGATGTTAAAGTTAGTGCATCAGTTTGGTATACAACCTATCGAGGCTTAGGCTTTATAAATGGAAAGCTTAAAGGATACAATGATGAAGTAATACATGAATTTTTAGAGGGAGAAAAAAATAATAAACATTTTGCACCATCCGATGAAAACAATAAGTTATTAAAGGGAGAAATAATACGCATAATCAAAACTGATCCCAGTTTTGCTTTAAGATTATATAGTGCAAAGTTTGGAGTTATTTTGACCTACTTTATTATATTTGCAAACATAGGCCTATATTTCATGTTAAAAAGCAATGGAGTTACTAAGTTTACAAAAGTATTATTCATGTTGGCTTTTTTTTGCTATTCAATTCCACCTCTTTTAGCTATTCCGGTTCTCCCTTATCTTGGAGGCATAATAGGTCTCGGAATGATTTTGCACTGTTACATGTTAAGCTTAAAAAAACCTGACTTTTCTAAAAATTAATTAGAAAAAAATAATAATTCATCCGTTTGTATAAAAATCTAGGAATTAAAAGAAGAAGGTTTTTGAGTAAGATAGCTATTTTTGGGTAATAAAATAATTTTGAAATTGGTTTTTAATTTTTTACATAGATATGTTTAGCTATAAATTTTGATGAAGATGATAATAATTTTTTAACAAACGTCTTTGGTTCATTAAAATCATTTATAAATCCTATTCTAAAAATTTGAATATAAGGTTTTTCATATTTAAAGTAGTGCATTAAAGATTTTAGCAAATTAACAAATTGATAAGGATTTTGGTATACATTTTTTAATAATTAATATAATGATTTGAAAAATGTAGCATCAGTTATATTTATATTTTTGCTTATGAAAGAACTGTCAGTTGTTATACCAGACTATAAATCATTATTTTTAGAAAAAAATATTCAAAGTGCAATATCATTGAATCCATCTGAAATAATTGTCTCTAATTTTAAAACTGACTATACAGATTCTTTAAAAGAAAAATACAGCTCTCAAATAAATATAAAATTTTTAGATTTTGGAAAGAAAAAAAACCCTGGTGATAACAGGAACGAAGGAGCTCTAAAGGCATGCAAAAAATTTATCTTGTTCCTTGATAGTGATATTGAATTAAATGATAAAACAAGAAAATTTTTAATAGAAAAAATTGACACTCTGAATGAAGATGAGATTTTTTGGGGACAATACTCTAAATCAAATAGATTAAGTCTATTTCAAAATTTACAAACAAATATTTTAAGGTACAGATTTTCAAAAAAATTTTATGATAATTCTTTACAAAAAAACATTCCCTATTGCGGTCAATCTTCACACTTTTTAATTACAAAGAAACTTTTTAATAAAATTGGTGGTTTTAATCCATACTTAAGAATGAGAGAAGATAATGACTTTTGCATTAGAGCAAAATTAATTGGTGCAAAAAATATTTTCTTCGAAGAGTTTGAAGCAACTCATTTAAAAAAATTTGAATTAATAAATGACTACTTTGTAAAACCTCACTTAGCGACAAGGGTAAAAGTTTTAGAACCAAAAATTTTTAATCAGCCTAATTCACAAATTGGTTTTGGATTATTTTTTCAATGGTTAATTTTGCCAATTTTATTTACAACATTATTTTATCTTTATTCTGCAAATTTATTTAATATTGCTATAATTTCCTGTTTATATCTTTTTGTAACTTATATTTCTATTCCAAAGAAGCTTTCTCAAAGCTTAGAGTTTCCAGAAATTTTTTTGTATCTTTTTGTAAGTCCTTTAATTGGATTTTTTTTTATATTAGGAGGAATAACAGGTATAATTTCTGGATATCTTATTAAGATAAAAAATTTTTATAAATTTTTATTAGATTATATAAAGATATTTTATAAAATTTTGTTGAGAAATGGTAACCCTATACAAATTGTAAATTTTATTACTTCTAGATGTAATTTAAGATGTAATCATTGTTTTTATAAAGATACGCTTGATGCACCCAATCCTGGTGAGATGAATTTAAATGTTATTGACAATTATACAAAAAAGTTTGGTTCTATTTTGTGGTATGCGTTAGGTGGTGGTGAGCCATTTATAAGGAAAGACATACCTCAATTATATGAAACAGTTCAGAAAAATTGTAATTCAAAAATATTTACTATTCCAACAAATGGATGGTATGTTGAAAAAATATATCTCTCTGTTCTAAGAATGTTGCAATACGCAAAAAATAATAATGTAATAATAATTCAATTTTCGATTGATGGTCAAGAAAAGGTACACGATCAGATTAGAGGAGAAAATTCTTATCAAAAAGTAAGAGATAGCATTAATAGACTTCAACCACTTCAAGAAATTTACAGTAATTTACATTTCTCAATAATAACAGTTGTTACTAATGAAAATAGAGAAATTTATCCAGAATTTATTGATGAGCTTGTTAAACTTGGAACAAATCAAATCAATATTAATTTATTTAGATATTCTGATTATGTGCATCCACCATTACCTGACGAAACAATAGATAAGTATAAAATGGCTGTTGAAAGATATGAAAACTGCATAAAAGAAAGAAAGCTAAAGAAGTATAGCTTTATGGGTGCAAAATTAATGCGATTAAAAGAGGCTTTGCAAAAAGATTTAATATACGAAGTTGCGAAACATGACAGGTTTGTTACACCATGCACAGCAGGAACTTTATCATATGTGGTTTGGGAGGATGGGCGAGTCAATGCATGTGAAATATTAAATGACGAAATAGGCAATTTAAACCAGGATGAAATACCAGATAATTTCTTTCAGTCAAAGAAATCAACAAAACTAAGAAATAAAATTAAAGATACAAAATGTAAATGTACTTACGAGTGTGCAATGTCTACCAATACTTTTTTTTCGTGGAATATGACGAAAAAAATGATTAAAGCCTATATTACTAATAGAGTATAATTTTTTTAATGATTGTTTCTAAAAGTTTTAAAATTTTTGAAACTTATATTAACTATATTTATAAAAAAGATAATACTATTTCAAAATCAAACAATAGGAGGTTGTTTCTTCATTTATTTAAGTCAGACTTTATAATTATATTAGCGATAAAAATTGCTTTTTACTTAATTAATTTAACGTCTTATTTTTTGTTCTTTAAGAGCATCTATACAATAAGTGAGAAAAAACAATTAAAAATAATTAAATTTTTATCCCATATAATATTAAGACCACTGTTTAAAAAAATTGATGAATTAATTTATACTATTATTTTTATACAAAATAATGAATTCAAAGAAAAAACTTTTTTTAAGAACTATAATAAAATAAAAAAAAATGACTATACACACATTGTTATAGGGAGCGGACCATCTGGAAGTATTTCCTCTTATTATTTAAATGAATATTTTGATGATAAAGATACTTTATTAGTGGAGAGAGGCTCTGGTTATTCAACTTATGAAACAAAACATCCCTCAGATGAGTTTATATATAAATGGAAAAATGGTGGTGTTAACACTTCATTATTTTCAACTCCAATTGTTTTTTCTTCTGGTGAATGTTTAGGAGGAGGAAGTGAAATAAATAGTGGTCTTTTACATGAGCCTGATGAAAATTATTTAACAAGTTGGAGTAATGATTTTGGTTTAAAAAATATAACAAAAGATATTCTTGTAAATTGTTTAAAGGAAATAAAAAAAATATGTAATTACACATTTATAGAAAAAAACCACTTATCAAGTTTTAATTTTTTTAAACAAGGAGCTGAAGCTAATAATTTTAAAATTGAAAAATTACCTATGTTAGAAGAGATAAAAAACACAGAAAAACAAAAAAATAGTATGAGTAATACATTTATTAAAAAATATCTAGAGAACAAGGGTAATATTTTATCAAAGTTTGATATAAAAAAAATTTACTTCAGTAATAATCAGTGGTTTTTAGATGGAATAAAAAATAAAAAAAAAATTACAGTTTCATGCAAATATTTATTTCTTTGCTGTGGATCGGTTGAGACAAATAAATTATTAATAAATAGTAAAATTAAAACAATTACTAGTCCAAAAAAATATTATTTACACCCTATGATAAAGTTAATAGCTGAATTTGGTCAAGATGTACAAATTGGCAAAGAAAATGTTCATCCATATCAAGTTACAGAATTTTTTCCTAAGTTTATACTTGGTGAGGCCGCAAGTGGAAAAAGATTCTTAAAAATGGCAACTATCAAAAATACTGAATTACAAAAAAATATTGAAGAAAATTGGCAAAAAATGGCAATATATCATGCAACTTTATCAATTGGTGAGGGAAATATAAGAAAGATACCCTTTACAGACAAGTTCATAAAATCTTATAAAATAAAAGAAAAAGAGACTGACTTATTGGTAATGTCTTACATAAAATTATGTAATATTTTATTCGATGGTGGTGCAAAGAACATATATTTATTAAATCAAAAAATTAGCAAAGTAAATAAAGATAATTATAAGGAAGAAATTTATAAATTAAAAAAGATAAAAGATTTTAAATTTTCATCAGTTCATATTTTAGGTGGAATTACTTCGGGAGAAAATAAAAACTGTATAACGAACTCGTTTGGTAAAGTTCAAGGTTTAAAGAATCTTTATATAAATGACTCATCTTTAATTAATAGTAAGCTATTAAAAAACCCGCAAGGAATGGTAATGAGTATAGCTAAAAATAATATAGATAATTTTATAAAAAATAGTAGATGAAAAAATTTTTTAATTATAAAAATATTTCAAAAAGTTTAAAAAATTTATTAATTTTTTTCCCACTTTGTCTTTCAAATAAGGCTTTTGAAATAAATAATTTTTATACTTTGTTTTTTGGGTTTATAGTATTTTTTTTTATAACTAATTTAATTTATATTATAAATGATTTTAGTGATAAAAAAATTGACAAAAAAAATATCTTAAAAGAAAACTCATCGATTGGTTCTGAATTATCAAAAAAAACTTTTATATTTGTAAATTTTGTCTTAATAATAGTAACTCTTACAAGTTATTTTTTAGGTTATTTTAATAAATTTCTTATTATCTATATCATTAACTTTTACTTATATAGTTATGTGTTTAAAAAAATTAAATTTTTAGACATATTATCATTACATTTTTTTTATATGGCAAGACTTGCTTATGGTGCAGAGCTTGTCGGTGTAAATTTAAGTCTATGGTTTATTGCATTCTTTTCTAGTTTGTTTTTAATTTTAGCAATAGGTAAAAGAATAATACAAATCAAAGAAAATAGATTAATAGCTAAAAATGATATTATACCTTATTCAATAAAAAATATAAAAACCTTAAAGACAATAATGGTTTTTCTTGCATTATTTAATTTTGCCACCATTTTTATGTTTTTTTTCAAAAATCATTTAGATTTTTTAAATATCCTTTCTTCTATGTCAACCAAATCCTCTTACTCATACTTGGAAACACTAACAATTCTATTTTTTTATTATCTAAATAGTATTAGAATTTTATATAAATTATTGAAATCAAAAATTAAGAAAGATATATTTCAGTATGTTGCCAGAGATTATTTTATAATTTTTTCTACTATTTTATTTTTAATAAGCATAAAACTAATAAATTAAATGAATTTTTTAATTACAGGCGGATCAGGATTTGTAGGCTCACATTTATGCAAGACTTTAATAAAAGCAGGCAATACAGTCTTTAATTTAGACATCATTAAAAGTGATAATGCTGTTTCAAAAGATTTTACAATTAATATATTAGATAAAAATAGTCTTAATAAAATTTTTGAAGAAAACAAAATAGATGTAATTATTCACTCATGTGCAGAAGTGCCAATAACAAAAAGTAAAAATTTCTACAAAGTAAATTTTGAAGGAACAAAAAATATACTTGATTGTTTTTTGAGATATAAAATAAAAAAACTTGTATATATTTCAAGTTCTGCAGTTTACGGTGTTCCAAAGAAAATTCCAATATGTGAAGGAGATATTAGAGAACCAGTAGAAAATTATGGAAAGAGTAAAAAGATGGGGGAAGATGAATGTCTTAATTTAATTTCTCGTGGTTCAAACATCACTATAATAAGACCACGAACAATAATTGGTGGGCGTAGACTTGGTATCTTTAGTTTTTTATTTGAATGGATTAGGTCAGATAGTAATATTCCAGTTATAAATAATGGTGATAATAAGTATCAATTCGTTAATTTAGAAGATTTTTGTGATGCTGTAATACTATCTAGTTTTAGCTCATATAGTGGTGATATTAATATTGGATCAAGTTCTATTGATACAATTAGAAATAATTTAGAAAAATTAATAATAAAAACAAATAGTAAATCAAAGTTAAAAAATTTAGATAATTTTTATTTATTTAAATTTGCAAATATATTTCAAAAACTAAATATTATTCCACTACATGAATATCATTTTAAAGCCTATGGAGCGAATATTTTTTTTAATAATGAAAAATCAAAAAATATACTAAATTGGTCCAGTAAGTATTCAGATTATGAAAGTTTAGAACAATCATATTTTAATTACATTGATAGTAACGATAATGATGAAGATCAATCTCCACACAAAAAAAGTTTAAAAAGTTTAATTATTAAACACGCACCAAAACTAATTTTTTAATATTACTTTAATTAAATCTCTACAATTAGCAATGTAGTGGCTATTTGATTTCTGTTTATAGAATAAGTTTAAGTTACAGATAAAGTAGTAAAAAAACCCCAACTGTTTAAGTTGGGGTTATAAAATAAAATATCACTATCTTTAAATCAATTGAAAATTTTTTTCAGTGCATAAATCAAGCCAATTGAGCTATTAGTACTGGTCAGCTACACGCATTACTGCGCTTCCACATCCAGCCTATCAACGTGGTGGTCTACCACGGCTCTATAGGAA
>Ga0209533_1004364_pt1 | contig 12269 bp, 11 predicted proteins | sample COG_04_FD_184748 | JGI IMG/M metagenome (GOLD analysis project Ga0209533, IMG submission 184748) | Pelagic Microbial community sample from North Sea - COGITO 998_met_04 (SPAdes) (version 2) | ecosystem: Environmental > Aquatic > Marine > Neritic zone/Coastal water | place: Helgoland, sampling... | reverse complement strand
CCCTTCTTACTCTTCTACTAATTCTTCTTCTAGTTCTTCTGGGTCTACTTCGAACATTACTTCTTCTTCTAGCCATTTATATTAATAAATATTTTTTTTTCTTATAAATTAAATAATTTAACGCATTAATTTCTACTTCTACTTCTTCTTCTTTTACCTTTAGATTTTCTTCTACTCCTTCTTCTTGAACCATAATTCATTCTTGGTAAATATCTTGTATTTTCTGGCGAAGATCTTTGAATCCATCTTCCATTATCTAAATACCCAGATTCCAATAAATCGGGATTAACTTGATCTTCTTGACCTGCATTCATTCTTGTATTTTCTGGCGAAGACCTTATTCCTTCTCTCATTTGTCTTCTCGTGATCCATCTTCCATTATCTAAATACCCAGATTCTAATAATTCAGGATTAACTGGTGCTTCTTCAACAGCATGAACAACAGCACGCCTTGGTCTTTCTAAAATTGCTCTTTCTCTCGGAGATCCATTAAAAAAATCAAATACTTCATCATTAACAAAATTTAAACCTTGAAGAGCACCATCTACAAAACCATACCCCGGTTGATGTGTGTAATCTAAATATCTTGCAACACCATGTTGAACGAGACCACTTGCCCCTAAAATATCACTTAATTGGGGATATACATCTCTTATAATATTCATTAATTCTATTCTATTTCTTGAACATCTATTGACTATATCTTTTAATTCCCCAATAACTTTAATATCAGGTAAATTTCTATTTAATAAAGGATCATTGTGACTTTGATTCATTCTCATAACTCCTTGTTCGCTTGATAAATTTTCACGAATAAACGACTTTAATAATTCTCTATCTCTATCACAACTAGTAATCAATCTATCAAATTCTCCTTTTTTATTTGGAGGAGCTACACTTCTTAATTCTTCAATAAATTCTTGTTGTCTTTGTAATCTAGCAACAGTAGGTAATAAAGGTCGCATACTAAGTTCTCTATTCATTCTTGTATCTCTATCAATTTCTGCTGGTGTTCTTCTATTTAACATACGTGTTATTTGTGACTCATTTCTTGAAATTCCCCTTGGAGCTGCTGTTAGTTCTGCTAAATCACGGAGTGTTCTATCTTGACTTCCAGTTGGTCTACTTGAACGATAATCACCAACCATTCTTTGTCTTACATTAACTCTTTGCCTTCTCCATGAAGGCGATGAAGCATTTGATGAATCTCGTCCATTCATTCCGCCTCTCTTAACTCTTCTAGTTCTTCTAGTGTTTCTCCTTAAAGTTCTAGGCATTTATTATATAAAAATATTTTATTTTATCATAATATAATGAATTGTACAAAAATAGATATCTTTGATTTAAAAATTAATGAAAATTATTTATATCCCTTTTTTGCTATATTTGGTTTATGTATGACATATTTTGGAAATAAATTTATTAAACCTACATTATTTCTTAGTGGAACAATTGTTTCTTCAACTTCTTCATTCAAACTAACTGAATTTGTTTTAAAAGAATTAAAATATGATAATTGTAATATACTTTATATTGTAATGTTAATTTGTTCTTTATCAGGGGGATTTTTATTCTTAAAATTATATAATTATATGAATTTCTTTATAGGTTTTGGTGTTGGTAGTTCTCTTGGATACATGCTTTATATTTCATGGTTACATAATTATTACTTGGGTGTTCACTTTATTTTAGATACTATGCTATGGTTAAATCTTTTAATACCTGGTTTCATATCAGGAATTATTGTTCATAAAAAAGAAAAAGAATTATCTATGTTATTAACTTCTATTATTGGACCTATTTTTGTTATAATACCTCTTCAAGAATTAATTGAAAAAAAAAGTTTTTTAGATGATCATCATCTATTGCAAAATTTAGTTTATTTGTTTATCTATGGAATATTATCCGCATCAGGATTTTATATTCAATATAAACGAGAAAAAAATAAAAGTCAAATTAATTATTTAAATAATAATTTTCAAGTAGCTATTTAATAGTTTTTAATAACGATTTTATTAAACTATCTGGATTTCTTAAACCATCTTTCGTTAAATATTGATATAAACCAAAAATATATACTGCTATTAATGAATATCTACTTAATTTTAATAATATATCCTTGAATTCATTTTTTTTATCTGTATCTTGTAATGCTTTACTACCAACTACTAATACTACTATTATCAAAATATAATTAAAATCCATTTTTAAAAGGAATATTAACAAAACCCAAATAATTACAGATTTTAACATATTTTTCTTGAAATCTTTTTGATCATCCTTACCTATATGTATTATTTCATAAGTTTTTGTTGTGTAAATTGATATAATCAATATTATATGTTTTAAATAAGGCGAATTTATTAATTTTTTTCTTAATTTATCATTCATTACTCCCTGAACTCCCGTTGATGATAAAATTACAATGGCAAAAATAGTTGATAAAACTTTTATCATTTTATCTAAGTCAAAGTTCATTTATAAATTATATATATTTTTTTTTGAATTCTTGTATTAAAATATCAAGTGGTAAAGGTCCCAATTCTATTATCAATTCATGAAAATCTTTTATTTTACCAGGATATGCTTTTAAATATTCATCTCTTAAAAATAAAAATGTTTGTTCTCCAACTTTATAAGTTAATGCTTGACCAGGTATTGATATATATCTTATTATTTCATTATATTTTGTTGAACTAATATTTTTCTTTATGAATTCTACACAATTATCATACGACCATCCATAATAATGAATACCTGTATCTAATATTAATCTCGATGAACGCAATATTTGATAATTTAATGAATAATAATATTCTCCTTTATCTGTGTAATCAAATAAATTTTCTGAATATAAACCCCAACCTTCTATATATGAATCATTATCAAAATATTTAAGATAATCTGGTAAATTTTTATCTTTAATTGATCTTTCCATTTGATAATGATGTCCTGGTAATCCTTCATGTAAACTTAATGTTAATAATTCATTAAAATCGAAATCTTTCTTAAAATTTATATAAAATGTTCCTTTCTTTTCTCTATTATAATCTGAAGGATAATAATAAGCTGTGCTATTTGTTTCAGGGGGCGCTGCTTTTATTTTATAAATTTCAGAACGTTTTAAATTTTTATGAAAATAATTATCAATATTTTTATATAAAATATCAGTTAAATCATTTAATTTTTTCATTTTTTGTTTGTTGGTATAATCTTTTTTTATCTTTTTTAAGAAACTTTTTTCATTTTTACCAACCAGTTTTTTTCTTAATGTTTGATATTTTTTCAATTCAAACTTACCTAATTCAAATAAATTTTCAGGTGTCGCACAATCCATTGTTCTTGATTTAACAATAGACCTATAATATTCTTTTCCTCCGGGATATTGGCAAATTCCAAGTTTTTTACTACAATGAGGATAATATTCAGATATCAAAAATATCAAAATTTTATTAATATTTTTAACATAATATTTATCTATAGCTTCATTGAATAATTTTTTACCAGAAATATTTTTTTTAAACTCATAATGTTTATTTTTTAAAATATCAATAAATGTTTGAACTAATAATTTTAAATTTTTTTCATACATTGTTACTTTTTTCTTTATTCCTTGTCTGAATTTTTCAATCACAGTTTCCGTTATTGAATCAAGTTTTTTTAATCTTTCAATATATATTTTAATATCATTTGTATTTTCCATTCTAAAATAAAAATCACCTTTGATTGTACTTACTATATTAAAAAAAAAATTACTTTTAGGATTCAACGGCATATACTCAAAAATTTTAAATTTACTATATTTTGTATCATATGTTAAATCTCTTTCTAAAAGTTTATCATATTTTGTTTTAACTTCTTTTTTCTTTAAAATTCCCAAATATTTTTTACCTAAATCAATTAATTTATCTTCATATTTTTCTGAAAAATAATTAGGTTGAATATGTCTTAAATGTTCATACTCTTTAAATTTAAAAAAATCATTAGCTGTTGGTGAAAGTTTAATGTAATCATGTAAATATTGATCACAAAGTTCCATATATATTATAATATATTTTTATCTTCTTTTTGATCTCTTTTTAGATCTTCTTTTAGTTCGTTTAGATCTTTTTCTTTTAGAAGCAGTAGGTCTTTTTGATCTCAATGGTGCTGATGGTGGTTTGACTGAACCCGAATTAACTCTTCTATTGGGGACAAATAAACCTCTACCATCTAATTTTCTATTAATATCCCTTACACTCTTTTCCAATAAAAAAACACGCTGATCTAATGTTAAACTCATTTATATTAGAATATATATATATATTATCAAGTCAGGAATAATTGATTCTAAAATTTTTATTTTATGATTTGAAGATATAAGTTATCTTCATTCTTTAACAAATTTGATAATGGATTTGTTTGATTCTAAACTCAATCAAAGAATAACTTACAAAAACTCCGAAACAAAGAACTCTGATGGCTTCCTTCACGAATGTCACCCATGCTCGACACCAGAAATACACGAATGATCATGAGAATATGGATTCAGGCGACCTTGTCAAGCGGTGTATGGATTGTGGTTGTGGAAACCTACCATCATTGTTGACAACCACTCACGACAAAGTTGTAAGATGTAAAGCATGTGAAAATTGCTACGATGATTTTGAAAAAGAAGTTTGCTGTGCTATTTGTCTTTCTAATGTCGGAGAATCTGATTGTTGTAGAACTGATTGCGGTCATATCTTTCATTTGTCTTGTATGATGAAAGTTCGTAACACTAAATGTCCCCTTTGTAGGAATGACCTTGTTCATACAGAAGAATCGATACCCGATCAAGGCCGACAAGAGATCCAAGATACAAGTTGGCAAGGATGGAGTGAATTACAAATGACTGAAGAAGAAGAACAACAAATTAGAGAATTACAAGATGACGCAGACATAGCATTTACCGCCGAACGTTATGGTTTGAATGATGATGATTCTGATGAAGAAGCACACATAGCTCATGAAGAAGCACAAAGGGGTGATTTCTCCCACCCACTCCACGCAATCTGGAGAATGAATGGTTCAGGAATGTCACCAGAACAAATTCATGTCTGTAATAGTTTAATGGAGCAAAGCTATCTAGAAGGACATCAAGATGGTAAGGAAGAATACCGGCACCAACACTTAGAAGATATGGATGTAGCTGTTCAGGCATCATATGAAAGAGGAATAATAGAAGGTAGAGCAATCGCTTCTGAAGATCTAAGAATGCTTAGAGAACAAAAAAGTATTCTTGAAAAGAAAATCCATGATTTAACAGAACAATTAAAAAAAAAAAATAGTAAGAGTAAAAGCAAACTTTAAATTTCATCTACATCAATGTTGCCGTCTGATTCACTTTCATCAGAAGAAAATTTTTTATCATTAAATTCTTCTTCTTCTTCTTCATCGGAAGAAGCAGGCAAATCCATTGTGAATGTATACCCTGTATCATCATTCGTTTCTTCTTCAACATTAACTGTTTCATCAAACTTAATAAAAACAGGAATACACTTCATTTTTTTTAATTTTTGAACATCATTGTGATTATATTTTTCAATAATATCACATTTACTATCTTGCCATTCCCTCAAAGAAACTAACACCAATTCACCTTGATTTACAAATACTCTTTTTCTCATTTTACCACACATAGTAGCTAATCTTGATTTACCATCAAAACACATTACATCAAAACGACAATTTCCCAATGCCTTTGTAATTTGAGCATATTCTTGTGATTCATTTTCATCTTTCAAACGAGTTGTTTTATTTTCTTGTGCAACATTCTTATTACGTTTATATTTCTTTCCACCTTTATTATTGGGCATTTTTTGTTTATAATATCATAATTATAATATTCAAATTTTTAAATAAATTTGATTTGGTTTTTATAAATTATTAAAACATAAAATGTCTTTTATTATTACTGAATCTCCTGCTAAAGCTAAAAAGATTCAAGGTTTTCTTGGTCAAGGATATACAGTAAAATCTTCTGTTGGTCATATTCGTGGATTAGATACTAAATGGGCGAATACTGATGTTGAAATTAATCATGATTTAGAAGTCCCTTATATTATTCTTAAAGATAAACATGATGTTGTTAAATCTCTTAAGAATTTATCCAAAGGTAAAAATATTATTCTTGCCGCAGATGATGATAGAGAAGGTGAAGCTATTGCCTGGCATTGTGGACAAATTCTTAATGTAGATTTTAATTCTCTTAATCGTATTAAATACAGAGAAATTTCTAAGAAAGCTATCCAAAATGCCCTAAAAAATCCTACTAAAGTAGATATTAATGAAGTTAATGCTCAACAAGCTAGAGCAGTTATTGATCTTCTTGTAGGTTATAAATTAAGTCCTTGTTTGTGGGCTAATATTAAAACAGATCAAAGGGGATTATCGGCTGGTAGAGTTCAGTCGGCACTCTTAAATCTTTTGGAACAACACGATAGAAAAATTAGAGAATTTGATCCTGAATATTCATTTGATATTCAAGGTGATTTTAAGGATCTAGAAAAATCTGAATTTATATTTCTACCTGTTGATGATGAAATTGATGAAGATTATATTAAAGGATTATTTCAAAAATTTCATAAAGATAGAACTTTTAAAGTAAATAGTAATGTTATTACAGAAGAAAAATCATATCCAGATAAACCATTTATTACAAGTTCTCTTCAGCAAACAGCACAAAATTCTCTGGGTTTTAATGTTAAAAAGACAATGGGTATTGCTCAAAAACTTTATGAAAATGGTAAGATTACTTATATGAGAACTGATTGTACATTTATTTCTCCTGAATTTAGTAAAAAAGTAGAAACTAAAATTAATAATACATATGGTCCTGAATATTATTCATTGCCAAAAGTGAAAAAGGTTAAAGGAGCACAAGAAGCACATGAAGCTATTCGTCCAACTGATATTGATGCCGAACTTTCTGATAAATATGAAAGAGATGATATAAAGTTGTATGATTTAATTGTAAAAAGAACAATACAAGCACATATGAAACCAGCAGTTTTTAAGGTAAATACTATTGAATTAATTAATACTACAACAAATGAAATAGGTTATTTTACATCAAAACAAAAAGAAATTAAATTTAAAGGTTATCTTATTTATAATGAGAATACTGATGATGATAAAATAAAACCATTTAAAAATGAATATCAACTTGAAGAATGTATTTGTATTGATAAATGCTCTAATCCACCTCAACCTTATAATGAAGCACAAATTGTTAAACTCCTAGAAAATACAGGTATAGGAAGACCAAGCACATATTCAACAATTATTTCTACATTATATAATCGTAAATATACAGAAGTGAAAAACATTAAATTAGATGATAAAACAGAAGATATTATTCATTTAAATAAAAAGGGTAAAATTTCAGAAAAGGAAAAAGTAGTTAAAGGAGCATTATTGAAAAATAAAATTATTGTTACTGATTTGGGTAAAATAGTTTTAGAATATCTACAAAAACAATTTTCAGATATTATTCATCAAGATTTTACTGTTCAGGTTGAAAAAGATTTAGATCTTATTTCACAAGGTAAATATATTTGGCAAGATGTTGTTAAAAAAGTTTATGATTCATTTATTGGAATTGTTAAAGAACAATTAAAAAATAAAACTACTAATAAAAGTAAAAATATTTTAATAGGAAAAATCAAATCAAAAGAAATTTATAAAGGTGAAGGTCGATATGGACCTTATATTCTTTGTAATAAAAAATTTATTAATATTAATAATTATCTAAAAAAATATAATAAAAATTTAGAAGATATTGATTTGGAAGATTGTAAGGCAGTTATTCAATCATTAAGACAATCCTGAAAATCTTCCTCACTAAATTCATAACTATTAATTTCTTCAATTGTATTTTCCATTCTTTTAATTGTTTTATTTTTTTCTGAAATATTTCTATTAAGTGTTTCTATTTCTTCTTGTTTTTGAGAATTAATATTATCAAAATTCTCTAAAATTTCTTTTTGTTTTTTAGTTTCTTCTTGTAGATATTTAATAATTTTTACCGCCTTTCCAAGTTCAATAGTTTTCTTTGCTAGCTTGTTTTCTGCGTTAGTCTTTTCAGCAAGCAAAATATTTTTTTCAGTTTTAAGATCTTCAACTTCTTTTGTATTAAAATCATAATTATCAACATAAGTTCTATGTGTTTTTGTTTCGATATGTGAAAAGAATTGTTGTCTCTTAGTAATAATCAAACCATTACAAGGACATCTATAAGGTTGCCTTTGTCTTTGACCAGCATCATATGGACAAATATCATAATACTTTCCATCATTTGGATTAAATTCCGGTTTGTAAGTAGCGGGGGGACAAGTAAGTTGGGTAGCCATTTTTTTATAATATACTAATCAATTTTTCAAATTTTTATAATAATTTAAAAAGAGATTAAATATTAGTGTTAATATATGGATAAATATTTATATAGTAAACCAATTACAGAAAAATATTATGATATTATTGAAGAAAGAGTTAAAACTAATTCATTTAAATTAGTGATTATCATAATTGGAGATAGAGAAGACTCAAAGGTTTATGTAAATATTAAAAAGAAAAAATGTTCTGAATTAGGTATTGATTGTATAGTCTTAGAATATAATGATAATATTGAAGAAATAATAATTATTAATAAAATTAAATATCTTAATAATGATGATTCAGTAACGGGTATTATGGTTCAACTTCCATTACCAAAACATTTAGATAAAAATAAAATTCTTTTTCATATTGATGAAAAAAAAGATGTAGATGGATTACATGTAAATAATATAGGAAAATTAATGAATAATGATATACCTACATTTTATCCTTGTACTCCATTAGCTGTTACAAAAATATTTGAGTATTATGATATTAATTTAGAAGGAAAACATGTTGTTTTTGTAGGAACAGGTATGGTTAATTTACCATTATCTATAATGTTATTAAACAAAAAAGCAAGTATCACACTTTGTAATGAACATACATTTGATATAAAAGATAAAACAAATAAAGCTGATATTCTAATTGTAGCTTGTGGTCAATCAAAAATGATTAAGAAAGATTGGATTAAAGAAGATTCTATTATAATTGATATTGGTATTCATAAAAATGATGGTAAATTAAATGGTGATGTTGATTTAGATGATGTTATTGATAAAGTAAAATATATTACACCTGTTCCAGGAGGTGTAGGTCCTATGACTGTTTGTATGTTACTTTATAATTTAACAAAAAAAATTTTCTAACTACCTAATCTATCTAATCTATCTAATCTATCTAATCCATATATCCAAGTGAATCCACAATAGACCGAGCTGCTGACTGAGCTTGAGCACCACTTGTAGCGAGTCCCAAATCCCTAACAATGCCTTCAACTGTTTCCAGTGTGGCAACCCGTTCTGCTGGATTATCAGACATTGCTATTTTTTCCAGAGCAGTAACAACATTTTCCATACCAATACACATGTTCCAGACAAGGTTAGATGTGATCACTCTGGGCTTATAGCCGCTGGTGTAGGCATAGCCGGAAACACGGCTAATCAGTTGTTTTAGCTCACAAATTCTAGCAGCAGTGTAGCAAGAAGGAGCTACAATAGCGTGAGTAATAGGGCAATCCTCATGTGAAATAGTAATTCCACGGGAAATACAGATACAACCCGTGATAGCAAAACGAAACTTCTTACCATCAACCTTGGCATAGTATTCACTGAGCCAATCTTTGACTTCCTTAGTTTTGATGACACTGACCTTACCACTGCGATCAGTGGTATACTTGAGGAGATCAAGTGTATTTTCATCCATACCTGGAATATCAAGCGTTTCAGTTCGATCTTTCCACCGAATAGTTTTCGACTTACCATTCAGCTTGATAACAGCATCAAACTTGCCTGAAGATAGGCACATATCCTCCACATCATCATGGGATTTTTGGAGGATACTGCCAGGAATAAACCATATCTCACCTGGCTTAGGAGATCCACGTTTATTAAGATAGGCCTCCGCATACTCAGCGGGGCTACCGCTTTTCGAAAAAGGCACAAAATCAGAGTTAGAAAGGAGATGGTAACCCTCGCCAAACATTTCATTTTGTTTGGTAAGGGAAAGAGTTGGTCCGAATTTATCACCAAGCCAAGACATTTTCGTCCAGTCCCGGCCCTTATCAGGCTTAAAAGGCGTAGCGGTAATAAGCTCAACAGACATAACTTGAGGGTTTGCCTGCCAGCTGTTGACCAAGTCGATACGATACTGGGGCGTGAGAATTTTGTCAGCTTCATCAATATGGATATTGAATAGAAATCCGTCGGGGGATAACTTGTCTACCATATCACGGATATCTTCGAAGCGACGCTTATGACCACAGCAAATAATAGTATTGACATCGCCATCACGGATGGCCTGAATACACTGCTTGCGGGCGGATTTATCGTCTCCACCATCAAGGACACCCTCAAAAGCCTTCCAGTGATGATACTTTGGATTGGTGGTGGCACCCGAATTGATAGTGCCCTCTTTAATTAGACCGGGTCGACCGGCTTCGCTGCTGTGGGTAGCAGCACGGAGCGTAGTTGCCGTGGTAAGAAGCAGGTTATTATCACAGAAAATAATGGACAAGACATTTTGCCCACCACCAAATGAATGATCTTGAACGCCGTTCAGGACAATACGGGTTTTGCCTGATTGCTCATATTTGACCAATAGTTTGATGTTGGGTGACTTAGTCAAGCCAGGTGGTGCTCTCCGCGCCGGTGGCGGACGAGCCAAAACTGGAGCAGGCATGATCTCTCGGTAATGGGAATCATACTCCTCTTGAGTAAGAGACCCATTGTCAAGACTCGCTTTAAGAAAGCTGAGAAGGCTCATGACGGAAAGTAAGTTCGCAAGTGAGTTTGCAAGTTCGTAAGTGAGTTTGCAAGTTCGTAAGTGAGTTTGCAAGTTCGTAAGTACACAATGTATACTCAAGGATTTTGCCATCAAAACAATCTACTTTCAAATTTGGTTACTTTACTCTTATTGCTCTTTTATTTAATAATACTGTTTTATTATATTGCTCTTTTATTTATATTGCTCTTTTTTTATTCAGATGATTTAAAACAAATTTGAAAGTTTCTTAGATTAGTTTACAAAACAAAGCAATATGTCTTACTTTCGAGACGCAAACCCCTATTACGACCCTGAATCTCAGGAGATTGACTATTCTTCTGATGAGGAAGATGATGGATATCTCTCCGATGATGTTTTCTTTGCGCAGGAGGACGACTTTTCTGTAATGTGCCGTGAGGTCTTTAATGATTTCGACCGGCGCGATGATGCGGCCTACAAGATCCAGGCATTTTGGAAGAGAAGATGTCTACTACGCGAAGCTTGAAGAACTCTTTTGAAGAACTTAACCCAGTAAGTATTTAATGTCCCTTAATAAATTTGATTTAGATTAGAACTTTTTTTTAAACAATGAAAATGAACAACGTTAAAGATTATGCTTTCAAGGGTGCTCAATATTTTGCTGCTTCTTTTGTGGGGAGATTTCTTCTCACATATTTGATGCTTCACACGATCCACTATTTTGCCGCGCTTTCGCATGCCCATTGGTGTATGGATTTCTCTGTTCTAGGATATTTTAATACTCTTATTTCAGGGCACGGACCGATCTGCTTTGTTCTTCTCTCAATAGCACATCATGCGCAGAGCAATATTTACCAACTTCTACCAGCACTTTTCATTTCATCAGGGATAGGTTACATTTCACATAAAACAATGCCCCCCAAGCAAGAGTGGCAAAAGGATGATTAACTAACTCTTTACCAAATTTGATTTCTAATAACAATTTTTTTTAAACCAATTGAAAAGAACTAATACTGAATATGTCCGATCGTCTTAATGCCCTCCGCTCTTCGCCGCGCAAATATTCATCGCCCCCGCGTCATATGTATCGTTCCAGACAACATCAACCTCATACACCACCTCCACAACAGCAAAATAATCGTCTTGATTTCCTGAAAGAAAAGTCTGCGCCGAGGAAAGCACCTCCACCAAAGCATATGGAACAGAAAAAACAACTTGCTCCTCAAAAAATGAATGATAGATTTCAGTATCTGAAAACATTTGAGAAAAAAGAACCAGTCAAAAAGACATTCGTTGCAATGGTCTCGAAGAAGCAATGGGAAGAAGGTTGGAGACCAGGGTGGATACTACGTGAAAATAAATCCCCTCCAGAAAAATATGAAGTTGCGACGAAAATGTATCATCAATAT
>Ga0209533_1004361_pt1 | contig 12281 bp, 8 predicted proteins | sample COG_04_FD_184748 | JGI IMG/M metagenome (GOLD analysis project Ga0209533, IMG submission 184748) | Pelagic Microbial community sample from North Sea - COGITO 998_met_04 (SPAdes) (version 2) | ecosystem: Environmental > Aquatic > Marine > Neritic zone/Coastal water | place: Helgoland, sampling... | reverse complement strand
AAGGTGGCGACGAAGTAGGAGTCGACTCCGGCCAAAGTGCTGCCGATTAGGCCGAATGAGAAGGCCCAGAGGAGAGAGACGATGGCTAGGTAGAGCATGGTGGTAGGGAAAGTGGAAAGTGGAAAGTGGAAAGTGGAAAGTGGAAAGTGGAAAGTGGAAAGCTGGATGTCAGCTATGATAGAAAGCAAGCCACGTGGCTGCTCGCGTCTTAATCCTACTCTTAATCTTTATCGTAATCAAAGCGTTGGAAAAGAAGACCTGCTGCCTCTGGTTGGAGGATTAAGATTATGAGTAAGATTACGATTAGGACGTTGCGGTTCTTTAAAGCAAAGAGCCTTGTCGCATACACGACAAGGCTCTGGTTCATTCGATGGAAAGATGGTTACCAGCGGTAGGTCGCACCGACGGAGACTTGGTCGCCGCGGCCTGGTGTGCCGGGGACTTCTTCGAAGTCGTCGTCCCATGCATTATCGACTGCTGCGAAAAGCTCGAGGCCATCCACTTGTGGTAGGAAGATGCTGAGTCCGACCGTGGTGAAGAAGGCGTTGTCGCTACCGTTGCGAAGATCGTTGTCTTCTTGGCTGCGCCATTCGTTGTCGATGCGGAATTCGAGCATTTCGATCGGACGCCAGATCGCGCCGAGGGTCGCACGGTGATCCGGGAAGTTGAGCGCGTAGTAACTCGCGTCAATGCTGTCGTCGCTGCCGTAGTCCTCGTCTTTGTGTAGGTAAGCGTAGCTCATGATGCCTTCGATGTTGCCCCAGCGGCGTGTGCCGATCAGCTCGATGCCGAATGTTTCGATATCGACGGCGTTGGCAGAACGGGCGCCTGTGCCAGTGTAGGTCCAGTCGACTAGATCATCGTCCCAGCGATAGAAAACTGCGCTTTGGAAGCTCCATTCGGTGCGATCCAGTGCAAATCCGAATTCCAAGTTTTGACTGGTTTCACGGTCGAGATCATAATTACTGCGGAAAAGTCCACCAGTTTCGCTGCCGCCGATGGCAGTGTAACCCGCAACTTGTGTGGCTTGGGCGTAGGATAAATAGACCTTTTCGGATTGGCCATTGGCGTGGGTGCGTTCCCAGGTGATATCGGAAATCGGAGAGACGTCGGAATCATCGCGGTTGGTATCGTCGTAAGTGGCACCGGCGCGAACGCTGAGTGTTTCGTTTTCGGCAAGCTGCATGCGATATTCTGGCAGGATGCTAATTTTGTAGTAGCTGCGCGAGGTGAAGTTGTTCTCCAATGATGTGGAGTCTATGCTGTCCGCGGTGAATTGCGTAGAGTGATTGATGGCGAAGGCCTCGTTGATTTCATGCTTTCCTGTGAATGCCATTGCACCGGATTTTGTTTCATGGGTGGCATTGTAGATCGCAGGGTTTTCTCTCTTGTAGACATAGTAGTCGCTGTGTCGGCGGTAGTAAGTGCTCAATTCCCAGTGGCTGTCAGAACCGTAGTTTTGCTGGTGGTTGATTGAGAAGAGTCGAGTCTTTAGGCTCTCAGTTTCGTTCACGCCATATGGTGTGTAAAGATTTGGCCAGCCGAAGAACTTTTCCTGGTAACCTGCGAAGAAATCGGTCTGCGAGTTTGGCCCGAGAAGTTGCACGCGACCTGTGGTGCGGTCGAAGTCGTGATCGCCGTATTGAATCGTGCCATCGCTTTCAGAGCGGGAATATTCTGCTTCGACACCCCATGTCCAGTCCGTGGTATTGGCGAAGCCGCCAGTGAGCGCTTGGTGGATGCGCTGGAAGTTGAGGTTGTTATCACCGCCGCCGATGGTAGCGCTGCCGCCATCACGGATCTGGCTCCAGTCGTATTTGATCGTGCCGACGCTGCTGTTGAATCCGTAGAGGGCGTTGTCGGCACCGGTCAATACCTGTGGATTGCCGAGCATTTCAGGAGCAATCGGTAGTTCGGCTGAGTAGTGCCCCGTCTGTGGGTCGATCACCGTCGCTGCGCCGACTTGAAAGCCGGTGTTTTCAAAGATACCACCGCGAATCGTGACGTCGCCCTGTGCTTCAGCCATGTTACGAGCCTGTAGATCGACGCGCGGGTTGAACTGTAGGCTCGAAATAGGTGACTCATATGTCGAGACTGGCAGTAGGTTGGCAGTCTCCTGTCCGTTGATTACCAAGGTCGGTAGCGCGAAGCCGCTTACCTCTCCTTCGGTGGTCGTGGGCACTTCCTGGGCAAAGGCTGCGCCAGAGAGTGTGAGCATGAGAATTGCAAGTGATGTGGATGCTGTTTGGTGCATTCATGCATCCAAAACGGGTTTTTAGATGAAGTTCAATTGTTAATTGATATTTTTATTAACTTAACAATTAGGTTGTTGCTTGTATAAATGGATCTAATGCTTCTGCACTTATACTTTTACTGGCTGTGGTGTCGGTGTGAAGAACCGTGTCCCGAGGTCGAATTGCTCCATCAAGCTGCGACTGCCGATGATCAAGAAGCCGAGCGTATAAATCAGCAGGAACGGGCCGACCAAGTATTTCTCGGCTTGGAGGTAGTGTGTGAAACTGAACGCACAGTAGGCACTCATTAATAATTCCAGCGCGGGCAACCAGTTGGCCTTGGTGCGATAATTCTTGGTCTGCGTCTCGCCGCTTTTCGGGGTGCGCACGAAGGGGCTACTGACTCGGGCCAGCGCCTCAAAGACTGCATGTGTATTGGACAATGCGATGCCGACGCCGATGCAAACCAGCCCCGGCAGGTGTAATAGACTCCAGCCTTTGGAGCGGCCTTGTGAGAATTGACTGACGCAGTAGAGGGCGCTGGGGCCGGTCATCGCGATGAGTATGGCGATGGCAAAGGGGGCAAACTCCCATGTCGTCAGTGTGATGTTGGTCTGGAGCAACACGGGGAGTGCGAGGATCGCCATCAATGCCATGAGTGGATGAATGCAATAGTGCGTCATGTGCAGGAAGGCTTGCACCTTGGCAAAGATCGAAGCGTCGGAGCGCACCACACGCGGCATGATTTTGATCGCGGTCTGGACTGAGCCTTTGGCCCAGCGGAATTGTTGGCTCTTAAAGGCGGTGTAGCTGTCGGGGAGTTCGGCGGGCACCACCACATCCGGGAAGTAGCTGGCTGTCCAACCCGCCAACTGGCAGCGGTAGGAGAGGTCCATGTCCTCGGTCAATGTGTCGTCTTGCCAGTTGCCGCCGTCGTAGATCGCTTCTTTGCGCCAGAGTCCAGCGGTGCCGTTGAAATTGAGGAACAGCTGATTGTAGCCACGGGCGCATTGCTCGATCATGAAGTGGCCGTCGATGCCGATGGTTTGTGCGCGCGTGAGGAGTGACTGCTTTGAGTTGAGGTGCCCCCAACGTGCTTGCACGAAGGCGATTTTGGACTCGCTGTGGAGTGCCGGCACCATCTTACGCAGGAAATCGACGGGGGGCACGAAGTCGGCATCGAAAATCGCGAGGAATTCACCTTTGCAGCGATCCATGCCATAGCGCAGTGCGCCCGCTTTGTAGCCGACACGATCTGTGCGGCGCACGGCTTGGATGTCATGCCCGGCGGCTTGTAGTTCGCTGACCAGTGCATCGACGATGCCTTGGGTCTCGTCCGTCGAGTCGTCGAGAATTTGAATTTCGTGCTTAGCGGCCGGATAGTCCATTGCCACGACCGCGCGGATCACGCGTTCGACTACGTTGGCCTCATTGTAGAGGGGGATCTGTGTGGTGACGTGTGGAAGTGACTCCGGCGTATCGAACATCACTTGTCCCGCTTCGATCAGTGCGGTGGACTTGGCGCGCTCTGTTTTGTATCGTCTCAAAAAGAGGCCGACCATGATGTAGCAATTGGTGCCGTAGATGAAGAGGCCAGTTGCAGCTAGGATATAGAGTGCGAGTATGAAATTCATTCTTGGTGGTGTCGCGCAATGCGAGGCATCTGGGATGGTTGCTCTGGGCGGAGCCAACAGCAGAGAGGGGTGCATGGCTCCTTTTATTCCTAGAGCAACTTCTATTTGTTATGCTGATTTTAGTCAACGCGCGCGCTTTTTTTATTTTTCCCTGAAGGACGCTGGAATAATTCGTCGACCTCTGCTTTCGTATGCGCATGCCCAGTGCTTTGCAGAATATACCTTCGTTTGAAACCGCGCTCGTCGCGCATCAGCTCGAACTGACGCGTAAGGCTCCGCGCGTGCTTCAGGTGAATATTGGTAAGCTCTGTAATCTCACCTGTGTGCATTGCCATGTGAATGCCGGGCCGCGCCGCAAGGAGATCATGACGCGTGAGACGGTGGATCGGATTCTCGATTGGTTGGAGGGCACGGAGATCGAGGTGGTGGATTTGACCGGAGGCACGCCGGAGATGATTCTTGATTTCCGTTACATGGTGCAGCGCATCCGAGCGATGGGGAAGCGCGTGATGGATCGCTGTAACCTGACGATTTTAAACGAGCCTGGCTTTGAATGGGTGGCGGCGTTTCATGCGGAGCAGGGCATCGAGATTGTCGCGTCGATGCCGTGCTATTGCCCCAAGAATGTGAACGAGCAACGCGGCGACGGCGTCTTTGATTCCAGTATCAACGCGCTGCAGACGCTGAACGCACTGGGCTACGGCAGTGACCCTAAGTTGCCGCTGGACTTAGTCTATAACCCCAACGGAGCGAGTTTGCCGCCGGAGCAGGGCGAGTTGGAGGCGGATTATAAACGCGAGTTGAAGGCGCATTTCGGCATCGTTTTTAATCAGCTGTATGCGATCACCAATATGCCGATTGCGCGGTTTACGTCGTATTTGAAGCGTGAGGGGGTGTATGCCGACTACATGCAACTGCTACTGGATAATTTCAATCCATCGTCGGTTGCAGGGCTAATGTGTCGCGATACGATCAATGTCGATTGGGAAGGGCGGGTGTATGATTGCGATTTCAATCAACAACTCGGCCTGCAACACGGGGAACGTGCCGATCCGTTGAAGGTGTGGGATCTTGATTTTTCGGATTGGCAGAGCCTGCCGATCCTGACGGAGAGTCACTGCTACGGTTGCACCGCTGGGCAAGGTTCTAGCTGCGGTGGCGCGACGGTGTAGTTTTAGAGATCTGAGGGCGGAGACTTGAGAGCTGAGTATTGCTTGCAGTCGCGCGGATTTGAATGTTTTCACTACTTAAAACGGCGTCACCGTGCCGTTGTTCCATATCGCGGATAAATATCGTTCACGGGCGGTGCATGTAAAAAGTGGAATATAATTCGAGTTACAGTGTCACATCATTATCATGTTTCAAATGCCCCGATCGAGAGTTACTCTACTAATCATTCTAGGAGCTAGTTTATTGTGTGGGCTATCGCTCAGAGCCGCTCCAGAGGATTCGTTGTATGCGCGGTTACTGAAGGCTTATGTGGCGGAAGACGGGGTGCGCTATGCTGCATGGGGAAAACAACCCGCAGATGTGGTGGCACTGAAGGTATTTGTGGCTGAATTGGGTCAGTCGGATATCGATAAGCTGTCGAAGAATGAGCAGAAGGCCTTGTATATTAATCTCTATAACGCGGCGATGTTACAGGCAGTGCTGGAGCACTATCCGATCAAGTCGGTGAAGCAAATCGGGCTGCTGCCGTTTAGTGTGTTTAAGAAAAAGTTTATCCCGTTGGGCGATGATGTGGTGAGTTTAGATACCGTGGAAAAGGGTATTTTGCTGAAGCAATACTTCGATCCGCGCATTCACTTTGCAGTGAACTGTGCGAGTGGTAGTTGTCCGCCGTTGCGAGCGGAGCCGTTTGTCGGTGAGCGCCTCGAAGCTCAACTGCATGAACAGACACGCTTGTTTGCTCAGAGTGATCGGGCGGCGCGGGTGAATTCGAAACGAAAGGAGACGGCGTATTCAGAATTGTTTAAGTGGTATGCGGATGATTTCGGAGTGAAGAATCCGGCGGATTTTTTGAATCGTTATCGTCGATCGAAGTTACCGACGAATCATTCTGTAAACTGGATCGACTACGATTGGTCATTGAACGCTAGCCAAAAATAATATGCCTGATTTGATCTCCCGCTACACACATTGGCTTCACACGCAATGGCCCGCTGGCGGCGTTGAAAAAGGCCCCCAGGTCAATGAGGACGGCAGCACCAATGTAAAAGGTGTGCGCGTGGTGGGTGATTTGACGGGCGTGCCGTTGCTGAAGTTCTCCGCTGATACGGGGGCGAAGGCGGTGGCGGCGATCTTGGAAGAGACGGACTTTAAGGCGGGCGCGGGCAGCAGTGCCAATGTCTATGATCTGGTGATCGTTGGAGCGGGCGTGTCGGGCATCTCGGCGGCGATCGAAGCGAAGCAGGCAGGGCTGAACTTTGTCATCTATGAGGCGGACGAGAGCTTTTCGACGATTCATAATTTTCCGCGCAAGAAGCCGATCTTTACCTATCCCACCGACATGCAAAATGCAGGCGAACTGCATTTTAAGGCCCATGTAAAGGAGGCGCTGCTGGAGGAGTTGAAGACGCAGCAATCTGAGCATGGGATCGAAACGACGCGGGCTAAGGTGCAAGCTATTAGCCGCAACGGTGGTGTGCTGATCCTTGAATTTGTAACGGGCGAGTCCGTCAAAGCACAGCGCGTGATCGTGGCAATTGGTCGCACCGGTAATTTTCGTAAGTTGAATGTGCCGGGCGAAAGTCTCGGTAAGGTCTCGAATCGATTGATTGATGCCAGTGAGTTGACCGGTCAAACTGTGATGGTCGTCGGGGGCGGTGATTCTGCGTTGGAGGCGGCCGTTGCCTTGGTGGAGGCAGGCGCGATGGTCTCGCTGAGTTATCGAAAACGTGAGTTTTCACGAGCCAAGCCTGAGAATGTGGCGCGGGTGCAGGCCTTGGCGGATGAGAGTCAATTAGCCCTGTATATGGGCACGAATCTCCAAGAGATTAACGAAGACAATGTCGTGGTCTGTGGCGAAGACTCAGTCGATTGCACGGTGGCGAATGATGTGGTCTATACCTTGATCGGTCGTGAGCCGCCGCTGGATTTCTTTCGCAAGTCAAAGATTCCGGTGACTGGGGATTGGACGCCGAAGGTGTGGGGCAGTCTGATTGGATTCTTCATCGCGTTTATGGTTTTCTACCATTGGCAGAAAGGATTGTGGTTTCAGCAGATAAGTCCCGGTAAGCTCGCTTGGTGGGTGAGTTCGCTCGGTGGTTTATTGCAAGCACAGGTCGATAATCCGCGCAATGTGTTGAGCCATATTCGCGGGGCGATGAATCAACCAGGTTTTTATTATTCGTTGTCGTATTGTGTCTGTGTCGTGGCATTTGGGATACGTCGCATTAAGCGTCGCCGCACGCCGTATGTGAAGCTGCAGACGCTGTCGCTGTCGCTGTTTCAAATCATTCCACTGTTTCTATTGCCTTGGATTGTGTTGCCTTGGTTCGGAGCGCTGGGCTGGTGGGAGTCTGGAGTGGGCGGAGTCATCGGAGAGTGGTTTTGGCCGAATGGTGAGTATTGGCGTTCCTTTGGCCTGATCCTCGCGTGGCCGTTATTTGTGTATAACTGGTTCACTTCGGAGCCATTGTGGGGCTGGTTGATTCTCGGCTTTATTCAGACCTTTGTATTCATCCCTTTTATTGTTTGGAAGTGGGGCAAGGGCGCATATTGTGGTTGGATTTGTAGCTGTGGTGCGCTGGCCGAAACGTTGGGCGATGCGCATCGGCATAAGATGCCTCATGGTCTGTTTTGGAATAAGTTTAATATGCTGGGGCAGGTGATCCTCGCGGTTGCGTGTATCATGATGGGGTTTCGTATTCTCGGTTGGGTGATGCCAGACGGAAATGTAGCCGATCAAATCTTTAATGCGATGCTCTCGGGGATTCCTGTGTTGAATTGGAAATACGCGGTGGATGTATGGCTGGCTGGTGTGTTTGGCGTCGCGTTTTACTTTCACTTTTCGGGGCGTATCTGGTGCCGCTTTGCTTGTCCGTTGGCTGCGTTGATGCACATCTACGCGCGCTTCTCGCAGTATCGTATTTTTTCGGAAAAGAAGAAATGCATCTCATGTAATGTGTGCACCACGGTCTGCCATCAGGGGATCGATGTGATGAACTTCGCCAATAAGGGGATTCCAATGGAAGACCCCGAGTGCGTGCGTTGCTCGGCCTGTGTGCAATCGTGCCCAACGGGCGTGTTAAGCTTCGGGCGCTTTGATGGCAACGGTGGCGTGATCTATGATCAGTTGCAGGCCTCGCCAGTGCGGATGCAGGAGCAGCATACACTCTCGCCTGTGGATCAGTTGTTCGCGGAGGCGAAGCGTTGAGTTTATGATGACCGCACGAATATGGTCGTGGTTGGGGGGGCTCGTCATTGCTGCGGTCGCGACGTTTGCCTATGGTCAGGTGGTTACGTCGTTTGATGCCTCGAGTTGGCTGCGTGTTGGCTTGTTTGCTGTGGTTGGTATCGCTGGGACGTTGAGCGTTTTTTTGTTTCCACAGTTTAAGCAGCATCGAGCAGTTGTATTGGCGATTTGGATACCTGCGATTGTGTTGCGGCTACTGTTGTTGCCGACTGCGGTGTCGGATGATGTGAGCCGCTACTTGTTTGAAGGTAAATTGATCCGAGCGGATGTGAGTCCGTATGCGCAGACAGCAGATGCAGAAGCTCTGGTGCCGTATCGCGATGGGCAATGGGAGGCGATGAATCATAAAGATAAGCCGACTGCGTATCCGCCGTTGGCAGAGTTAGCTTTTGCCGCTGTCGGTGGTGTGTCGTATCAGTTGATGGCCTACAAGATAGTGTTCGTATTAGCGGATTTGTTAACGCTGGCTGCGGTATTACAGCTGTTACGTCGTCGTGGTATGGCGCTGGCGTATTCAGGCTTGTATGCGCTCAACCCGATCGTGCTGATTGCGTATGCAGGGGAGGCACATTTCGATTCGTTGATGATGGCTGCTCTCGTCTGGGCACTGTGTGCGGCTGAGGCCGGGCGCACACAGTTGGCAGTGGTATTGGTCTCTATCGCGACGGGCATTAAATGGATTACGTTGCCATTGATCCCATTTTTTGCTGGCAAGCGATTGGTGCTTGGTGGGGTGATTTCGGTTGGCGTGTTGTTGCTGCCAGCAGTCTATTTTATCGATTCACTAGAGCCGCTGTTGCGAGGGCTCTTTGCATTTGGTGGCACGCGTAGTTTTAATGGTTTGTTGTATGATTGCTTGTTGTTGGGGGCAGGGTTGTCGCGATCGGTTTGCAGTGGAATCGTCGCGGTGTTGTTTGCCTCAATCATTCTGTGGCGATGGTTGTGGCGTGATCGTGCGCCGCTGGAGTGTCATTTACGTTGGATTTTGGGCGCGTTGATTGTGCTCTCGCCGACGGTGCATTTTTGGTATCTGGCTTGGATATTACCGTTTGTCTGTCTGCGGCCGTCGTTGCCGTGGGTGACGTTTTCACTGACTGGTGGGGTGTATTTCTGTGTGTGGATGAATGAGCCATGGGGCTTAGCACTGTGGCAGCAGTATTTGTTTTGGGGGCCGTTTGTGATGGCATGTGTCTATGAACTATGGAGCACGAAGGGACGTGTGGTTTGGCCTGTATCTCGTAGGGACTCTGCTCGCGTAGACCACGATGTGGCTGTTGTGATTCCGACGTTGAATGCTGCGGCGGAGTTGCCTGCGGCATTGGCAAGTATTGAGCGGCAGTCGGTTGCCGTTGAGGAGGTGATCATCGTCGATGCGGGTTCGACGGACGGGTCTGTTGCGATCGCTGAGCGTTCTGGGTTGCCAGTGCGTGAGCTGACGAGTGCGCGCGGGCGCGGACTGCAAATCGCTGCCGGCATCGAGGCTGCCCGTGCGGATTGGGTGATGGTGCTGCATGCGGATGCGCAGTTGGCACCGAATGCGGTTGAGTTCTTGTTGCGGGCCGTGGCTGTGAACCGGGATATGATTGGTGGTGCGATGGGGCAGCGCTTTGCGGATGAGAATCCTGAGCTACTGCCGATTGAGCTGCTCAATGATTTACGTGCTGTGTTTTCGCGCACGGCTTTTGGGGATCAGGTGCAATTTTTTCACCGTGAGACGGCGTTTCGTTCGGCGCTGATGCCGAAGCAACCGTTGATGGAGGATGTCGAGTCGAGCTGGCGCACGCGTGAACTCGGAGTTTTTTTGTTTTTAAATCAACCGTGCTTGGTGAGCCATCAAAAATGGAATCCAAAGGAGTGGTTGAACCGCTTTCGGTTGGTGATGCGCATTGTTTCCAAATATCGGTGGGCTCGATTGCGTGGCCGTCGGCAGGCGGAGGCGCTGAGTGAAGCACTTTATGCTGAATATTACTCGGTTCGGAAATAAAGTCTGTCGGTTGCACCTCCATTTAATTAGCTACTAGTCATTCGGAATTAATATTATGTCTCAACCTACCCATACACGATCTTCAGTTGAAAAACGCTATGCCGATGCGGCGAAAGCACCCGAAGCGGCCTTGTGCTGTCCGGTCGAATATGATCGAAAGTATCTCGAAGTGATTCCTGATGAGGTGATCGAGAAGGATTATGGATGCGGTGATCCGTCGAAGTGGGTGAAGTCTGGGGAGACGGTGCTGGATCTAGGGTCGGGCACTGGGAAGATTTGTTTCATCGCATCGCAGGTCGTTGGAGCGAAAGGCAAGGTGATCGGCGTTGATATGACGGACGATATGCTGGAAGTGGCGAATCGGAATGCGCCGATTATAGCCGAGCGTATCGGCTATGGAAATGTCGAGTTCCGTAAGGGGCGCATTCAGGATTTAGCATTGGACTTGGATTTACTCGGTAAGGAGTTGGAGGTGCATCCGGTGGCGAGTGCGACGGACTTTTTAAAATTGGACGAGATTGCTGAGGCATTGCGAATTAAGCAGCCATTGGTTGAAACGGATTCGATTGATGTGGTCGTCTCGAACTGTGTGCTGAATCTGGTCGAGCCGGAGCAAAAGCCGAAGTTGTTTCGTGAGATCTTCCGAGTGCTCAGGCAGGGAGGACGTGCGGTGATTTCTGATATCGTGAGCGACGAGCCTGTGCCAGAGGCGATGCGTGAGGATGCGCATCTCTGGAGTGGTTGTATCTCTGGGGCACTGACTGAGCAGGGATTCTTGGAGGCCTTTGAAGAGGCAGGGTTTTACGGCATTGAACTGGTGAAGTTTGAAACGCAGCCGTGGCAGACGGTGGAGGGCATCGAGTTTCGCTCGGTGACCGTGCAAGCGTTTAAGGGCAAGCAGGGCCCGTGTTTTGAGCACAATCAGGCGGTGGTCTATCAAGGGCCATTCAAGTCGGTGTTGGATGATGACGGGCATCGCTTCGATCGCGGCGTGCGTGCGGCTGTTTGCGATAAGACCTTTAATTTACTACAAAGCGGGCCGTATGCAGGGCATTTTTCTGCGATTGAACCTCTGGAAGCGGTGGATGCAGAGGAGGCGCAGCCGTTTGATTGCGCGAAGGGCGCGCGGCGCCACCCGAAAGAGACGAAGGGGCAGGATTATGATGCGACGACCGAAGCGGCGAACTGCATTGAAGGCGGTGAGTGCTGCTGAAGGAAACGCTACTCGTGCTCCATGATTTCCGGCGGTAGGTGTCCGTCGTCGATGGCGCGCTTTAACTCGGTGATTTCGTCGATGTCGTAAAGTGTTTCGAGTAGCTGCACGCGTAGCCCTAGTTCGGCTGCCTTTTTTAAGGAGCTGTCGAGTGTGTTGCGCGAGCTCCAGGGAATGTCCTTAAATAGTTCGGGGTGCGGAGCGTTGAGGCCGATGAGATAGTAGCCGCCATCTTCACAGGGGCCGAACACGACGTCGCACTGTTCCAATGCGGCTGCAGCTTGCTCGAGATGCGACTGATCCAGTTTTGGGCAATCGCCGCCGATGCAAAAGACGGCTTTGGCGCCCCGGGCAAATGCGCACTCGACGGAATGCTCTAGCCGCACGCCTAGTTCGCCCTCAGACTGAGGGTAGTATCCGTGTGCGTCGCCGAGCCATTGGCGCATCTCGAAATCCGCATCGTTGGGGGTGTAGTGGACTTCGATTTGACCGTGATCCGGCAGTTGAGTCCATTGACGCTCCACGAGGGCACGGTAAGTCTTAAGTGCGCGTTCGGGGCCGGTGGTATGAGCGAGCCGCGTTTTAACATGGCCTCTTCTCGGTGCCTTGAGGAAGAGCAGGATAGCGGAAGACTTGAGAATGTTGATTGATGAAGGCACGGTCAATTATGAGAAGTTCATCGATGATGGAGGTCGAGTTTGATCGGCGGAAGCCTTACTATTGTGAGTTTTAGTGCAGGGCATGGAATTTAGTTCCACCTACCATGGCGATTATTACCAGTGGTTCTTCGAGATTTCCA
>Ga0209533_1004360_pt1 | contig 12284 bp, 10 predicted proteins | sample COG_04_FD_184748 | JGI IMG/M metagenome (GOLD analysis project Ga0209533, IMG submission 184748) | Pelagic Microbial community sample from North Sea - COGITO 998_met_04 (SPAdes) (version 2) | ecosystem: Environmental > Aquatic > Marine > Neritic zone/Coastal water | place: Helgoland, sampling... | reverse complement strand
AATGCTCTATTTTTGTGTTATCCACTTCAAGCGTGGAAACATTATTTAAGAGTTGAGCGCGAATGTATAGCATGTCTGAATCATCAATTTGAGATTCGTCAAGCACTTCTATCCCTGTAATGAAGGCAATTTTTGCTTTTTCAATATTTCCAGAATTGCCATATAAAATTGCCAGAGCGTTCAACAGGTTTGCATGTTCAAGCGGATATTCTCTTAAAAGGTCAGAGTTGGAATTAAAAAAGTTTTCCAGATACTGTTTTGCTTTTTTCTCTTGGCCATCCATAAAGCTTAGCGTATGAGCATAATTTGCTGTTATATCGAAATAGAAACCATAATCATCAAGCACGGTAAGATTATCCTCAATGGTTTTTATCGCAAGTTGATATGACGCTGCCGCTTCACTGAACCGCCATTGTCGATCAAGAAGCATGCCTAAGTGATTAAGAATATAGGCGTCATCAATCGTTAAATACGCTTCAAATTTCTGAGATCCGAAATGATCGATATCTGGAATTTTGTGAAGGGCAAGATAGTCTTTAAAAGCATTTGATGCAGCAGTTTCAGACTCATCGAAGAGTTCTAGGTCAGCATAAGCCTTGCCGATTAGTATTTGGGAGAGAGGATAATCTCGAGCCCATTTGTCTTTGGACGCAGCATATTCTTCCTCAAACTGAAGTCCAATCATGAGAGCTTCTTCTGGAAGAAAAACCTCTAAAAATGAATTAATTGCACGTTCGTAAAACTCTGTTTTAAATCTTTCTGAGAAGTCAAATCGGCTTGTTTGGTCGTAAACATACTTTGCCTCACTCTCGATCCCTTCAGTTATTCGTATGGCATCCGCAATACTTCGCAAAAACTTTGCATCAATCTCTGGTGTGAATGTCTCCTGATTTCTGAAAAAAGGATAAATCTTTTCGATAAATTGAATTTTTTCAATATTCTTTTCAGAGGCCGCAAGGCACTCCGACTGCGTCAAAGCCAAGTCAAAAATAAACTCATACTGTTCACCGGTAATGGCAGTTTTGGTAATATCTTTTATAATTTCGTTTGAAGTCAAACAATCTTTTGTGGCGATGTAGTTCAATGAATGAATAATTTTGATTATAGCTAAATCTTCAATGTTTAGGTCATTACGTGCGCTTTTAGGAAGGGCATCTAGTATTTGCTGGCTCTTATCATAGCTACCTTCATAATAAAGATTGATGGCTTGCTGAACCTGATCAAAGAAGTTGTTCTCTTTTGAGAGTTCAGCCTTGCTTCCAAGCGGAAATAAAAGGGAGGCAATGAAAAAAGTGAATAGACATATGATTACTAAGCGCTGCATCACGTTATCTTAAATACAATTGAACTGTTTGCAATTAGATGACTTTAAAACGGTATTAAAAAAAAATCATTTTCCCACAATAATTTGCCTAGCCCATTCGTCTTCTCTTCAGAAACAAGGAGAAAAAGATGAATAACCATAATTATGAAATGACAAGTCATGCTCACATTCGTCTCCAGCAGAGAGGGATAAAGCCTGAGATTGTGAACCTAGTACTGAACGAAGCAGATAAATTTTTACCCTGCAAGGGTGGAGCAACATCTGTTTTTGTTAGCAGAAAAAAAATTAAATCACTCGAAAATAAACGAGTCTACTCGCCTCAGCTAATCGCTAAGGCACTTGGGATAGTGCTGGTGCAATCTGACGACGCTGTGATTACTGCTTTCCATAAAAAACGCAGACTTCGCACGAATTAAACATTCTATTCTTCAGATAGTTGAATAATAAATCTTGGGGTTTTTGATAGCCATTTAACAACTCCCAATTATTGATTAACCGCAATATGGCTAGTTTATTTTTATGAAGGCTAATATGAAATTTACATGGAACTCTTTTGGCATTATGGCCCCGCCACATGCGGACGATTTATATATTTATGCTGTCAATGAACAAGGTGACACGCGAAAACTAAGCAGAAAAAAATATCCTAACTTTGGCACAATAACTAAAAAATGTTCCATGTTGGTGGGGTATCCAGTGATTATAAGGACAAGTCAAAACTCTTCAGCATGGTCAACTAATAAATGGTTTTCAGATATTTCCCTTAAAGATGATGAAGATAATCAAAATGAATTTGATTTAGGCTCTGAGACTCTAAGTGATTTAGAGAGGCGCCTTAAAAGCTTCACAACTTCATCAATCCAAAAAAATGGTGCCACTGACAAAATCACAATCCTCCAAGAAGAATTTGACGCGCTACCCAGCAAAAGCCGGGATAAAATAATCAATGATACTAAAATATTTTCTCAAATTGAAGATTTGATTGGTTCGTCACGACATATTCATATGAGGGGTAATCATCCATTTCAAACATTAGCCTTACGTGCTGGAATTGATACTTCTGGACGAAGCAGATTAAATGTCAAAATTTTAGAGCATGCTTATTTGAATAACTACAATGTAGAATTTGTTGATTTTGGCAAAACAGGGTTGGTTGGAATTGGTATTGACGAACGTGATGGCAATGACTTTTATTTAGCTACGTGCCTTAGCATTGACCGCAATTGGCGGAAAGCAGAACCTAAAATCACAGGTCTTGGTGGCAAAAATCGTTCAGATTTACCTCTTAGTCAATTTCTTGATTGGCATAACGAAATAAAAAAGTTTCTTTACCTAAGTACAGGTGGAAATAAGAAATTTTAAATATTTCTATAGAAGTTTTCACTTCATCAGGATGTAAATCTTTGACATTAAACGCAGCTTATTCTTTTATTACTCACCGATGCTAGTAATAATAGAGTGAGTTTATGCCTTTAAATGACCTGGAAACAAAAAAACTGTATTCAAGTTTGATGGGATATGCGTATTCAATTTGCAAAAATAAAACCCTCAGCCAAGACTTGGTGCAGGATACCTTTATAAAACATCTAGACCAAAATCATGATAATCTAGCATTCGATAATATCAAATTCTGGTGCATGAGAGTTCTTAAAAATAGGTTCAATGATATTATGAAAAAAAAGGGAGAAATTCAATTCGACCCTGATATTCCTGAGGACCAAAATTATGAGGACCAATCTATTGGGATCAACGCCTTTTCAAACCTACTTTATAATCGCTGCATGGAACAATTAAAACCTGAACACCAGAGCATAATGCTCGAGAACGTTTTAGCTGGAAAAACGACCGCAGAGATTGCTGAAGATACTGGCAGGCCTCAAAATACTATTTTAACCTGGCTTACAAAAGCAAAGCTTCAGTTTAAAGACTGCATACAAGGGACTGTTTGAATATGGCGGAGCGCAAATCTAAAATCCTTGATATCGACTTACAGCTATACCTTACTGGAGAGCTTGGGGGTGAAAAATTCGACCGAGTTTCGGAGATCGACGCAACACCATTGTCAGAATTAAAGTTAACGTCAGATATACGTGCTAAAAAAATTCTAGAAAAGCTTCAGGAAGTCGACCAGATGTTTGAGGTCGCTGCTGCAAAGTCATTCCCAATGCCTGAAGCATTCAGAAGTCAGGTTGGACAGATCTTAGCTTCTAAGGCCAAGTCTCAAAAAAAAAATACAGAGACCATACTAAATAAAATTAAAGCCTACTTTATTGGCCCGAATATGTGGTCTCTAGCAGGGGGCGGAGCTGCAGCTGCCTTTGCCATGCTGGCAATTATCCAAATTAATCCTGGGCTTTTGATCGAGCTAAATTCAACACGACCACTTGAGCCTGTTTTTAGAGGTTTTAGCAACAGTCAAAGCTCTGATAAACCGCATTGCTCAGTCGACCAAGAAAATGCATGGACTGTCGCTAACGACTTTTTATTACAAATTAGTATATGCCCACCATTAGGGGGTAGCAGTGTACTAACTGACGGAGGAAGAGTAAATGATGGGGATAGCTTCAGCATATTTATAATTCCAACCCGACCAATTAATCTTGAAATAGTTTATCAAGAACAAAATGGTAAAATTACACCACTGCTAAATACATCGTGGCTTGAGAAAGGCAAATTATTCAAAATGACTGATATTGGTGATTTTAAGGCTTCGTTAGGCAAGGATAGCTTTATTTTTAAGACAAATTCAGGGGAAGAATTATCAATAACTCTAACAGTGGACTAAGTTTAAAATTAAAAGTTAATATCTTCGACAGCAACTTAAATACAACTATCTCCTCCCATCTCTAATTATCTAAGGCCTTAAAGATAGTAAATGGTGCCCAAAACTTTGGGTGGGCGTAATCTTGATTGGATTTAATAAATGCCGATATTGCATGTTGATGTGCTTCCGACCAGGTATTTGTTTTCGTTTTCTGATTCCCGATCGCATTTATAAATATTGTTGTTGCCTTATCGTCTACTGGCCAAAGAGTTGACATAACCATTTCAGAACCCGCTGCTAAAAACGCCGAGGCTAAGCCACTAAATGGTGGAGAGTGAAGTGACAAGCTAGAACCCGTATTGCACGCAGATAAAATTACAAGCTCTGAATTTAGCTCCAAACTTAATACGTCAGTTAAAGATAAAAATCCATCATCCGAAATTTCTGTTTGGCTTAGGGCTAATCCAGGTTCTGAATATTCATTGATTTCTCCTGCCATTAATCCATGCGTTGCAAATGAGATAACTGATGCCTCTTTTAACTTATCTGCTCCATATAATGCTGTTTCTGTTGCTGCACCCCCCATCAGTAATTGAGAGTTTGTAAAAATTGGCAACTTAGCAAAGTTTTCAATCTCTATTTGTGTGTTAGGGAGCGCCATTAAAGAAGAGAGATTTACTCCAGAACGGTTTGGCAAATTTTGATATTCGTTAAAAGCCATTTCCTGGGTATTCTTTTTCCCTTTAAAATTTGGGTTTCCAATACCAAAAAAAGTGTAGCCCCCAACTTTCTTTTTTGGTTTCTTTTTAACTATTGTTGAAACAAGTATTACTTCAAAAAATTCGCCTAAAAAATCGTTGCGTGAGTCGATTACAGATGCATTGCTTCTAAGTTTAATGCCTCTATTTTGTGATTTGTTACTAATTGATTTAAATTCCTGCGCCTCGCTCTTAATAACAAGTGCACCAAAGGGAATATTAAACAAAAAGCTATGGGGAGAAATCAATATTCTTTTAGTGTCTGCCTTGATGTAAGGTTTTATTATTTTGAGGTAAAGCTCCTCTCCTTCCTGATAGAAGGTTTGTTCACCATTGGAAACTTTCGACCTAAAAATATTTGATATTTGTGCGATTTTATCCGCTTGAGGAATTACATAGTATTCAATCACTTTATTTGTGATTTGAAATAATCCAAGCGCATTACCAGACTTATCATGCCTAAAATCTAAATATAGGTCTGAAGGTTCCATTGTACTTTGCAAGGCCTCAAGCCTCTGATAAACATTAGACCAGTCAAAGTCAGGAAAGGAGAGAGATTTCAGCTCTCTATTTTGTGCCTTGAGCATTTTTTGTAGCTCGAAACTTTCGACGCCTTCCCTTTTTTTCTGAAGCATCTTTTCAATAGTCAGAGACCTCTTTGTCAGCTTGACCTGAAGTTGAGAACGTTCGTTTTTGGAAAGTAATGAGCCTCTTAAAAGAAGCTGCTCACTAGGGCCAAATTTTAGATTTTGATGTGAAATAAATAAGCTTTGAACATCATTCATATTAGGTTTTATCGAATTGAAAAGTTCTTGAGCAGCTTTCGCAGTGAATAATGTTGATTTGGCTCCCGAATCTAATAACACGACCGAAGATTGTAGGTCTGGCACTGAACCCTTCTCTATAAGAGATACCAGGCTTTTTACCTCTGCAATCGTTTGGCCAAAAACTATGCTTTTTGTGTGTTCTCTCAGCCATGTAAAATAAAACTCAGCATGCTCTATAACCGCTGGGTAATTATCTAGCACAGAGAGAGCAAAATGCTTTTCCCAAATAGCTTTTTGTATTCTTTTATCTTCAATAGTCTTTATTGCAACAACTGCAAATGGAACCTTTTGCCACGGAGCAATATTTTGGTCCTCTAATAGTTGCCTTATATATTCAGTGGCATTCTTGCTTGCTAGTTCTTGGTTATTAATCCCAAATTCTTGGAGGTTTAACCCCATATATTCAGAAAAAAGTTCTTGTTGCAAAAGAACAGGAACAGAGGAGGGATATGAAAAGTTATTAAAACAATATTTTAACTCATCGGTGAGGTCCCTCAAACCATCAATTTTTTCCTTTACTCTTCGAATATCACTCACAGTAGAACATCTTGCAGCGTCAACAGTCAGGTGAGAAATATTTTTTTTATCTTCTGATTCAAACCTTAACATTTTTTCTTGAGTTTCAATTCGCTCCAACTTCTCCAGTAATTTCTTAAGAGCAAAATCAGGGTTTCCTGTTCTCGTGTATGCACTAAGAAGTTCAGACTCAAACAATTCTGCATCGAGACCGGCTTTATTCATTTCGTTGATATGCTCAATTAGGAATGCAATTCTATCGAGTGTTCCTGTTGCTTGCACAATTAAGTTTTTGTGATAAGCAAAATCAAAATATTCAATACTTTGCTCTCCTAAGATTTGTTTACTCCGCATTGCTGCCAAATCAATTAGGTCTTCTAAATCTTCATTAGTCCAAGAGCCATATAATTCATAAATCAATAATGAGAGATCAGATAGAAAATCTGCGTTAGATGACTGCTCAATAAAAGGCAGTGCCTCATTGAGATAATTATCTGTTTTATAAGCTTTGGCTCCATTAGCGAAATTTAAATTAAGATCTAAAAAGTTATGCGAGCTAATCTCGTTTGTTAAAGGAAATGCATTTCCATTATTTGTGACAATTTCTTTAGCGTAATTTGACCACATGAAGCGATTTACGTCTGCCTTGATCTCACGAAATATTCTAGAAGTTTTGTTGGATAGATATTTTTGTGTAAGGGAAATCCCTATAAAAAAATATTCCGAAAATTCACTTTTCAGTTCGTAAGAAATTTCTTTCGAAAAAAATAACTTTATTAAATTTTTGCCAATTTTAGGTTGATAGCTTATATCAAAATTCTGAAGCACCAAAGGCACGGGTATTAGATGATACGTAAAAGATTTGATATCGTCAGTCTTTTTGGAATAGATGGAATAACAGGAAAATGGCTCTTTTTGGGAGTCTAAACTGCATTTTCTGAACTCCGATTCACTAGAAGAAACCTCGCTTTCATATTTAATATCAAATCTTTCATCTTCTGTTATTTGATACATCTGCCTAGCTAAAATACTAGTTGCCGGGTGACCAGATGCAGCGTGAATGAAAATTTTTTGAAACCATTTTTTATTGATACTTTGGTATGGAAGATGCCTCATTTCACTGATGACAACACCCGCAGTAATCGGATTAAATTTTTCTGGATTATGAATGCGGACTAAATCATAAAACAAATTAACGTCTAACTCTGCAAAGTAACTTGTTTGCCATGTTAGCACTTCTAGCGACTCCATGTGCCTCTGTCTGGCTGACGAAATCAGCGTTTTTAATGCCTTGGTCTTTAGCTTACCTGTTTCTGAGGACGCATATGCAATCGCATCTGCAGCATTTGCTGTAACGAGCATATTTTCTGAGTTCAAAAGTACATTAAAAACTTTATTCACCCTCGACGAACCTAATAATTCTTCCATTTCATCGAAAGCTATTTTGATTTGTGAAAAGGGCATTATCCTATCGAAATAAATTGCTGCTAATTCATTTGTTAAGTTGAAATTCTCTAACGGTTTGGTGAAACGCATTATGATTAGTGGATGGCCAGCGCTCGAAAATTCTTTGGCAATGCTTAATATGTGTTTTGACTCTGGGAAAAGAGCTGCCGAGCGTTGTACAAAATTTTGAAATTCGTCATTTGTAAGATTATTATCTAACTGAATTTCGTTCAGCCCACATTTTTCAAGTCTCTCAAACTGATCTGCAGAAATTGAGGCTATTGGCCCATCAAACATACATTTTGGAGATGCGTAAGACGCTGAAATACTTATTAAAACGGAGACAATCGGTAAAAGTAATATTTGATATATCGAAGGCAACTCAATCCTCCAGTGATAAGTAAATATTTAAATTAGCACTAATTTTTATTTTTTTTATAACACCAACAATAATTAAAGTCTCCCATTCGTCTCCTTATTAAGAAGTCGAAAAGTGCAATTTTTTTTAACCGCACCAACAATAATTTATGTTGTTCATTCGTCTTCTTAATATGGAGATGAAAGATGCAAATAATTAAGAACCAAAACCAACTAGAAGATTTCTCAGCAATTCTTGATGAATTTGAGAGTTTAGAGAGTGACCAATATTCCTCGATAGAACTAATGAATGCCGCAAGCAACCTTATGGCTATTGCTAAGGGAAGCATTGCTAAAAAGAAAGTAACTGACCGTAGTTGGTCGGATGAGCGCTGGATTGTTGATACGTTCACCATGATGACAGAACAGCCAAGAACACTGACACTAAATTGTTTTGACGATTTTCAGTGTTTGGAAGATTGCACATATTCAGAATTCGCTAAACAGCAACATGTTAAAGAATTTTTGGAGGGCTAAATGAGACAAAAAATAGGCTTTAGGCCAAAGGATGCTCTCACAGAGCATCTATTATCAGGTGGTGAGATTTCATTGATCGAGTCCCAACTAATTTTTGGAGTTCAGAGCTTAACTGCTGAACTAGGCCGGCTTAAGAAGAAGGGGTTCTTCGTTAGAAGCAAAAAAGTCCCAATGGCTAAAGCTATCAGGCGCGCAAATGAGACCTGCACGGTGAGACCTCCCTTAAACCTTCCAGTGCGTGAGATTCTTATCACGGAATATTGGTTAGAAAATGTATGAAAGACGTCAATTTTCAAAAAGACAAAGAATGACTTTGAGACTTCTCGCAGGAAATAAATGCAGGAGCTGCAGTAAGCCATTTCTGGACGATTATCATGCAGACCACATTGTCCCTTATTCAAAGGGGGGGAAGACCATTACAAGAAACGGTCAAGCTCTCTGCGCTACTTGTAATTTAAAAAAAGGTAACAAGATGCAAACAGAAATCATGCTAAGAGAATGGCAAAAAAATGCCCATAACAAATGTCTCGATTGGTTCGCAACGGACCCATTACACAAGCACTTTGTTATAAACGCAGCGCCGGGCGCCGGGAAGACGGTATGTGCATCAATAATAGCGAAAACACTTATTGAAAAAGGCGATATAGATCGCGTTATCGTTATAGCGCCCCGCTCAGAAGTCGTGCGGCAATGGGGTGAAGAATTTTTATTGGTAACAGGCAGACATATGACGAAAGTCACAGGCGCTGATAATGAGGTTGATGGATTTGGCGACGACCTTTCTGCTACCTGGGCGTCAGTCCAGAATCTGTCAGATGCTTTCCAAGCTGTTTGTAACTCGAAAAATGTGCTTGTCATCTGTGATGAACATCACCACGCCGCAGTTGAGGCTGCCTGGGGCAATGGAGCTAATTCGGCATTTCAGAGAGCAAAATATGTTTTAGTTCTTACAGGAACTCCGATCAGGTCAGACGGCGAAGCAACTGTCTGGTTGGCCTATGATAGTAATGGAAGAATTGAACATCCTGATGAAGGAAGCTTCACGCTAAGTTATGGTCAAGCTGTTGAACTTGGTTATTGCCGGCCAGCAACATTTCACCGTCATGAAGGTCGGTTTGATGTCACCTTGCAAGATGGAGAAGTCATCAAAGTAGACGGTACTAAAAAAATTCAATTGCCAGAGAATTACAAAGCAGAACGGGCTTTAAAAAATGCCCTAGAGTTTTATAAAATCGTATGCACACCAAAGTTCGAGCCCTGTGGTTTTAGACCGGATATTAATTCATACCACGCGTCCATGGTTACATGGGGTATGAACAAACTCGAAGAAGTAAGACATTCAATGCCTGATGCCGGTGGGTTGGTAATTGCCCCTAATATCTTTATGGCAGAATATTTTTGTTCGCTTATTGAGCTCTTGGATGGCGAAAAACCAGTCCTTATTCACAGTCAAACGCCTAATGCTACACAAAAAATATCATCATTTAGGCGCTCAAATAAAAAATGGATTGTGTCTGTTGCAATGATTTCTGAGGGCGTGGATATCAGAAGGTTACGGGTTTTGTTATATTTGCCAAATTCACAGACAGAACTCTCATTCAGACAAGCTGTTGGACGTGTAGTAAGAACTGGTAGCAAAAGAGATATCTCACGTGCATACATCATAATGCCAACTCACAAAATTTTTGAGGAATATGCAAGACGAGTCGAAAGCGAAATGAGCCCCAGTGCATTAAAGGAAGAACGGGCCAAAGAAAAGGTTTGTCCAGTCTGCGAGGCAAAATGTTGTCTCACCGCTTCGTCTTGCCATGAGTGCGGCAATGAGTTCAGCACAAAAAAAGAACATCAATTTGAATGTATGGATTGTGGTAGTTTAAATCCTGTAGGCAGTTCCTCATGTTCAAACTGTGGTACTAAATTTGATCATAAATTTTCCGTTAGTCTTCGGGAGGCTCTTCGATTTGGAGTTATTACGAGGGGAATAGATATTGATGAGACAGAGACACAGTTAGCAGAACGAATGGGCTCCTCAATAACTGCGGATATTTTGTCCAGCGGTGATGAGGTTTTGATAAACATTATTTCAAAGTTGCCTCCCGAGGCTTATGCCCGAGTAGCAAGAATTTTTGGCAAGCAAGATTATAATTAGCCTTTTACTGCGGAAAATCTCTCGACAGTATTATCTACGCAGCTATTACATGAGGTAAAAAACAAGTCTGCATCGTAGCGGAAATAGCAGCGTTTGAAAATGCGCTGACCCAATTTCAAAAAGAGTTTAGATGGACTAGCCTTAGTGGTCAATTAAGACAAGATCATAAGATATACTGACGCTTTAAAAAAAAATTTTGAACACAACAATATTTTCTTTCTGTCATTCGTCTTCTTATTGAAGGGGATAAAGCATGGAAAAAAATATTAAAACTTGCCGGATTTGTAAATCTGAAACTATTAACAGAGGGCTCCTTGAGTTGTGCTATGATAGCTCTTGCAAAGCCGTTTTTTGGAATAAGTTTGCAGTAAAAAAGAAGCTATATGCAAACAAGAAAACAGCTAAGCAAGCATCGCCGCACTGGGTGCGGAGACTCTTAAATGAAGCTCAAGTTCCGGCCAGTGTCAAAGGCGAATATTACGTTTATACCCTAAAGCTTCGAAAAAACGTTCCAAAGAAGGCATCTCCCAGACTTAGAGAGCTTATGCCCAATAATGGCAATGGCCGATTCTATGTAGGTATGACGAACCGTCACCCTTTTGAACGCTACTTGAACCATATCAGGGGATATAAAGCGTCCTGGGTGGCTAAGCGAATGGTAACGGCAATGGTTGGTTTTGAAGGCCCTATGACATATCGGGAAGCAAAGGAACGTGAGCCAGCACTTGCAAAGGAGTTGAGAGAACTAGGGTATGATATTCATGGTGGTCACTAGAAAAACAAACACTCTGATGGGGAACAAATAGATGAGTATAGACTTTGCAAATCTGCGGCATAGGCATAGGCAATTAGGTTTGAAAATTGAACAAGCTGATGTTGTGTTTCGTCATGATTACGATGTTAGCAATGGCATTAAAATGCCATTTGCTAGCGCTGCGATATTCACACGCTATGAACAAGATTTACAGGAAATTTATCAGCGGCTAGATGCTGGTCATACTGACCTTGCAGAAGCAATTAAAAATGCTATCCAAATTATGGAGGCATATTATGAAATGCCCTACCCGCTAAATTAAATTCAGTCCCAAATCCCATAAGCTTTTAGCTTCGGAGAATTTAAAGCAACTGGCATAACCGCCTTAGCACATACTTGGTCCAAACAACTCTATTAAAGGATAAGCAATTAGTGATTAAAAGAATTATTCTAATATTTTTAGCATTAACAATGCCACTCATAACCGAGGCGGGCTCCCTAGAGGATGCCACCAGATACACAGTGAAGGTTAAGACATCCATTGCTCATGCTTTTGCTGAGGATGATGCTGGTACCTTCAATGGCGCAGGGTTTCTCGTTGATAAGACAAACCGGTATATTATCACAAATGCTCATGTCTCTGGCCGCGGCAACGCGAGTATTAAGATAGCCTTTGAGGGTTACGAGTATGAAGATGCAACGGCTATCTATGTAGACCCAGTATTAGACTTGGCTGTATTGCAAACAGACCTCAAAGAACTTCCTGAGGAGGCTATTGAGGCTGCTCTTGATTGTTCAGACAGGTATATTAACGGTGTCGCTGTTGCGGCTTACGGGCACCCTCACGGCCTC
>Ga0209533_1004353_pt1 | contig 12292 bp, 11 predicted proteins | sample COG_04_FD_184748 | JGI IMG/M metagenome (GOLD analysis project Ga0209533, IMG submission 184748) | Pelagic Microbial community sample from North Sea - COGITO 998_met_04 (SPAdes) (version 2) | ecosystem: Environmental > Aquatic > Marine > Neritic zone/Coastal water | place: Helgoland, sampling... | reverse complement strand
AGGAATGTCCTAGCTCTTTGATTAAACCCAAACGATGCAAAGGCGTTCCCCGAACAAGATTTTGGCTGCCGTAATTACTTGTCAATCAGGCACACTTCTAATGAATCGCATTAGAAATGTGCTCACCTGACGGGGGTCCGTGAAACGCTTAGGCGACAAGCGCACATCGGTGCCTGTCAGCCCTGCAGTCACGTATGTTCATACGCTCCCTTGCGCTTCAGTTGCGGAGCACACTTCTCATCCTAATGCATAATCTGAGTTAAATAAAAAATACCCCCGATTCTTAGAATCGGGGGTATTTGGCTAAAGCTGAGTCATGCGGACAATTGCTTATGCGAGTGCGGCTTTAATTGCGTCGAAGTTAGGGAGATCGTGTGGATCGTCGGACGATTCGCTGTAAGTAATGACACCGTTTTCATCGATGACAAACGCGGAGCGCTTGGAGACACCCTTGAAGCCGAGAAGGTCTGCGTAGAGCACGTCATAGGCTTCCGAGACGTCCTTATTGAAGTCGCTGAGAAGCGGGAATTTGAGACCGTCGACCTTTGCCATTTCTTCTTGTGCAAATGGGCTGTCAACAGAGATGCCGTATACCGCCGCATTCAAGTCGTTGTAAGCAGTGATGCTGTCGTTGACGTCACACATTTCTTTCATGCAGACGCTGGTGAATGCCAATGGGAAGAAAAGGAGAACGGTCTTCTTTTTGCCGAGGTGGTCGCTCAATGAAACGTCGTGAAGACCTTCAGCGTTTTTTGTTTTGAGTGTAAATTCAGGTGCTTTTGTGCCAGTTGCGAGTGCCATGGTAGTTTAGTATTTGGTTTTCGTATTGTGATGAAAAGGTGCGAAGTTAACAAAGAATGCTTCTTTGGCAAAGTAAAGTGGGATATTGTGCCTACTGCTTATTCAGTGTTCTTAGGTGTATCTCTTTCAGCTACATAAACAGCTGCAAAGATGAATGTGCCGCCCAAGATTAGGCGAATCATTTGATCCGATTGCACTTGGTTGATTTCTCCAAAGATGAATAGTGAAGTGACCATCGCGAGTGGAACCACAACATTGTTGAATGCTGCTAAAGTGCCAGGCTTGCAAAGTGTGGCACCTTTGTTCCAGAGGAAGAAGCAGAGCCCGGATGCAATGACTCCTAGATAGAGAAGGACGAGCCATTGCTGCATGGAAACTTCGATTTCTGCCCAGTCTGTTTGCATAGAGCTGGCTAGTAAGGCAAAGCTGACTCCACCGAGATAAAGTAAGGCAAAAACATTACGATTCTCTGTATCTGGAAAACGTGCCTTCCAATCACGATAATAAACCTGACCAAAGGCAAAGGCGAGGCCTGCTAGTTGCATCAGGCCAAAGCCAATCCATAACGTTTCCGATTCTCCAAGCTTGGCTTTGATGATTACTGCACCAATCACAGAAAGCCCTGCGGCGGCGATGTAGCGGGCGGTCCATTGCTTGTGGCGCAGGTCATGTATGAGCACTACGTAGATAGGCGTCATCACGGAGAAGAGGGCGACCAAGTGTGAGGGAATGTAGGTGAATGCCTTGATGTAGCAGACATACATGATGCCAAATTGGACTGCCCCGCAGCCGAAGAGCTGGATAGCCTGTTTTGGCGGCAATTTTTTGAAGCGGAAAAATGGGAGAAAGATGAGTGTCGCAAGTCCCAAGCGCACAGAGGTGACAAAGAATGAGTCGAGGCCTGACAGTGCATTCCCAATGAGCCCGAATGAAAAAGCCCAGATAATAGAAACCAATGCTAGAAAGCGCATCAAGTGGTTTAGATCAGATTTAGGGAGATGGGCAAAGAAAAACCCCGGCGAACCGGGGTTTAGAAATTTAAAAGTGTGAGCTTTACTGGTTGTCGTTATCGTCGCCCTGATCGTCTTCAGTGTTAGGGCTGACGATTTGGATGCCAGGATCATCAGGGTCTGTTACTATTTTGATGATCACGGGAGGACGGCCTTGGTCTTCTGGCGGCGTGAAGCTGCTGAGTAGTTTGAATACTTCATCGTAGTAAGGGTCGGACTTGTTGAGGCGAATGATGATGCTGTGTGCCTTTGGAATGGACTCACTGGAATTATCTTTAATTGAGGAATCAAATGGCTTTTTGCCAATACCATTGCGGTATTCAAACTTGTCGGCATAGCGAGACTTGATGAGGACTGTGCCATCTTTGTTGGTGACGACTAGCGTATACTCTCCACGCTCTGCGTCGAAGGTGAGGCTGACAGTGAATTGTGTGCCACGGATTGCCGCGGTGCCAATCGGTGTTTGAATGTCGAACTCAGAGCCTTGGCGTAGCTGTTTAACGTGGCCGTCGATTTCGCCGTAGTTCAGCTCAAGTATAACTTGAGACTTGCTTGGGTCTGCCTGTAGTTGCTCGTAAGTGCTTCCTCCACTGAACTGATCTTGCATGAACTCTGCGATGGAGATGCTGGTGTTTTCTTTAACATCAATGATTGAGCCATTTGAAAATACCAGTTTGGCGCTACTCAGCGCAGAAGCGCTGAGGCTGTCGCCTTTTTTGAGGATATCACCAGCCGCTAGAGCTGAGCTTTTACCATCGAGACTGTATTTTGTAACAGATCCAGTGACATTGAGCGTTTTAACACTCGAGAGTTGCGCCGCACTTAAGGTGAAGGTGCCGATCGCAAAAAATGCTAAAATAAAGAAGGGGAGGCGTAAATATTTCATAACAAAGTAATTAGTATGCACTGATTTGAATATATTAGCATGTTTCGATTCGTTCCATTTTCAAGCTTTTTCCCTTTGTGCTTTTCTCTACTTGGCTTTTTAGCATTTTCTTACGTATGACATTATTTCGGCCATGTATTGACCTTCACGAAGGTAGAGTAAAGCAGATCGTTGGAGGCAGCCTTCGAGATGACGGTTCGAGGCCAAAAACCAATTTTGAGAGTGACCAATCCGCAGGATTTTATGCGGAGCTTTATTGCAAAGATGCGTTAACTGGCGGGCACGTCATTAAATTGGGTCCGAATAATGACGAGGCAGCGCGCGAATGCCTAGCGGTATACCCTGGTGGTCTTCAGGTCGGCGGTGGCATCCATTCAGAAAATGCAGCCGACTGGTTGGAAGCCGGAGCCAGTCATGTCATCGTGACGTCTTGGCTCTTTGACCCGACGGGTCGTTTTCTTAGTAAACGCTTGGATGCGCTCGTATCCGAAATCGGAAAGGAACACTTAGTCATTGATTTGAGCTGTCGCAGTGCTGGTGATAGTTGGCTTGTGGCAATGAATCGTTGGCAAACAAAGACAGACTTAGCGCTCAATCAATCGAACTTAGAAGGCTTATCTGACTGCTGCTCGGAATTTTTAATTCATGCGGCCGACGTGGAAGGTAAGTGTGAGGGAATTGATGCCGAATTGGTTCAGTTTCTTGGGAAAGTATGCTCTATCCCCGTGACGTATGCTGGAGGAGTGAATGCGTTTTCAGATCTGGCCATGGTAAATGAAATGAGCAGTGGACGAGTCGATTTGACTATTGGAAGTGCTCTAGATTTATTTGGAGGCTCTAAGGTGCGTTACCAAGACTGTGTAAACTGGAACAAAAAAGCGTTGTCTTAATCCTAAGAATAGTAGTTAGGATTAAGGATTTAGAATTGAATGCGAACGATTTACGAAACTTGAGGCGTCGCCAAAATGACCAGGTGCTGCGATTCCATAAATGCTTCATGGTCAGTGACTGACTCCTGTCCTCTGAATTGCTTCGCCATCTACGGCAGACCTCCGTCTGACCCTGTATCTAGGTGAATCGATGAGGCTTCCGAATGGAGTATTTCAGTGGCTCACCAGCGATAGGTAAATCCAGCCGAGTATTGATCGCCGCGACCTGGCGTGCCTGGCACGTCCTGAAAATCATCTTCCCAAGCGTTATCCACTGAGAGAAAGATCTCGAGTCCTTGGATCTGTGATGGATAGAAGCTAAGGGTTGCGTGGGTGAAGAATGCCGAATCATCGCTGCTGCGAAGTGCATTCTCCTCTTGGCGACGCCATTCGTTGTCGATGCGCACTTCGACCCAATTCATTGGGCTCCAAATGAGACCGAGTGTTGCACGGTGTTCTGGGAAGTTTAGTGCATAGAAACTGCCAACGATGTCTGGATTGCCGTAGTCTTCATCCTTGTGTAGGTATGAGTAGCTTGCGATGCCCTCGATAGGTCCCCATTGCTTGGTGGCGATGACCTCAATCCCGAAGGTTTCGATGTCGACAGGGTTGGCGGTGCGGGCGTTGAGGTTGCTTTCCTCAAATGTCCAGTCCGTTAAGTCGTCATCCCAACGGTAGAAGATCGCGGCTTCGAGGCTCCAGCTTTGACGGCGAATACGAGTGCCGAGTTCAAGGTTTTCGCTGGTCTCGCGATCCAGTGTTGGGTCGCTGGCAAAGAGCCCCGATGTTCCGCCTCCGATTGCGGTGTAACCAGAGACTTGGCTACTTTCTGAATAGCTTATGTAAATCGCCGTGTAATTACCTGTATCGTCCGTGCGCTGCCATTCAGCACGTGCAATTGCGGAGACTTCCGAGTCATTGCGGTTGCTATCATCAAAGCTCGCACCTGCACTGAATGTCAGTTGGTCGTTTTTTGAACGTTGGAGCACGTATTCAGGGACAAGGCTGATTTTGAAGTAATCGCGCGAGGTGAAACTATTTTCTAAGTTTGTGGATTCGATGCGATCTGAGGTGAGCTGTGTGGAGTAGTTGATCGCGAACGCTTCAGTTTGCTGATGTGTGCCTGCGAGTGCGATTGCATGAACTTTAGTTTCATGAACAAAGCGATTGTTTGGGCTAAAACGATTGAATTGATAGTGATCGGAGTGGCGTCTTGTGTAAGCGGTGGCTTCAATGCTGCTAGCGTCGCCATACTGATGCTTATGGTTGATCATAAACAGGCGTGTCTTGAGATCTTCAGTTTCAAATGGAGAAAACGCGGTGAAAGCTTCTCCAGTATACATGCCGAAGAGGCCGAAGAACTTATCTTGGTAGCCTGCGAAGAGATCCGTTTGTGAGTTGGGTCCGACGATTTGGAATCGCCCTGAGAAACGCTCAAAATCATGATCGGCATAATTGATGGTGCCATCGCTTTCGGAGCGAGAATACTCTGCTTCGGCGCCCCATGACCATTCGGCGCTACCACCTAATTGCCCTGTGAGGCCGTGATGTATACGTTGAAAGTTTAGGTCGTGGTCGCCTCCACCGATAGTTGAGCTTCCACCATCCACAATTTGGCTCCATCCATAGCTAAGTGAGCCTACGGTGCTATTGAAGCCATAGAGTGCATTATCGGTGCCCGTGTAAACGTCTAGCCCTGACAGCATCTCAGGCGCAATCGGTAGTTCTGCGAAGTAGTGGCCAGTCTGAGGATCGGTTAACGTGGCAGAGCCAACTCGAAAGCCCGTGTTTTCAAAAATTCCGCCGCGAATGGTGACATCGCCCTGAGCCTCAGCCATATTGCGGGACTGCAGGTCGACGCGTGGCTCGAACTCCAAATTAGAAATGGGCGTTTCGTAGGTGGATACTGGCACTACGTTCGCAGTCTGCTGTGCATCGACATGCAGTGTCGGCAAGCTCGTAGCGCTTTGCGCACTGATCGCTAGTGGAATGATTGACCCAACCAGCACCGCTAGCGGTGTGTTGATACGTTTTCTTTGCTTATTGAAGAGTGCCATGCGCTAGGTCTGATGGCAGATTTAAGATGAGAATCAATTGTTAAGTTTATATTATAAAGCCTTAACATTGGTCTGCGGAAACTATTTTATAGTTGCAAACTGAATGATTAAGCGCATCACCACACGCTTCGATTGTTTTCCTATTACAGCGGTCGATGTCATTTTATTATGCCACTGCTAAACTTAGAATTCATTATATTGATCGTGAAGGTCATGATTGCTGTGCTCCCTGGCGTGCTCGGCATCTTCCTAATCGCTTCAACTGAAGAGACGAAGCGCTCGATCCGTAACACGGTGTGTAATAAGCTATTTGGTGTGAGTAATGCCATTGAATACCCGAAATTTCAGCGGTTTTTACTTATCGTCGGTGTGCTTGCCATACTCTACAGTATTCCAGCTTGTTGGTTTTTGCTGTTGAGGAAATTCTTCTAGGGCCTAGCGATAGGAGCACATGCGCTCCGGTTCAATTTACGCAGTTGCAAGAATTGAGCATCAATCTTGCTAAATATGACCACATGGCTAACTACTTTTTCTAATAAGAAATATGGCTACTGCAGAAACCGCTCCTAAAATTCTCGTCATAGATGACGATGATGATCTTCGTTACTCACTCAAGCGTGTGTTGTCGGGTCGTAATTACCAGGTGCTAGAGGCTGCGAGTGGAGAAGAGGGTCTCGAAATGGCACAAAAGCATAATGCTCGTGTGATATTGCTCGATAATCGTATGCAAGGGATGAGTGGTATGGAAGCCTTGCAGCATTTGAGAGGAATCAATCCGAATGCGATGATTATCTTGATGACTGCCTATGGCACGACTCAAACGACCATTGAGGCAATGAAGTTTGGCGCCTTCGACTACATAATGAAGCCGTTTGATCTGAAAAAGATCCTGTCGTTGACGGAGTCTGCCCTTGCGGCATCAAATGATTTAGACCGTGCCAACACAGCCGATGAGGCTGAGAAAGGGATTAGCCAAGAAGATATAGAAGGAGGTATCATCGGTAGTTCAGCAGCGATGCAGGACGTATTTAAAATGATCGGCCAAGTCGCTGCGAGTGATGTGACAGTCATGGTCACGGGCGAAAGTGGCACTGGTAAAGAGTTGATCGCTCGCGCGGTGTATCAAAACAGTTTACGTTCACAGAAGCCCTATATCGCGGTGAATTGTGCGGCGATTCCGGAGAACTTGATAGAGAGTGAGCTCTTCGGGCATGAGAAGGGTTCATTTACTGGGGCTACCAGTCAGCGAATTGGTAAGTTTGAACTCTGTGATGGGGGCACTATTTTCTTGGATGAAATCGGGGATATGGCGCTTTCAACTCAAACGAAAATTTTACGAGCTTTGCAAGAGGGTGAAATCCAGCGCGTCGGTAGCAGTGATACGATTAAGGTGAACGTTCGAATGCTTGCTGCGACGAACAAGCCGCTCGAAGAAATGGTCAAGGAAAAGACCTTTCGTGAGGATCTTTACTACCGACTCAATGTAGTTCGTATTCAGCTTCCTCCATTACGTGAGCGCATGGAGGATGTTGCCCAGTTGATTGACTTCGTGTTGAAACGCCTTGCCCAAGATAGCAAAGCCGACGCCAAATCTATTTCCCCAGAGGCGTTAACTCTGCTTTCCAAGTATAACTGGCCAGGCAATGTGCGTGAGCTTGAAAACCTGGTGTATCGCAGTGCGGTGATGGCGCAGGGCGAAACAATTCTCATCAAAGATCTTCCACAAGAGATCGTCAATGCGGTGGGTGATCGGACATTGGTGAGTCCTGTTTCAAAGACTATCGCAAATGATGATATCGTAGCTCCACTACCTCCAGAAGAAGCGATTGCTCCTTCGGCGGTTTCTGCTGAGCCAAAGAGTGCGCCAGAGCAAGTCGTCGGAGCGCCGACTCAAGATCCATTCGATGGAGCGTATGCTCAACTTCGGGATGCGAATGGCACCAATATTTTGGAGCATATGGAACGGCAAATCATTGCCCGTGCGCTCAAAGAAACGGGTGGTAAGCAAGTGAAAGCCGCAGAAATTCTAGGTATGACGCGCGCGACATTACGCAAGCGAATCGATCAATACGACTTAGGGAAGTAGCGTCTTACTAGGGCTGCACAAATACATGTAAACGACTCTCTGCACTTTGACCATTCTCACCTTTTGCTTTGATCACAATCGTTTCACGAAGCACATGGCTGAATGACTTAGGCGTGATTTGAATCACTCGCTTACTGCTATCTGTGGGGTCTTCTGTATCTACCAAGTCGAGTGTTTTACGATTGTAAGAGATCTCAGTGATTTCGTTTACGTAGCGGGGGTCTAAAGAGACTCGGACCTTACGTTCAGTTTTGGCAGAGTCAGCGTTCCAGTAAATTATTCTCGGCTGCAGTTCAATGAGGTTGGGAACCTGCACGATCATGTGAAGTGTGGCGACTGCATCGGCTTGATTGTCTAGAAACACCTGTAGTTTGTTATGGTTGAGGCCCTGACGCTTGCCTTTGTGGAAGGTGCCAACGATTTCGGTGGATTGTCCTGGCTCGATGATTTTTCGCTCCACAATGGATCCAGTGCATCCACAACTCGTCTTGATACGAGCGATCCGCACGGCCTTGTCGCCATTATTCGTTACAGTGAAAGTGGCTCTTGCTTCTTCCTCATTTGGCTTCAGCTCGATACGCGCTTCGGTTTGGTCCCAAGTGAGTGTAGAGGCCTCTAGTGATGCGGTGAAAATTAGCAATAAAGCAATGGAGCAAAGTTTGTAAATCATGTGCATAATCAGCAGTAGAGAGTGGACCTTAAATGGCAATCTTGGATGTGGCCCTGTTTGCTTTGAGATCTCTAAACAAGACAAAGCATGTAGCAGCCAAGAGTAGCAAATTTCGAAGTATCAGTAAGCTGTAATTGGTGGTTGGTTCCGCATCAGTGCCAAAGCAACCGCAGGAAATGTCGAGCCCGCGTTGCCAGGCGCTCGCATGGAGGCCGATAAACAAGATCAAGAGCCCTGCGATGAGCGCTCCGCTGACCTTTCGTATCATCGGAACAATAAGGCCTATCCCTATTATGAGTTCGAGCCAAGGCAACAAAAGCGCGACCCAGTGCACCAGAGGGCTATGAATCAGTTCAAAGCCCTCAATTGATACGGCAAATTCGGTAGGTGCTTTGATCTTAGGAAGGGCCGCTGAAATGAATGTCCCAGCAATACTCAATCGTGCAATCAAAGTGGCCAGCGGTATGAATGCATGTATTTTCATGGCTGCCATCCTCCGTGTAAGCTGTAGATTTCTGCGTCGGGTAGGTCCATGCGTAAGCGTTCGGCTATTTGTTTGCTGGTGTCACAACTAGCGCTTGAGCAGTAAACGACAATCGGTTGTGGAGATTCGAGCCACGCACCCATTAAATCAAAGATTTGGCTGTCCCAATTCGAATCATTCAGTGAGAGCGCTCCTTCAATGTGTGCGGTTTCATAGTCTACCTCGGGTCGCGCATCGACCCAAATCGGATTGATCACTTCTGCATCGACTTGATGGATTTCGCCCGCTTCGAGCTCAGGTGCGCTCCATGGAGGTTGAGTGAGGCCACTAAATATCGAAAAGCTTGCTCCCAAAAGGGTGAGCACGCAGATAAGTGTCAGTTCTTTAATCAACAAAGCCATTCAGTTTGCGGTTTAATGGTGGTTATGTATATGCATAGTCTATATCTGACAAATGATATTCTATATTTATGAATAAACAGAAGGCGATAGGACAGTGGATCATTTGGTTCGTATTTCTTCAATCTGCATTGGTGATTCACTTTGTGCTCGGTGGTGGCTTCCCTGAAGGTGATAATGCGACCGAGCCTATGGCGGCGGTAGTATGGGCCGCCTGTATCGCTCCGATTCTCATCGCGACCGGAATACGTTGGCTGGTGATCCCTAAATTACAGGACCCGTCAAAGCTGTTTATCGCGATGATTCTGGGCTTAGTATTGTCTGAGCAGCCGATTTTTATCTCACTCTTTTTGATTGGCGATGAGTATCCTCAGAATCAAATCGCGGTGTTGATGGTCTCTGTGATGAGCTTGATCCAGTTGGCACCGAGCTATTTAACTCCCGGCTACAAGCTGGACTCAGAAGTTTGAGGGTCTGTTATAAGACTGCTATCTACACAGACCTTTTTTAACGTGGTGCGACCTCGGGGTTGGAGGGCGCGAGCTCGATAACTGCTGCGTTGTCTGCTTGCAGGTAACGTTTCGCTAGCACTTCAATTTCCTCAACTGTAATCGATTCGTAATCGGCGTCCCTTCCTCGCGACCAATCTAGTTTGTAGGGTTGACTGTGAGCTTGAGAGAGCACCGTGCCAAGCCAGTAGCTATTCTGGCGCAAGCTGAGCGCGAGCTGTGTCTTTACAGGTTCGATCGCACGATTGAATTCATCCTCGCTGATGCCATCCTTAACGATGTTTTCGACGATGGACTTCATGTGAGACTGTATCTCTGCGACTTGGTCGCTGGTCGCGACTGAACTGGTGGTGAATAGCCCAATACTGAACACCATGTTCGCGCTAAATCCAGCGCTTGGACTGTATGTGGAACCCAGTTCCTCGCGTAGCTTTTTGCGTAAGCGATCACGAACGATGGACGAGAGCACATTCATACGTCTGATCTTGCTGACTTCTGTCGGTTCGATTTCAACCTGCCAGCTGACCATAGCGACTGCTTTATCGATCTTTGAGTCGTAAGTGAAGCGCTGCTCTACAGGAAATGGCGGAACATGGATTTTACGGGCCTCTAGTAATTCAGATTTGTGGCACTCGCGTTTAGGCAGCGCTCCAAATGTTTTTTGCAGCAGAGGGATCGCCGCTTCGGGATCAAAGTCACCCACGATACTCAGCTCTAAAAAGCCGTCCTGCAGCTCCGAATCTAGCCAATTACGAACGTCTTTCTCCGTATAAGTAAGGAGTTGCTCAGAGTCTAGCTTGGCGAAGCGGCTATCGCCACCATTCAGCCATTCTTGCATCTCTGCGGATGCGCCCGAAAGAGAGTGTTTGAGTTGGTTGTCTATTGCTGGGATTTGTTTGTGAAATTGGCGCAGTGCTTCGTCGCGATAACCAGGGTCAGTTAGGGCAGCGCACATCAGCTGTAGTTGTAGGTCTAGGTCTGCGGGTGTGGTCGCTCCCGCGAGTGTGAATCGGTCGTCCGCGACACCGATGCTGTAGCCAACATTTCGACCGGCTAAGATACGTTGCAACTCGTCGTTGCTATGTGCTCCGAGGCCTCCACCGTTTAGAGAAGCGGCCGCGAGCAGATCGAGCCCCGTATGGTCCTTTGGTTGGGAGAGTTTACCGTAGCCAAAATTGGCGACCAGGCCGATGGAGTTTTTCTGGAAATCAGTCTGCTTTAGGTTGATTCGGATGTTGTTCGATAAAACCAGCTGCACGACTCCGAGATCCTCGATGAGTGTTTTGGAGGCGAGCTCTCCTGCAGCGCCAAAATCGGTGTAGGCAAACGCCTCATCTTCGATGAGTTCTGGAGGGCTGACGGCAACGAGTTGGCTTTGCTTAAACAGAGAGTGGAGTGTGCTCTGGGTTTCTGAGTCTTCGGCTTTAGTTGTCAGGATGAGGTTTAAGTCGGCATCCTTCCATGCGAGTTGCAGTGCTTTGTGGCAAGCTTCTGGAGTGACCGTCGGAGCTCCCAATTGATAGATGCGTAGGCTCTCAGTGGGATGATTAAAGACCAAGTGTTCATTGATTGCATTCAAGAGCCCGGAAGCGAGCTCGCGCGATTTACGTGTATCGGCGCGTTTGACAGATTCCTCGAGGCTGTTGAGTAGGGTGGCTTTAATTTCATCGACCTCTGCCTGGGTGAATCCATGAGTCAACGCTCGGCGTAGCTCTTGCTCCAATACGCTCACCGACTCAGGCCATTTCCCTTCTTCGGGGGTGACTGCGACGGAGTGGCTCTCGATGGTTTTGAGCCAATAAGATTGGCCCGCTGAGCCACCAGAAATAGGGCTGCCTTCCTTCTTTGAGAGAATTTGGAAGCGGCGATTGAGGATCGCATATGCGACTTGAATCGGAAGGTTTTGATTGCGGTAAGCAACACTGTCTTTTTGCGGCGTATATGGCTTTAGGAAGGACAGGCTCAGGCTATCGCTGCCGACTTCTTCGTCTGAGAAGACGCCTGCTCGGAAATCATAGCCTTCGGGGAGTGTGCCAAGGTCTGGGCTCAGATCGGCTGCCCTCTTGGGAATGGATGCAAAGCTGTGCTGTATACGTGCTTCAACTTTAGCAACATCGACATCGCCCACGACTACGAAAGTCATGTTATCAGTGGTGTAATTTCCGGTATAGTAATCTACGAAACGCTCACGTGAGGCGTTTTGGATGACCGCTTCGAGGCCGATGGGCAGACGTTTTGCCGCCAAGAAATCTGGCATCATGAAATGAAGTCGTTGTTCCATGAGCCGCATGGAAACCGAGTCGCGAGACTTCAACTCGGCAATGACTACGCCGCGTTCTTTTTCAATTTCTTCAGCGGAAAGCAGTGCCCCGTCGGTGAAATCACGCATCACCTTGAAAGTTAAATCAAGCGTGTCGGTATCCGTGTTCGGCAGGTCTAGCATGTAGACCGTTTCATCGAAC
>Ga0209533_1004352_pt1 | contig 12294 bp, 8 predicted proteins | sample COG_04_FD_184748 | JGI IMG/M metagenome (GOLD analysis project Ga0209533, IMG submission 184748) | Pelagic Microbial community sample from North Sea - COGITO 998_met_04 (SPAdes) (version 2) | ecosystem: Environmental > Aquatic > Marine > Neritic zone/Coastal water | place: Helgoland, sampling... | reverse complement strand
AGATAGTTTATAATCGTAATGAAAATAAAAATTTTTATAAAGTTAATAAAAAACATTCTACTATATCTTATTTAAAATACAATTCAAATAATGATAATACAAATAATACTAATAATACTAATGATAATACAAATAATACTAATGATAATAATAATGATAATACAAATAACAATAACAATAGTAATGAGCCATCAATAGATGTATTTCAACTACGTGAGTTTCGTAAAGAAATATTTAATAATAGCACAACGCTTTTATATAGTATTATGATAGATTGTAAAAATGATTTATGTTTTGAAGAACAACTTGCTCTTATGGATAATATAACAACTATTAAAAATGATGTTTATAATGAAATATTTAATAATAGTTTATCTAATTTACGAAAAGAATTAGGTGAATGTATATTAGATACTGAAACTAAAAATGAAATAAATTGGGGAATTGAAAATGTAATTTCATATGAAACAGATAATAATAATGATAAAAATAGAAAACAAATTTCAAATTATGTTAAACAAATAAATGATGAACCTATAGTAAAAGATATATTTACTACACAAGTTTCTAAACAAAAAGAAAAAAGACATATTATTAATAAAGAATTAAATGATAATTCTATTGAAAATAGTGAGATAAATCAAAAATATGGTAAAGTTGAATATGGAGAACTAGCAAATCAATTACAATTATCACATTATCCTAATACAAAATTTGTAAAAAAACTTAATGAAAGAGAAAAACTAGAAGAAACTTTAGTAAAAAATGAAAATACATTAGGTAAGTTAAATGCTTATAATAATATGAAAAAAGATAGAGGACGAAATATTAAACATATTCTTAAACACGAAAATAACATAAAAAAATTAAAAGAATTATCTAATAATGATGAATTAGATATAGAACATATTATTTCATCTTAATATTAAATTTTTTTATAGTTTTATAGTTTTTATAGTTTTATTATTTTACAACTAATAACTTTATTTTTTTTTCATTATAATTTTTTTACTACCAGATTTATAAGTATTGTATGCTTCCATTACTTTTGGATCTATTGCCATATAATCACAATAGTCATTCATATGTTTTTTATATTCTCCTTCAAAACTCTTTAAGTCTTCTTCCCAAAGGTGTTTATCTGTTTTACTTTTCATAATAGATAATTCTGTTTCAACATTTTCTTTTTCTTTTAATAATTCATCTACTTTTTCTTTTGTAAGATTGTAAATAGGCATACCAATTAAGAAATCATAAGAACCATAACTACTATCATTCCTTTGCTTTTCTGTCATTGTATCTAAATGTGTAAGAATACTATTAACCATTTTAGGGTATTTTAAGTTTTCTAATTGTTTGATGACTTCGTCTTTAGGAATATTACGAATTTTAACAACATCATTAATAACATCAAGAATAAATCGTGCTCTAGTAGATAATAGAAATAAATCTTGTTCTAGATTTTTAATAATATTTTGTCTTCGCAATTCATAATAAGTTAATCGATGTGTATAATAATAATCTAGAATAGCCTCTGGGCTTTGAAAATTTTTCAATTTATTAGTTTCATCATATAAATTCATTGTATTACAACAACTAATACTCCCACTAAGATGAAATAATTTTTCTAATTCTGTTAAACCCATTTTATCAGTTCCATTTAATAGTTTATTCATAATTTTAGGATTAAATGTTAATGTAAATTTAATATTGGCTTCCGAACTTTCATTTTTATAAGATTTAATTAATTTACCATCTTCTTCAGTATAATCAGCCCATTTAGGCAATTTAATGTTAGATGATTTACTACCTTTTTTAGCAGTAGGTGTAGGTAAATCAACTTTGTAGCCTTTTTCATACATATCCAATAATTCTTTAAAATCGGAAGTCCAATAACCAATAGGTAATTCTGTAATTTCTAAAGTATTATTATTAACAATATTATAAACACCTTTACTTAACCATTTATTATCTCCTAAACGAATAATATTACCACGAAATCCTCTATACCAAGGGTTCATTGGAATAACTGGCTCACCTTTCATTAAACATTTAATATTATTTATAATATCTAAAGGATTAAATTGAGGAATATTTGTAGACCATCCAGTTCCAATTCCGAGTGTTCCATTTACCAAAATAGTAGGAATAATCGGCATATAAAAGACGGGTTCAATTAATTCACCATCATCCGTATTACGTTTCAACAAAGGTATATCTTCTTTATTAAAGAGAATATTTGTAATTTTAGAAAGGTATGTAAAAATATACCTAGGAGCGGCACTATCTTTACCACCTTCTAAACGTGAGCCAAATTGTCCTTCTGGCATTAATAAATTAATATTATTTGTTCCAACATAATTTTGTGCTAAATTAATAATGGCTCCGTTTAAACTCATTTCACCGTGATGATAAGCACCGTGTTCACTCACATATCCTGCGAGTTGGGCTACTTTAATTTCACTTTTAAGATTACGTTTAAAAGCACAATACATAATTTTGCGTAAACTAGGTTTTAATCCATCAAAAATACTAGGAATACTACGATGATTATCATAATTACTAAAATGAATTAGGTCTTTATTAATAAAATCACTAATAGAAACAGATGATTGATTAATATCTAAAATAGCATTTTCATCGTAATCACTTAACCAAGTTTTACGACTATTAGCCATATCTTTAGCAAATGCCATATTCACAGTAGTTGATGCTTCATCATCCCAATGATAAATCACAATTTTAAATTCTTTAAAATATTCTTTACCTTCTTGTGGTGTGCTTGACCCCAACCCTTTATAATATTTAATTTCATAACCTTTACCGCCATTGTGAGCACTAATCCAATCATTATAGGCACTTAATGTGAAAAATGATTTAGCGTTTAATTTACCATTCTTGGCTCCTTTTTTCCATACTTTTACAATAGGTGTAAGAAGACTAGTAACAAACCCGTCTAATCTCATAAGACTATTCCATTTACTTAAAAAGTTAATGACTAATCCTTTAATATGAGAACCATCAACATCTGAATCGGTCATTAACATAATGCGACCATAGCGTAATTCACTTACGTCTTTATAATCTTTACCTTCTTTCAATGCTAATATATTTTTAATATCACAAATTTCTTTGTTTTTAGCAATAATAAGGTCTTCTTTATCATTTACATTTAATAATTTACCTCTTAATGGATAAACACCATATAAATCGTGTCCATTAGGAATAACACTAATACCCGCAACAGCCATTGCTTTGGCTGAATCTCCTTCTGTAAGAATGAGTGTGCATTGGTCGGCTTTTTTAGTTCCTGCGTAATGAGCATCAATTAATTTAGGAATATTTAATACACGTTGTTTTTTAACTCCGTCTGTTTTTTTAAGTGTTTGTGTATCACGAAACTCATTGAGAGCAAGTGCTCTTTCCATAATACCACTTTCAGCAAGTTTTTCTACAAATGCTTGAGGAACAATACATTCACTTCCAAAATTTTTAGGGAGAGTGGTTAATGTATCTTTCGTTTGACTATCAAAAGCAGGATTGACAATAGTAGCATTAATAAAAACCATTAAATTGTCTTTAATAAAACTTTCTTTGACATCGGCTTTCTTTTTTTTATTAATAAATTCAGCCATTTTTTTAGTAATTTGTTTAACAATATAATCAACGTGTTTGCCACCTCTTTGAGTTCCAATACCATTTGTAAAACTAACTTGTTGAAATTGAAAATTAGGGCTCATACAAGCACCAATTTCCCAACGGTCATTAGGCTTACACGAAATTGTAGTCATATCAGGCTCAGTATAAAGTTTCATATAATCAGTAAATGTTTCAAGTTCTATTTTTTCATTATTAAAATAAATATCAAGTTGTCCTCGAGAACAAGCAAACATATCAACTGCTCGTTTTTTAATAAGTAATTCTAAATCTTCTGACATACCAGTTAAATTAAATTTAGCATAATCAGGTATAAATGTAATACGTGTATAAGGACTTTCTTTATATTTTTCAATAATAGGTTCTTCTTTAACACTCATATTATCACGATAGACTTGTTTATATTTTAATTTACGATTACGGTCAATAGTTTCAACTTCAAAATAAGTAGAAAATATATTTGTAAGTTTGGCACCAAAGCCATTTTTACCTCCAGTAATTTTTTCTTCTTCTTTATTATAATTACCAGATGTAAGTAAATTTCCAAAAATCATTTCTGGAACATATATTTTTTCAGTAGGATGTAAAACAACATCAATACCTTCACCATCATTTTCGATAGAAATTTCACCTTTTTCGCGATTAACATTTACTTTAATATAAGATACTTTTTTAAGACGTTTATTTTCAACAGCATTTTTTTGATTAACACGGTTCATATTATCAAAGGCATTAACTAAAATTTCTTCAATAATACTGCGAAGTCCAGGCACATACTCAAATTCTCTATTCGTAATGTGTAATTTATCATTACTTAATAAATTCCAACTAGAATTAAATTCTTTTACTGTGCTTCCAATATAAGTATCAGGTAAATCTTTAATATGTTCCAATTGACTTTTTTTTTGATATTTTTTAGCAACATCATCAAGTTCATTTGGTTCATTATCGCTTAAATTAGATTCACTTACTTTATATTTTCTTTCCTTTTTACTTTCTTTTTTACTTTCTTTTTTACTTTCTTTTTTAATAGAACTCATTTTAAATTAATAAAATAATAATATAAAAATGTATTTATGAAAACTCTTGTTTTAAATAATTAGATTATTAATTAATATAATAAATCAATTTTTATATTAATAAAAAACATAATATAAATTATTATATCATTTCTAATTAAATATAATTTCTAATTAAATAAATATAATTTCTAATTAAATAATAAAAATAAAGTAATTAAATAATACTATGATTACAAAAAAAAGAAATAGTATGTATGTAAATAATAAAACTAAACATAATAAAACTAAACATATTAAATCTAGACATACTAAAACAAATATAAATAATATTAAACATAAAATAAATAAAGCAGAGTTATTTATATTAATTAATATTATTACAAATAATATTATAGTATTACTTAATAAAAAACAATCAAAATCTAAAATAAAAATACAGATTATTAAATTATTAAAAGAAATTAGAAAAAATGATAAATTAATTAATAAAAATACAACAGATAAAGAATTAACAGTATTATTTAATACTATTTATAAACAATCTAAAATTATATATGGAAATGAACAAACTAAAAATGATACACAAAATAAAAATGATACACAAAATAAAAGTAAAACTAAAATAAATAAAGGTGGATTTTATTTTAAAAATATTGAAGATAAAGGAGACCAGCCTATTACTGGTAATGATATGGCACAATTATTAAATGAAATGCAAGATTTTTTTTATAATGCTCAATGGACTGATGAAGGTCAATTTTTAAGAGATCCTAACACACTTCTTAGTATGATGAGAGGTGATACTGATGCTTTTAAAGGTTATTTAACATGGCGTGTTATACCTAAATATATTCAAATGTTTCCACCTTTTATTAAATGGGCTGAAGTTAAAAAAATATTTAGTGAAAAAAAATATGAAGATATACCTGATTATTTACTTGCTTATCAAACATATATGCGTTCTCAAGATGAATATTTAGTTGAAAAAGGATTAAAATCACCTGATGTATTAAAAAAAGATTTATATACTGGTTTTTATAATAAATTAGCAAATTCTTTAGATGAAAATATAGTAAAATATCAACAATTTAGAAATAAATTAAAAGGTAAAGCACCATTACAATTACCTTTATAAAATAAGTTTATTTTTTATATTTGTTTATAATAATTTATTTTTCTAAATATAATAATTTTATTTTATTATCTAAATAATAAATAATATATATTTTAATATTAATACTAATATTAATACTAATATTATATAATCATTAATTATCTAAACATTAACTATCAATATAATACAAAATAAAATGGATTTTATTCTAGGTATAATTTTGGTATTATTAATTATATTTATTATGATTAATTATATTTCAATTTCAATTACTAATAATGATAAAACTAATTACTTATATTCACCAAAAACACAAATAAATAAAAACTATTTATCTTCAAATAATAATTTAAATAATTTAAATCATAATCTAAATCATAATCTAAATTCTAATTTAAATTCTAATCTAAATTCTAATCTAAATATTAAAGAAGATTCTTATAATTATAATAAATATTTTCATTTATAAATATGAATTAAGTTTAATATGATAATATAAATTTATTTTATTTTTTATATAAATATATTTATAAGTAGATTTATATTTTTATTATTTATTTTTTACTTTTTATTATTAATATTTTTTCTTATAAAAAAAATAATTATTTATATTAATAGTTAAAGTATTTTACTAATCTAAAAACACTATTTTATTAATTAAATTTATTAATAATGGCAAATTTTAATACACAATCACAACACATTTGTAAAGATATTGATAATATTAATAATTGTAATAAAAAAAATGATTGTATTTATTATAATAATATTTGTGAAAATATAAATATTTTTAATTCATTAAATGAATTAAATGATAAAGGGACTATATATGGTTATATTATAAATGATATAGATACAGGAAATTATGAAATTATTATAAATATAGTATATAATAAAAATACACAAAATAAATTAAATATATTAATTAAGGGAATTTTAATTAATTGTAGTCAAAATAATAATAATGTAGAAGATTTAAATAGAAAAGACTGTAATTTATTATTAAATGATAATACTAGTTTTTCTATAAAACAACCAGACAATACACGCATTTTTGATAAAAGTGATTTTACTAATAAAATAAGTGTTAAAATTAATTTAAATCAATTTAATCAAATAAAAAACAATAATACAATATCTAATAACAATTCTTCTTATACAATTACACTTGTAGATTTATATGATAACAGACTTAATATTAATATAATTAATTATATTCAAGGAGAAATTGACAATATTATTAATAGAACTAGTCCTCTTAATGATGAAATTAATAGAATTCTTCAGTTAACTAAGACAAAAATTGATACTATTACAGATTTTTTATAATAATTAACTTATAATAATTTATTTACATTATTTATTTACATTATTTATTTATTAATTATATTTTTAATTTTAATATTTAAAAATAAATTGTTTTACATTAATTATAATTTATTTATAAATTATGTAATTAATAAATACTGTTTATTATAATAATTTATAATTGAAATTTATTTACACTAATAATGTCTTATGAAATTAATAATTTTAATGAAATAGATAAAAATAAAATTAAATTAGGTAAAACATTTAAATATTCAGTAAGTGATAATTACAATCTTATAAATATATATTATTTGAATGAAACAAATACTAATACAAATGATAACATAAATAATAATAAAAATAATAAACTACAAATAAATGAAAATAAATCACAAAGTCAAAATGTAGTAGATGAAAAAATAAAACTTATTATTCAAACACCATTAATGTATTTACCAAATAGTATAATTTATTTTAATGATAAACCATTTTTAGAACTTTCATTTAATAATGAAGATAATGATAAAGATGTAAGTTATTTTAAACAATGGATTATTGATTTAGAACATTATATTTATAAACTTATTAAAAAGAGAACGTCGTTAACTATAAAAAAAGAGAATATGATAAGTATTATTAAACAAAAAAATGCAAATTATAAAAATTCAACAACAAAACTTTTAGTTCCAATAAATACAAATATAAGTAAATGTATTTTAAATGATGATTTAAAAAAAAGTAAAATTTTATTTAACTGGGAAATACCTGTTCCAACTTATGGAATTTCTATTATCTGGGTTAAAAACATTTGGGTTAAAAATAATAAATGGGGTATTAATTTATTTATGTATGCTTCTAGAGTAATGAATTCTCATATTTTAGACCCAATTGACTGTTTAGGTATGGATACTAAAAGTATTAAAAAATATGAAATAACAACAAAATTTAAAGATAATGAAAAAATGAGTATTGAAATAGGACAAATACCTGAATATACTATGTTTTTTAAAATGTTAAAAGTGGGTATTCCAAAAGATGCTATTAAACAAAAAATAGAATTAGCAGGATTAGATAAACGTATTCTAGATTATCCTGAAAATGCCCCTTATACAACTGTATTACATTATATTAGTAATCCTCATTTAGGATCCTATGTTAAAAATAATGATGTATCTAGAGATAATAATATTAATAATACTAATAATACTAGTTCTGTATCTAATGTCATTAATAATACTACTACATCTATAAACTTATTGCCAAAACCATTTATTAAATTAGATTTATTAAATAATATAAATAAAGGTGGATTTAAATTAAAAAAAGTTGAAATAAATGAAAATGAAAATGAAAAACAAAAAATGAAAGATAAAATTTTAAATAAAATTAATAATAATGGAATAAAAGTTCCATCTTTAGGTGATATTCAAGGAGCATTGTCAAAACTAAAAAAAATAGATTTAGATTGTTAATTTTATATTTTCAAATTTTTTATTATAAATATTGCTATATTATAAATAATAATAATAATATAATTAAATAATAATAATATTAATATAACATATAATAATAGAAATAAATTATAATATATAATAATAGAAATAAATCATAATATATAATAATAGAAATAAATTATAATATATAATAAAAATAAAATGGATATATTACTCTCTTTCTTTTTTCTAATTATAGCAACTATTATTGGTGTATCACTATGTTTATTTTTAGGTATGAAATCTTACATAAAAATAGCAATAATAGTCATTTTACTATATATTCCAATGGAATTATACAATGATTATTTTAATAGTAATAAACATCAATCATATAAACATCAATTACCTAAACCTAATTCAAAACCAATTATTAATACTATTTCTAATACTATTTCTAATAGTATAAATAATAATAACCAATACAAACCAACTACTGTTCCAATAACAACAAAAGTAAATGCTACAGAAGCAATAGATACAGAAACAACAAAGTATAGTGAAATAAATACGAATGAATTTGAAATGAACAAACCACCTTTTGATGGATTAAAACCTCAAGAATTATTAAATCGTTTAAATTATATTCATTATGCTACATCAAATCCTAAAAAACCAATTAATTATAATGATTATAAAACTCACGCTGATAAATTAATAAATCACGATAAAACTAAACTAAGCACCAATGATAAAAAATTATTGCCTTATTTAAAAGCATATTATCCTCAACTAACTGAAAACCATATTGACGCTAAAGATTGTTTAAATGAAGGTTCTAATAAAAATTCCTGTTTTCAAAATCCATCTTTATTTTTTAATGTACAAAATGATTTTAACATTCTTAAAGAAGGTGTTACTGAGGATAATGCTAATTTATTAATTCGTGAAGATTTTAGTATGCCTATGATTATAGATAAATATGAACGTCATGAACCTATATTATTTCAAAATACAATTAATGGTAATTTAGATAAAATTATAGATAATGAAAGTAATGAAACTATTGATTTATCATCATCTAATAATGCGTGTAGGCATTGTAAATTAGCATTATGTAAAAATGATTACTGTGGGCTTCAAAATAAATTATTTATGTAAAATATATTTTTATTTAGTTTTTAATATATTTATAATTAATTATATATCTATTTTTTATATAATTATATAATAATATAATAATAAATTTATAATATTATAAGTATTTTGTTTAATTATTAATTATGGAGTTAAGCACTTTTTTAATATTATTAATAATTGCGTTGATTTTAATATCAATTGGTTTTATGATACCGGAAGTAAAATATAAAATTGCTTATTTTATGGTTATTTGTTTATTAGGTTTATCCATATTAAATATTTATCTTTCTATTGTATATTATATTAAATTAAGAAATGATCCTGGAATACCAGGCGAAATGGGCAAAAAAGGTCCTAGTGGTGTCAAAGGATTACCTGGTAAGTGCTCTTTTACTGAAACGTGTGGTATTGATGACCCTCGACCAAAAATTTTAACTGTAGCAAATGAAATGTATGATATTTCTACTACTTGCTTAGATACACCATCTTTAGAGAATTGTAATGATAATCAAGATACTTTAGAAAATGCAATGCCTATAAATGCACAAATAAATATGTTAGAAAAAATTGCTTATAGCACTAAAATGTCAGAAACAGATTTTTTTGATAAAGTAAATGTTTGTATTCAAGATTCTAATTCTTGTATGGATCCAACAAACTTTTAATTTTGTTTATATTTTTGCAATTTTATTTTTTATTTTAGTTTAACAAATATGAAAAATAAAGTATAAGTATAAATTAAAAACTAAATTTAAAATCTAAATAAATATATATTTAAAATAAATTTAAAATGGAATTAATATATGTGATATTTATTGCTATTATTGGTATTATCATTGCAATTGGTGTTGGTTTAGAAATAAGTAAAAATATCGATGAATTTACTGTATCTATGTTATTTTGGATATTGTATATAATAACAATTGTTACATTTATTAATATAATTTTAGTGTGGAATTATTATCAAAATATGAAAGATAAAAAAGGTACTATTGGAGAACAAGGAGAAATGGGTGAAAGGGGTGAAAAAGGTGATGCTGGTTTATGTGATCCAAAATGTCGTGATAATATTTGTGAAAATTCTTTAAATGAATTAATAATTGATGAATTAAAAGAACGTAATAATGGTGATGTTATTAAAATGAATAATGTTTATATAAAAAGCAAAATACGTCAAATGTGTGCTTCTGATGAATTTAAACAATTAGCACCTTATAATGGAAGTTTAAATTTAATTAATTATTTAAAAACAATATGGAAAAAATGGTTTGATTTACTTTATGATTCAGGTGGTCTTAGTTATTTTCAAACTATTGGTGCCGAAACTGAGTTTGATTGGTTAAAAGATAATCCTTTTGATGAATTAAAAAAATATGATGTTTTTTATTGGGGTATGGGTAAGCAATATAGACCACAATTAGTTGATAAATGTTATTATAGTACAGATGGAGTAAATATTAGTGATATTAAAAATACATATAATATACGTGTATCTAAAACAGATTACTATGATAAAATAGGTGATAGTAAAGGTACAGAAGCATTACAAGATATTAGTTTTTGGAGAGCAAAACAATTTACTTATAAAAATAATGTATTTTATCCAATTGGAGATATTATAATTGGTCCAGATACATTAGGTGATAATGTTGGAAGACCAAGAAAAATAGGAGAATATGTTATACATAATAATATTATAACTGGTCCTAATAGAGAAACAATAATTGTATCAGGAGATGTTAAACCGCCAGTAAATTATATATTAAAATGGAATAATAAAGGAGAAAGAGGTAATAATTTTTGGGTATGGAAACCTATTGCACCCGAAGGATATATTGCTCTTGGAGATATTATAACTGTAAGTGAGAATAAACCTTTAACTAATGAAAATGCACCTATTCGTTGTGTTCCAAAAGAGCTAACCGAAAAAATTCCATCACCGCAAACTATTTTATGGACTTCACAAGGTATAAGAATGGCTTCACATATTTCATTATTAGGATATAATTTAAATAATAAAGATATAAAAGTAGCATCGACTGATTCAAACGCTTATAATGTATTTAGAACTGTAGAAGGTTCAAATACAAACTATATTCCTAATAGTGATCATAATAATAATTTTTATAAATTAAATTCTAACAAATATGATACAAATTTTGTAATAGGACGTGAAAACGGTAATCCTAATGATAGTAATGGTGCCAATCGTGTTGGTAAAGGTTATATTCCTTCACCACAAAAAGACGCTAAATATAGTATAATGTCTTATATTAATTTAAAAAATAATGGTAAATTAACACATTCTAATACTAGTAAAATAATTACTTGTAATTTAATTCCTAATGCTATTGGTAATGCTTATTTAGTAAAAGATAATGAAAAATGTTTAGATTTTGTAAATAATAAAATTAAAAAAAATGAATGTGATGAATTATTAGATACACAAATTTTTAGTATAATATTTACAGGTAATAAAAAAAATCAATGTCAATTACGTCATTATGAAAGTAAAAAAATATTAACATTTAATAAAAATGGAAATAGAACATTTACATTGATTGATGAAAATGATAGTAATAATTATGCAAATACTTTATTTATAATGGATTAAATA
>Ga0209533_1004351_pt1 | contig 12295 bp, 7 predicted proteins | sample COG_04_FD_184748 | JGI IMG/M metagenome (GOLD analysis project Ga0209533, IMG submission 184748) | Pelagic Microbial community sample from North Sea - COGITO 998_met_04 (SPAdes) (version 2) | ecosystem: Environmental > Aquatic > Marine > Neritic zone/Coastal water | place: Helgoland, sampling... | reverse complement strand
TGTTTGAGTTGCCTACACTTGCTATTGACGACGTAGTTGGAGTAGAAGCTAACTTCTTTGGCTTAGCTAGCAACATCGAAACTACAGATGAAGCTACTATAGTTTACAAAGTTTAATAAAACGTAGAAGAGCCCTCGAAAGGGGGCTTCTTTTTAAGGAATTATTTGTGATTATTAGTGATAGTGCACAAGCAACTGAAATAATACAATATTATGTTGGTTACATTAGAAGCCAGGGGGGGTATGTAAATCCCGACCTTGTAATACACTGTGATCAATCAAACCCTAGCGGGGCCTTATCGCTCGGCGGGGTCGCAGCAGACAAGGTATCTTTAGTTGTGCCTATGGAAGCTTGCGTACCTACAGACCAGCCGTCTTTATATAGAGACCTACACGAGACTGTCTTGGGGCGTACCATAGACAGTAATTTTCTTCGACACTATACGTGGGATCCCGACCATTTCATACCTCTACTAGATATGGCCAACCACGACAAAGATGCGCATCCTTTAAGAACCAACGGAATAGATACCTACTACCTAACAGGGTGCATGGCCAGTTATGGAACTGACGAAGCTGCGGTACAGGCAAGTTTTCTGGAGTATACCTAATTATGGCGAAGCACGAGTTTTACCCTGTATTTATGCAGAATGCTCCTAATAGTTCGATTACTGGCTTTGGCCTTGTTCCTAACGCTGCTAACTATACCCCGGGGTCTTCAGAAGCCGTACAATTTTATAGCGCAGACGGGTCGGAAGCTTTTCGCATTGTAGGAATGGAAACTCAGACCCTAAAAGGTACTAATAATTATGTTGTTTTTTGCTTCGACACAAGCAGAGGAAGTGTAATAAACGCAGACCCTGCTTTTTTCGAATGGCCGGAACTGCTCACGGTTAAACTTGAGTACCAAGGCGTTACCTACACATATGACAAAGCGTTTCACGACTCTCTTGCATCAGTAACAGTTAGCGCTTTTGGAGATTACTTAGTCGTAAAGCTACGAACCGTTACTTCAGCTGACACCGCAGTTTTTACAAATGCGCTTAATAATCGTATTGATATAGGAGACTCTAGATCAACACTGCCCCAGACCTCTTTGGCCCCTCAGCCTATAGGCAGCGTAGTGGAATATGACGATCCTTTACCTGCAGGCATTACAGCTGGTGGCGGGTGGAAACTGTGGGCTTACCGCCATGCCAGGGACGGCGCCGCCACGCCTGAACAAGGGTACTGGGGCTACAAAATGGCAGAAATTTTCGGGGTGGATTACGTCAATAATACGCTATGGACCGCATACCCTTCGAACTATCAAATTAGCGGAGGAACTAATAGCAGTGTTAATATTTTTCAATTTGCCATAATTATTGAGGCTTTTCTTATAGAAGGCGTCAAAGTTACCTATCTATGGGACGGAGACGGAGGAGCCCCTTCTATACCTCTTAGCAACAAAACCGTACTTTTAACTAATGGCAGCGGAAAGTTGACTACGGGCTCCGGAACACCTGCTAATAAAACTTATACTAAAGGGTACTGGGTCTCCAACACAAACGTTAATAACAGAATAGACTTTACAGAGACATCCGTCTCGCAAGGAGAGGTAACTCTAGTGTCGGGGTTTTCCAACTTTGCACTTTCTTCTGCAGAAACGGGGTCGTTAGTGCTTTTCGACTCTACAAATAACCTAGTAGCAGCAGCGCTAGACGCTCAAATTCAGCCATAGTCATGCCACTTGACATACCAGGTATCTCTTATAGAGGTTCAAGAAGGTTGCTAAGCCCTCTAAAAGTCTGGGCAGTAGTAGACTCTGCTAAGTCACAAGACTTAGCTATCTGCCAAGCCTATATGGAAGAGTGGGGAATCCCTCTAACCAATATAATTTCGGTTCCTCTAGGCTCTTTACCTTCGGCCCGAACTATGGAAGACTGGTGGACCTCTGTAGGCTCTGTAGTGCATGCCGCTTTGCCCGAAGATTGCGAAGGTATCTTCTGCAGCCCTAACAGCCCGGAGCTAGGAGTGAATGCAAGCTCCCCTGAGACAGTTCCCCAGCCTGGACCAAACGATACTGATTTAGCCGTCGCCCCTTTATTAGGGCACACAAAAGTTTTCAAAGCCTGGCTGGACTACACAGGAGGCCTCAATTCTAACTACGACAATATGCGGAATCACACAAAGCACTGCTTAAAGTATATTCCAGACCCGCAGTATACCTCATCCGACGGAGATAGTTTTGGGGCGCCTCTGGAGACGGGGGACGCTTCTTGGGCTTTAATGTATGCTGATGGTAATTATAGCGGCAGTTCTACGACTTCCTCCGCTGTAGATACTAGCCTATTGCCAGCGGTAATTAGCGCAGGCGGCCTATCTACCGTAGATTTTAGAGGTATAGGAGAAAGTACGTATGAAACTACATACTGGGAAACATATAAAAGAAAAACAGATACTAGGATTTTTATAATAGATTTTGATACTTTTAAGATTCCCGTATTAAATGGCGGAGAAGAAACATGGGATGTTATACCTTCCTGGAGGCTGGGCTTTAGGGAGCGGGGGCTGGCGGTAGCGAACAACAGAGCTATGACTCCGGAAGATGCAAGAGCCTTGGCTCGACGCTCTAAAAGCACCTCAGGAACTATCTTGTCTCGACTCGAAGGATCCAGTGCTATCTCTCATAATGATGCGGGGGCAACCGTACCTTTAGACGCAGGAAAGGCTTGGAACTCTCCTTCCCAGTTCTACTTCTTCGAACACCTGCTCTCTACCCTAGGCATGACAAATAATAAGATAGGGTATCACTACACCGCCTCATCTAGCAGGCCCTGGCTTTGGGCGAGCAATCCCGATAGCATCGCTAACGTAACTGGACTATCAAAATACGCACAAGAAAACATGAATTATAGATATAATGTGAACTTCCATAATAATTTACAGCCCTTAAATGGCACTACTTTCCCTATTCCGGTAAACAACTTTTTCTTTGACGGAATAAATAGAAATACTGCCTACTATAACAATAAAGACACCGACTATCAGTACTTTGAACCTGGAACGCCGCACCAATTATATAACTTAAGTGGAGGCCCCGTAGGCTTCTCCACCCCTAGCCATAGTCTAGGGCAGGGAGGTGAATTTATTCGTGCGGGAGGGGTTGCGTATTATGGTTCGTACGCAGAACCGTACGCAGATGATTCTAGCGACAACGGAGCTATTTTCTTCCTAAACCTGCTTAGAGGGCACCAGGCCGCTGTAGCAGGGCTAATGCTGCCCGGGCATAGCCTTCTTTCCCAAGAAGAAGTACTTGGGGATGGGTTAGCTACTCCCTTTCAATTTGAGCGTACAAATTACCAAGTAGGCGACCCGACGTTAATAACGGGTTTCACCGTGACTGTGGGCATATACGCGGTTGGCCAGCAGCTGTACGGCCTTACCTCTGGGTCTGCTTTTGCTATAGGGTCGGTAGCCCCTTCAGTAAGAACCCTGCTTAACGGGGCACAGGTATCTCTCTATACCTGTGTATACTATGTGCAGAGCCTTGCTAGCGGAAACGTTCCTACAGTGTCAATGACCTTGGAGGCCGACCTAGGGGCAGTACAAAATGTAGATGTAAGCTCCTTTAACAGTATAACTATCCAAAATAATGGGCTAAACGAAATCACTTTAGTTAGAGCAGATGCAACATATACAACACAGACCTCTACGGAGGATTCTTCTAAAGAGCTCTTTAGCTGGGTTTGGGAGGACGTGCCAACCAATCCAATGGGAACCACCCTGGGAGAACTACGAGAGGTGCAGCTACGCAAAGCGTAGGGCTTTAAAAGTTAAGGCAGGCCAATAAATAATGGGAACCGAAATACTATGGTACAACTAAAGAGCACGATTATACCTAGAAATAGAGGCGTTATTGACGTTGCCCATGTGTGGGGCGTATATGACACTCGCTACTCAGAGCAGCAAGCTATCTGTGAGGCCTATATGACGGAGTGGGGAATTCCTTTGTCTAATCTCGTGGGAATTTCCGGAGGGGGGTATAGCGTTTCTAGTGTGTGGAGCTCTCAGCTGTCTATTGTTGCGGCCGCTGTACCAGATAGTTGCCAAGGAATTTTCTGCTGCCCTTCAATGGCCCTGCAGACAGGTGGCAAGGCGTTCTCTAGAATGCTAGGACACGTTAAAATTCTAGAAAAAGCAATACAAGACGCCGGCGCCTCAGAACTTGACGAGGTCATGCTGAATGCGCTGCGGGACGCATTGAGGTTTGAACCTGACGGGACTAACACAGGCACTGCTGCCTTCGACCCAGACACTCAGTGGAACTTCAAAAATTATCCTGGGTGGGAACCAATCACTAGTAATTATGTAGGTACTAAGGACTATGCAGACGAGCCCCCTAGCCCGGCTAATTCCTTGTATCCGCCGTTTGCCCTAAACACAGACTACCTCCCCCCTTCTCTAGAGCTGTCAGTCGAACAGCTGATAGAGTTTGTAAGCTACAAAAAGACCTCAGAAAACTATCCGACACCGGGCCCGGACGAGAATAACCAAGTGCCTCTTGTGCATCAAATACTTCAACAACGTAATTATATAGCTGATTTTACAATAAGAAAAACTTTGCATACTGAAAAGCCTTGGGACATTATCCCTAGCTGGAGGCTAGGTTGGAGCGATTCTCGAAGCTGGCACGAGCTTTCTGGAGGACCTACCCCTTTCACCGCCGCAGATGCTACAGCGTTAGCTCAGCGAAGTAAGGCAACTAGGTTTGGAATACCCCAAAGGCAAGAACTTTCTAGCGTTATCGGTATTAACCCCACGAGGGTGCCCACCTCCCCGGGATGGAACACGCACGGGCAGTTTCTTATTTTTGACGCGCTGCTCCGTGACCTAGGGTTTAATCAAGAAAAAATTAAGTTAGGCAACAAATTCGCCGACGACCCAGACCTGGACGGGGCAAACCCCCGCAGTATTCCCGCTCAAACAGGAGTCTCTAGGTACGATCTTGCGAATTTTGACTACAAGTATAACTCCTCCCGGCCCGGACACGTGGAAGCTATCAACGGAAACACCCTACCTTTCATAGTAGATAATTTTTTTTACGACGGGCTAAACAGAAATACTGGAAGAACTACAAAGATGCCCACGCCAACATACTTTGAAGAAGGCCACCCAGACCAGGTATATTCTATAAGAAACGGTGCGGTGGGCTTCTCCACCCCTAGTTATAGCCTGGCCCAAGGAGGCTGGTTTATAAAAGGTGGGGGTTGCGCGTACCACGGCTCTTACTTAGAGCCTTACGCAGATAAAAGCTCTAGTGCGGCTAATACTTTCTTTTTCAACCTATTAAGGGGACACCAAGCCGCCACAGCTAGTCTAATGAATAGCGGTATACTTTTGTCCGAGGAGGAGCTGCTAGGGGACGGGTTAGCGCAGCCTTTTGCCCTTCAAAACTCGGGTATAGCGCCTCGAAACCCCTACAGCCCCGCACCTGACGTGTCCAAGTCGACCAATGCTTTTTACTGCGACAACGATTTACGAGTGTTTCTTAAAAACTCGTCCGGCCAAGTATGGCGTATTCCTACGACTAGTGCTCCCACTGCTACCCAGCAGGCCGCAGTAGCCTCTTTCCCGACTAGTACCTTGCCTTACGGAGGGGATTCGACAACACAAGTGAATAGGCATACAAGGAGTAAACGAGTCTCTAAGGCTCCTGCGGAGTGGAGTTTTACCACACACATACAACCGTATAACTATAACTCTCTAGAGAATGGAGTAGACTCTGTTTTATGGGAGCTTTTACTAAATGGGACTTCTACAGTAGATGATTCCGCCGTAGAGCAAACGTCCGAACATCTAAAAACTACCCCTACTAGCAACGAAGTACTTGAAGGTTTTGAACTGTTGTACTTGTACCCAAACAGCGAAGGCTTTAGAGTGTCGGGGTGTCACGTAGCAAGCGCAAACATTTCTATAGATTTAAAAACAGTAGCGTCCACCGAGTGGTCAGGGCTAGGGACGTCATTAGACACCTACGAGGACTCAACAGACTTATACAACAGCACATCGTTACAGAATTATCAAGGATTGGTGCAATCAAACTATATAGTAAACAAACTGTCTACGGTGGAGTTTTTAGCCCTCGGGAATCCCGTAGTCTCCTCTAATATCGTTATATCTAGAGATCTTCAACCGACCAGTTTTGAGTTAATGAATATAGAATCAAAGCCTGTAGGGTTTAGCTCTAGTACCTTACGAGTGCAGGGGAGTTTACAGATGTATATAGACGGAGAAAATCGTCAGAATGTTATGGGGGCGCTAAGATATTTACTAGAGCAAGAAAACTCTGGGACTCCTGAAATACTTATAAATATAGGCGGGGTCGCTCCAAATACTAGCAGGCTTGAAGTACACGTAGGGCAGTCTACGTTAAGTGCTCCAGAGCTAGCTTTGGAAGGGCTAGGCATCGTTAATATAAACTTTGAAGCCTATCCATACATACAAGATTTTAGTTCTCCAGAAGAGGTAAAACCCCCGATATCTATCTCGTATAAGTCTAATAGCGTAGCTTAAAATATTTCTTGACATCGTAACTTCACCTAGGTATAATATGTAGTATCTATATACAATACTATCAAGGGGAGACTTAACTCAAGCAAGAGACGTTTTTATGGATCTGTATCAAATTTTAGACGATGCGTGGGTATTTATCGGCCCGTCTAGTGATCCGAGCAAGGTGTATAACTTAGAGATTGGCGCCTCTAGTCTTAACATTTCCCAGACTTTTACAGAGAAAACGTTCCCCCAGAAAACTATAGGCAGTCCTCTGAACTTAATCGAGGCGGGCACTACTAACAAAGCTAACCCCGCCAACTTCTCTTTTAAGGTTCCTATATTAAAAGACTCTTTGCAGACACCTGTTATTTTAGACCTTTTAACCGGGCTAAGCAATAACAACCTAAAGACCTTTACTTTGTGGATTTTTCTGGCTCAAAAAGCGTATACGCTGACGAACTGCTGCTTCACCTCAGGAACTATTGGAATACAAAGAACAGAACCCCTATCAATAAGCTTAGAAGGGGAGGCTAGTCGTCTGTATGTATATGCAGAAGACGGAACGGATGGAAACTCCGCGCCAGCGCACCGAGGCGAAGTTATAGCTACATCAAGGGCTTGGACGGATAATTATACAACTTTTGATGTGGGGGACTATAGGGGAAATAATGAGGTTCGGCCAGGTTTTGCGAGTCACGGAGGCACGCTGGAAGATCCCTACGATAGAAGTACCGGAATTACTTACGACCCTAACAGTATGCCCGTATTTCAACAAGGGTATATACAGGGAGAAACCTACCCCTCTAAGTATATAGAACTTACAGAGGCACAAATGAGCTCAGGAACTTACGGAACTGCAGGAGGCGAAAACAAAGATTCTTTGGCTTCTTTATCTATAGAAATACAAAACAATATAAAATGGTTGGGGTACCAAACAGTAAAAGGCGCTGTAGCAGTTGATACCGCCTCCGTAGGGCATACTGAAACACAGTACCCCACCGGCTTCGTTCTTACAGGTCAATCATTAGCCGGAAACGCATCATTCTTTATTAAGAATGATATTACAGACACTTTCATGCCTGGGTATGATACTACAACAGGTTTTGACCAAAAATGGAAGAATAACTACTCTTTAGTTATTTCTGCTTTCGGAAGAGAAAGCGGTACAAACTACGGAGTACAAATGAGCGGGGTCACTAATTTAACCTCGACTCTATCAATGGGCGAGCAGCCCCAAATCTCAGTAGACTGGAGACTAGCCACAGGCTCTATAGCAAACGCACTAACGTTTACTCTGTAGCACTCTCAAAGATATAACCAATAGGTAAATAAATGAATTTAAAAAGTTTAGTAGTAGATAGTAAATCAGCTTGGGCATCTTACCCTGGATACCCAGACTTTGAAATCGAGATCGTAAATCTGTCTCGTAAAGAATTACAAAATTTAAGAAAAGGTTGTGTGACACAAAAGTACAGCCGAAAAACAAGAGTAACAGAAGAAGTGTTGGACGAGGAGAAGTTTGTTAAACAGTTTACAGCAAAAACCGTAAAAAACTGGAAGGGCTTAACCTTTGAAATTCTAGAAACTTTACTCTTGATCGACACAGGAAGCAACTCCTTAGACACTGAAGTACCTTTCTCAGCCGAAAACGCACAGGTACTAGTAACTCAGTCTAGTGAATTCGATACTTGGCTCAATGAGGTAGTCTTTGACCTAGATAACTTTCGCTCAAAACCAACAAGAGGAGTTGTGGCACCGTCTGACTAATTTTTTTAGTCACTCAGATATTGGAATGACCGCAGACAAGTACTTTGAGCTCTGCGAACAGCTAGACAAAGAGCCTCTAGAGGAGGAAATTCCTGTAAGTTGGGAAGACCTCCCTTCTATAGCACAGGAGGCTCTAATCGTATTTAATATGCTAGGCGATAGGATAGTCGCAGATATTGGATACTTAGGAAAAGATTATACACTACTACCAGCAATAATGGATGCTCAGGGAATAGAGGAGAGGGATCTACTAATAGAAATAATATCTTGGATGGATCGCCGAGCTATTAAAGAGTCTGCCAGCGCTATGAAAAAAGCGCGGGATAAGATGAAGAGAAAGTAATGTGGCTAAGAATGAAATTAAAATTAAGTTATCCATTGACGACCAGGGAAACCTTAAAGTTATCGCTAAGGACGCTCAAAAAGCGTCCCAGGCCACAGACAGCTTAACTCAGTCTACAGACAGGGCTGGTCAAGCCAAAAATAGGTACAACAAGCAAGAGAAGGGTGCAGGCCAACTAACTAATAATAGCACTAAAGCTTTTGCTAAGCAAGCCCAAACTGTAGGAACCGCCACAACTTTTCTATCCGCATATGCCACGGTAGCCGCTAACGCTTTTGCGATAACGGCTGCTTTTGGCGTCTTAAAAAGAGCAGCAGGCGTAGAGTTACTGGCAGAGGGTTTGGAATTTACAGGCCGCGCTGCTGGCACAAATCTTCCTCTTGTCGCGGAAGGCTTAGAAAAAATAACAGGTAGTGCTATTACAGCAGCCTCCGCAATGAAGGCTGTAGCCGTAGGAACAAGCGCAGGCTTTTCTACGATGCAGCTAGAGGGCCTTACAAAGGTAGCTTCCGGCGCGTCTAAGGCTTTAGGCCGAGACATGACGGATGCTCTCGACCGTCTGGTACGAGGCGCAGCAAAACTAGAGCCAGAAATACTAGATGAATTAGGTATTATGGTACGTTTAGACGACGTAACTAAACAATACGCCGACTCCGTAGGAAAGACTACAGGGGAAGTAACCGCATTTGAAAAGCGAATGGCGTTTACAAATGCCATTATTGAGCAAGGCACGGAAAAATTTGGCTCTCTCGGAGAAGCCGTAGACGCCAACCCCTACGATAAATTAGGGGCTTCTTTCGATAAACTAGTGAAAACTCTGTTGAATATAGCCAATGCTGTGGTGGTTCCCGGAATAGAAATACTATCGAATAATATGGTAGCCCTAGGCGCAGCGGTCGCCTTTATGATAAACAAGGCTGGGGCGGGGTTGCTGGCTGGAGCACTCCAATCATCTGCGGCAGCTGCTGCAGAGACTGCTTCCGCATTTGAAAGTACGGATAAGGGTTTTAGAAAAAACATAGGAAGTATAAAGCTCCTGGACTCAAAATCAAAAGAGCTGCAGGCTCGTATAGTAGAAGGCACCGCTAGTCAAAAAGACTACGACGCTATGCTTACTAGAACCAATAAAGCAATCAAAGGCGTAGGGGGAGCATTAAAAGTACTACAAAAAACTAGCGAGAAAGACCTTACTGAGATGCTGACAGGCAAGCTGCAGGTAAATAAACAGGCAAGAAAAGAGCTTATAAAAGGAATCCATCAGCAAACTCTAGCTACTCGCCAGCAGGCTTTCGCAGATGCTTTAGGAGAGGCTCAGGCCGGAAACTTAAGACAAGCCTTAAAAACCTTAGGGGCAGGCTACAAAGCTCAACAAGCGCAGCAGAAAGTTTTAGTGGCCTCCAGCAATGGTGTAGCCGCTTCTTTTTATAGAATAAATTTAGCGGCTAGAACAGCGGCCGGAGGCTTAGTAGTTTTAGGGGCGGGCTTTTTAAAAGCTCTGCCCTATATCGGTCTTATTGTAATGGCAGGGCAACTATTATTTTCTGCGTTCAAGAAAGTAAAAGAACTTCTTACCGGCCCTGTATTTGAGCCTATGACCGTTTCCGCAGAAAAGAATGTCAAGCTCTTGGAGGAGATGGGCAAGGTAACAGAGCAGTATATTGCTACTGCGGAACGCATGGAGTCTGCTACACGGAAAAATGCTGCGGCGTTCGCACTTATGGCAGGAACTACCGATTCTTTGGCTTCAGGACTCGCAAATATAGAGCAGGATAAACGGACTGCAAAACTAGAGGAGTTCAAAAAGCTACAAGAGGAGATAGCCGAACGACAGGAAAAATACAACAAAGCTGTAAAGCGTGGGGCTACAATAGTTGCAACAGGCGAGCTAGGAAGGCTAAGGGCAGCTGAAGAAGCCCTATCCAAGGCTAGAGAGGACTCTACCAAAGTAGAGGCCGCGGCGGCTAAGAGCGCGGAAGAGTTTGCATCTGCGGCTATTGCAAATATAGATAAGCGTCTGGAGCTTATAAACAAAGAGTCTTTAGCGTACAAAGTTCAAATTAAGCAAAAAGAAATTTTAGAAAAGTTAGGCTCTAGTTCGGACGCTCAAGGACGATCAGATGCAATTCTAGCTCTTGAAAAGAACCGTCAAAACTTATTAAAAATAGGAGAGGCCGAGAAAGCTGCAGGAGACTTGGCCAGGGCTGTCGGAGCTGAAAAAACAAAAATGCTGAAAAAACAAGAATCAGCGTATACTCCTTTACTAACAGCTCTAAAGACGGAGGCAAAATCTAGAGCTACAGCAATAAGTGCGGCAAAAGCTGAAGGTGCAGAAGCCAAACACCTTATCGCATTAAAAGCTAAACTTTATGCTATTGAAGTACCTGAAAACTTGCAGGAGGCTTCTGAGCAAGAAATAAATAATTACTTGAAAGAGCAAGTAGCTCTTCGAGAGAAAACCGCCTCCTCCGCTCTGAGCAACTTAGAGACAAGTATAAAAGAAGAGGCAGCTCAGAAAGCCAAGGTAGTGGGGCTTAAGGGGCAGGTAGCTTTAGCTAAAAAATATAATAGTAGTACGGTTGCAGGGTATACCGAGCTTCTAGCCTTGGAAGAGCAGCTAACGAGCGCAAAAATATCCAGCTTAAAAGCCAGTATAAAAAGCGCGGAGTCAGTAGAAGGAGAAGAGGGAACTTCAGCTAATCTTCTAAAGTTAAAGCAAGACTTAGCGGTTGCTGAAAAAGAAAAAGCTGCACAAGCTCAGAATAGCCTAAGAATTGCTGTAAAAGCAGAAGAACTAGGATTAAAAGAATTACAAAGAGCGCATAAGTTACAGACTATGCTAGCAAGCGTAGCTTCTCAGAAAGCAGCTAACTTAGCGCTTGATACTGAGACTGTAAGCATCAACCGTGAAATCGCTAGAATTAAAGACCCTGCGGCCCAAGGAGCAAAGTCAGACGCTCAATTCGAGTATGACCAAGCCATCGCAGCAGCAGAAGCGCAGAAAGAAGCAGCAATAGAAAGTAGTAGAATAGCCAATCTGACTATAGAATCTCAGTACGCCCTTCTCGAAGCTCAGATGAAGCTAGAAAAAGAAAAGCTAAAGCTTGCGCAGGGCGGCTCTCTTACTGCAGAGCAAGCAGGCATTTTCTCTGGCATAGAGGGCGCTATTCAAGATGGAAAGGCGGCAGCGCAGGCAAACATACGGGCGAAAGAAGAAAATACTATTGCAAAAGCCAATCTTACAATAGCCAAGGCACAAGAAACTCTAGAGACTAAACAGCTTGATACTCAGCAGGCTATAATTCAAAACGCGCAGGCTTTAATGACGGCACAGTCTCAGGCAAGCGCAACAGGCAAAGCCGACCTAGCAATAATGAAGGAAAAGCTAGAAATACAAAGACTGCAGCTAGAGAATAGAAAGCTTACTAACTCTGAAGAAGATAAAATTACTAAAAGGGCAAATGAGCAGCTTATTGCACAAGCAAAGAGCCGCATCGGGGCCGCAGAGGGTCAACAATTTGCTGCCGCTCTAGGCCCAGACTCTGCAATCGGGCAGGCATATGGTGAGTCCTCTGCTATAGCCGCTAGACAGGCAAGTGAACCTCAAGCTTTTGAGATACGTAACGCAGCAGCAACCGCCCAGTTTGGAGAA
>Ga0209533_1004350_pt1 | contig 12299 bp, 8 predicted proteins | sample COG_04_FD_184748 | JGI IMG/M metagenome (GOLD analysis project Ga0209533, IMG submission 184748) | Pelagic Microbial community sample from North Sea - COGITO 998_met_04 (SPAdes) (version 2) | ecosystem: Environmental > Aquatic > Marine > Neritic zone/Coastal water | place: Helgoland, sampling... | reverse complement strand
GTGGCCCAACCCAACGCCAAAAGGATGAGCTGTGAAATGGGAAGGCCAACAAGTATCGCGGTAAAAAAGAGCCAATTCGGTGTAAACAGCCCTGCAGCTAAAGCGATGAGATAAAGATGCGGTGTCACCCAACGCAGTACTTTGTGCATTATAAATAGTCCTCCGAACGGGTAGGGATGTTTAAAAATGAGTGGATAAAATCGGACTAGGTTTTGCCAATTTCCTATACTAATTCTAATCTTACGTTTGTACTCCTCTTGTAATGAGGTGCTTACATCCTCTAATCCAACAGCGGATTCGTTGAAAAGCACTTTTTGATCTCGAGAAATAAGCTGGACTGTTTGGAAGAAATCTTCCATAAATGTGTTTGGGGGTATGGGTTGCCAAAATGCTTTCTTTATGCTGTACAATCCACCTTCCATACCCAAACAAATACCGTGTTTTCTGCTTTCGGCGCGGCGAATTGCATTCTCAAGAGACAGATAGGCCTTTTCATTCGAAGCCGTGCTGCTAGCAACCCCTTTGTCTTCATATTTAAGTGTACCCGCAACTGCGGTTGCCTTTTCTTGAGCGATAGGCCTTACCAACTCTTCTATTGTCGTCTCTTTAAAAAGAATGTTTGCGTCCGTAGCTATGATTACCTCAGCACTACTTAGTGCTACTAATCTATTGATGGTTGCAGACTTCCCAGAGCGCACTTCATTAACATTCAGATTGAGATTTGGAAATTCTTTTTGAAGCGAGCGAATAATAGCATCTGTGCCGTCATCACTCATATCGCTGCCTACCCAAACCGACAAAAGGTCAATCGGGTAGTTCGTGTGGTAGAGACTACGGATCTTATCCTCAATAATGGAGGATTCGTTGTATGCAGCAAATACGATACTAACCGTCGGGGGGGTGTACTCTCCTGAAAAATCAATGGCTTTTCCAGGAAAAGCCAATTGCCATAATGGATAAACGGCATACGTCAATGCAATCAAGCACAATGCCGAGAGTGAGATTGCCATTGTTAAACTGACCATGCCTGAGCTATTTTTTCCTGAATGGATTTAGGGCCAAAGTTACTAAGTATATGTTGGTTGGCTGTGCGACCCAGGACAAGAGATTTCTCGGGATTTTGAAGCAGTGCTATCAAAGCCTGCGAAAATTCTTCAGCGCTGTCAGCGAGCTCGACACCTTGAGCAGTGGCATCAAAAAGCCCTTCAGCTCCTACACGTGTGCTTACCATGGGGACTCCCCAAGAAGCATTCATGATAATTTTGATACGCACACCGGAGCCTGCAAGGAGCGGAACGACTGCAATACCATGAGATTTCGCAAATTCCTGAGCATCCGGCACTCTTCCGTGCACTGTGATGTTCTTTTTTTGGTCCGATTGCATGTGTTTGGGTGGATTATTGCCCGCTACATGGAAGGTGGCATTTGGAATTTCACGCAGTACCCTCGGCCAAACTTGAGAAGTGAACCACTCCAATCCCTGTAGATTGGGCTCCCAATCTAATGCTCCAAGATGGAAACACGATAAGTGGGTTAAATTGGTCATAACCTCTTGTTGTGCAATGGATACCGAAATGGTCGTGGAAGCGGGGTTTATTGCCTTGAACCAAAAATTATCTTCTTCACTAATACTCCATATTGAATCAACGCTTTTGGTAAGTGCTTCTTCAAAACGTTTCAAACGGTTACTTTGAAGCGTCAAATACCATTTCTTTAGTGGATTAGAAACAGCCTGGCTAGTGCGTTTCCAAATGAGGTGCTCTAAATTGTGCGCACGCAATGTAGAATGTTGTCCAATTCTTCGCAGGTCCTTCAAATAATCACCCATAAAGGCACCTTCAATAATGACAAAGTCAAAATATCCATTCTCAAAGGTACCGAGCCAATCAATCATAGGTTTCACGAAAAAACGTACAGAATGATAGGGGGCTCGAGAGAACAGTAAATTATTCAGAGCGGAATGCACAGAAGGAGAGGTGTTTACCTCAAATGTTTTCAAGGTAATGGCCTTTGATACTCTTTTTGGAAAGTCATTAATGTCCTTATGGTGTTTTTGCGTATTTAAGGCACCATAAGTGATTGCGAAAGTATTTAGCGCCAATAAGTCTTCTAAGAGCCTAGCCATCGCAATTGAACTCCCGTCATTGGCTGGGTAGGGCAGTTTATTAGAGAGAATGAGAAGTCGCTTCACTAGGATTTTTTAGAATTTATTCGGGCAAGGATTTTACTGAACCACTCACCAGAAACAAGTGCCGTATCGCTTGATGCACTCTTCGTTAGCCAAAGTGCGATAGGTGCAAGTATTAGAGACGGAAGCCAAATAGCAAGCGCCGGATCTAATAATAGTTCACGTCCCATCTTTTCAAAAGTGGTATTCAAAATGTGGAAAATCAAGAATGCCACGGTAGAGATGACCAATGGTAGGCCTATGCCGCCTTTACGAATGATACTACCCAGTGGAGCACCAATAAAAAACATAATCAATACACTGGCGCCAAGCGCAAATTTCTTGTAATACTCTAGAAAGTGACGCATTCTAGTTTCTTTGCGCCAATTCATTTCACGATCCATTTGCTTCAAGTAATCAAGATTGCTTCGCGCAAGTCGAATGGCATTTTGTGAGGCTCGAATTCTCATACCACTGAGCAAATTGCTCATGACATTCTCTTTAGCAATAGCAACAGAATTGCCACTCGCAACATCTATGTAATCGAATTTGTATTTGCCTTTTAAATTCTTTGTGAAGTTTTCTTGTCGTTCTATGATTTGTAAAGCAAGCGTATCTGCAGTTTCCTTTAACTGCTGGGTATTCATCATCATGTAATCTTTTCGACGCGTTTTATAAAGATCTGCATTGCTGAAATTAGTCAGTGGAAAGCGAAGGTAGGCCGTGTCAAATTCGCTCTGAGCCCAAGGCATTTTCTGACGTTCCTCCACGAATTTCCGATCGATATCTTCATAGGTAGCTCCGTTATGCAGTTCAATCTCTAAGTATTGATCATTGGCCACTGGACGCATGATTCCCGTGGATGCGACAAGCACTTTTAAATTACCTTTTTTCGCTTCCTTGTGGTCGTAGATGTAGATGTCGCTAAGTAGTTGCTCGCCTTCACCTTCTTTATTGCCGATTTTTATGCTATAGCCTTGAAAACCATTATAAAAAATACCAGGAGTAATATGAAACGCGGGCTTGCTTTTGGAAATATTTATTAAAAGACTTTGGCCCTTTAAATTGGCCACGGGTATGATGTTATTGTAGAAGTAGAACGCACCAAAAGCGATAGCAATATTGAGGACAATAAGTGAACGAATGCCTCGGAACAGGGAAATTCCCGATCCTTTCATCGCAGCTAGTTCATAGTGTTCGCCAAAATTGCCAAAAGTCAATAGAGCGGCGAACAAGACGCTTACCGGCAGGGCAAAGGGGACGACGCTTGCAGCCCAATAAAAAAGTAATTCTAACAGTACGTACCATTCGATACCCTTGCCCGCGAGATCGTCTACATATTTCCAGACCATTTGCATTAAAAAGAAAAAGACCATGATACCTAAGGTCGGTATCAATGGTCTGATAAAACTTTTTAAGACGTAGAGGTCTAGTTTTTTCATTCGAGTTTAGAGTCGATAAAACCCTTCAAATTCCTTTGCATTAATGTTAAACATCTCCTCATTTAAGGGAACGTTTGTCTCGTAAGAATCTACACTGAAAACAGTTTTTACGCCGTTTGTGCCATATTGTGTGTAGTTTTCGAGCAGTAACTTTTTAACGTCAATACCGATTATTATTTCTTTCACTTCTTCACTAGCAACGGGTCGAAGCGCAACATATTGTATAGATTTTCCGTTCTCTTGTGCTTTACCAGCCATTTTATAACTGTACCCGCTTTGATAGTTTTTTAAAATATCCGCGGGGCTTAGTGACGTTTCTTCATCTGAAGCGGTAGTTTCTATTTCCTCGTCTTCAGGATAGATTAGATACGCTTTTGAGCCGTCAGAGAGAAATTCAAAGGCATCAGTCTTTACGCGTACTTGCTCCCCTAAGGCAAACAGTTCACCCTTAGAGCTGCGCTCCTTCATGCCGCCGTTACTAGGCGCTCCAATAGTATTGGTGAAGGATATATGCTGTGTTTCGAGCGCTAGCGTATGCTCATAAACATCATTGAGCAAAGCTTTCGCATCCGTGTGCGTTTGTGCTTGCGCTAAAAAGGGTACAATCAGTAAAGCGAATAGTTTCATACCGGCGAATTTACGCATCTCCATTCAATTTCTGTTCCAAAGCCATTTCATCTGGAATTAAAACTTGTCTGGCCTTGGAACCCTCGAAGGGTCCTAGTATCCCAGCCGCTTCTAATTGGTCTACAATACGACCTGCTCTATTGTATCCCAATTTCAATTTTCTTTGAATCATCGAAGTAGATCCTTGCTGGGTAAGGACCACTAAACGAGCAGCATCTTCAAATAAGGAATCTCTATCTGATGGATCTATTTCGCCAACACCGCCACCTTCTTCACCAACGTATTCTGGCAACTGATAAGCCATAGGGTAGGCTTGTTGGTTACCTATAAAATCGCAAATCGCTTCAACTTCAGGCGTGTCAACAAAGGCACATTGGAGTCGTACGAGATCAGAACCTTGCGAAAAGAGCATATCTCCCTTTCCGATAAGTTGATCCGCACCGCCCGCATCAAGAATAGTTCGAGAATCAATTTTCGAGGTCACTCTAAATGCAGCTCTCGCAGGGAAATTTGCTTTTATGATACCTGTGATAACATTTACAGAAGGCCGCTGGGTGGCTACGATCAAATGGATACCAATGGCCCGGGCCAGCTGCGCAAGTCGTGCGATAGGCATCTCAACCTCTTTTCCGGCTGTCATGATAAGATCGGCAAATTCATCGATCACTAGCACTATGTACGGTAGGAATTTGTGGCCCTCTTCAGGATTCAATCGTCTTGAAATGAATTTAGCATTGTATTCCTTGATGTTTCTAACCATTGCGCCTTTCAGCAGCTCATACCGGTTGTCCATTTCAATACACAACGAATTCAAAGTATGGATCACTTTTGCTGTATCGGTAATAATGGCCTCATCTGTATCGGGAAGAACAGCGAGGTAGTGCCGTTCAATTTTATTGTAAAGCGTCAGTTCTACTTTCTTAGGATCAACGAGAACAAATTTGAGTTGACTAGGGTGTTTCTTGTAAAGCAGTGATGTTAAAATTGCATTTAAGCCAACAGACTTTCCTTGTCCGGTAGCACCTGCCATAAGAAGGTGAGGCATTTTTGCCAAATCAAAAATGAAGTTTTCATTCGTTATGGTGCGGCCCATAGCAACGGGTAATTCCATGTTTGACTCTTGGAATTTTTTGCTTGCGATGACCTGACGCATACTTACGACTTGAGGGTTGGCATTTGGAACCTCAATGCCTATAGTTCCTTTACCGGGAATAGGTGCAATAATTCTAATTCCCAAAGCAGCAAGACTCAATGCAATGTCGTCTTCGAGGTTTTTAATTTTTGAAATTCTAATTCCTGCTGCTGGAACAATTTCATATAAGGTAACCGTAGGACCTATGGTAGCTTTGATTTCCTTAATCTCAATACTGTAGTTTTTTAATGTGTCTACAATACGGTTCTTATTCGCTTCAATCTCGTCTTTGTCGAAGGTGATTTTACCATCACCATAGGGTTGAAGTAATTCAATTTTAGGCAATTGAAACCTGCTCAAATCTAAAGTAGGATCGTATTCACCAAAGTCCTTGACTTTCTTATTAATAGACTTTTCATCCTCAACTGCTTCTTGATGAACTTCAACTACAACATCTAATGTGGAAGCTGCATCAATAGGCGCTTTGTTTTGTACTGAACTATCTGTGACGGTTGGTTTAGAAATGACTTCAGGTTGTGGGGTCATCTCTTCTTCTGGTTCTGGAGAAAGTTCGACCGCGTGAACCAGAATATCATCTTGTGGCTCAGGAGTGATTTCCGGGGATGAGTTCAGGTTTTCTTCATAAGGGCGCTCCGTTTCTGGCAGTGGCTTGGGCGCGCGCCAACTAAATGTGAGTGACCGAATTTTTAAGGCAACAACAATATACAGCAGCCCTGCGGTGAAGAGTACCAGTAAGACTCCCATACGGCCTAAATAAAGGGCTAGTTTCAAATAAATATAGTACCCTGATAAGCCCGATAGAAGGGTTGGTTGATGGTTTGCAATCCAGCCAAACATCAACGCGACAAGAAAAGTGGTGGCTAAAAGATGGTTGAATAAAACCCAAGGTTTAATGCGGTTTAAGGTAAAAGCATGCTTTAGTCCTAAGAGCATGATCCACAAGGGAACGAACAGACCCGCAAGACCAAAACCTTCAAGAACAAGTAGACTGGCTATGGCGTTTCCTAGTCTCCCGAAAATGTTCCCTACGTAGTCCGGGTGGGCGTATTCTCCTGAAGAAGTTGTGGACAAACTGAAGTCTTGGGTCCAATTCTGATAAAAGCTGATAATGGCGATGGCAGTAAAGAAACCGATCATAACAAGGAGCAACGAGCCGAATATTTTCGTCGTAGGGTCTCCTGTAATTTCCTTAGTATCAGCGGTTAGCTGTTTGAATTGAACGGAGAACTTTGACGGTTCCTTTGGTGTCTTCTTAGTAGATTTTTTCGCCATGGGTGTCGGTGTCTTATACATTCAAAAATAAGCCTGTAGTCGTTAGTAAACTCGGGCCTTTCAATAGCGTTATCAACACATTAAAGCCTTAAATTTGTCATTCAAACAGATTTTCATGCAAATTCTACCAGAAATTCAAAACGAATATGGACGCTTAGACACTGTGGTGGTGGGATTAGCCATGCGAATGGGTGGCGTTCCAAAATTGGAAGAATGTTACGATGCACGCAGTTTTGAGGCTGTAAAACAAGATGTTTTCCCAGAAGAAGAGGCATGCATGCTCCAACTCAAAGGATTGATCGAAATTTTAGAGAACAATGGAGTCAAGGTATTGCGACCGTCACTCATCCATTCTTTGAACCAAGTATTTGCAAGAGATATCGCATTTGTAATCGAAGACCAGTACATCATACCAAATGTAATAGAGGATCGTGCAGAAGAACGCGATGCAATGTCTGAAATAGAAGAAACTATTCCATCGGGCAACATCATCATGATGCCTAACGGATGTTACGCAGAAGGGGGCGATGTGATTGTAGACAATGACTTCGTTTTAGTCGGAGTCAGCGACAATGCGACCTTTGATGCTTATAAAACTGCACGAACCAACTACAGAGGAATGGACTATTTAGCGGATGAATTTCCAGCTAAAGAATTTAAAGGATTTGAATTATTCAAGGACGATCGTGATCCTTTAAAGGGTTCGTTGCATTTGGATTGTGCTTTTCAAACTGTTGGTGGCGGGGCACTCATCGCACCGCACTTGTTCAAGAATGAATCTGATGTGCAGTGGCTGATAGAGCGTTACGGAGCAACGAATGTTTATCGCTGTTCACCTGAAGAAGCGTATTTCCTTGCCACAAACGTCTTCAGCTTTAGCCCATCCGATGTGGTTGTTTCAGCCAAATGCGAGGCCATGCAAGAATGGTTAAAGAATAGAGGCATGAACGTACATTCCGTGGTGTACGATGAAATAGTAAAAATGGGCGGTTTACTTCGTTGTACAACGATGCCTTTAAAGCGATTGTAGATGACGAATAATGCTACAAATAAACTGTTAATGGTACGACCAGTTGCCTTTGCGATGAACGAGCAAACAGCGGTCGATAATTATTACCAAAAGAAGGAATCGGGCAAAATGAACGCTCAGGAATCGGCTCGTGATGAGTTTGATGGATTGGTAGAAAAATTGCGTGCGGAAGGTGTTCAAGTTGAAGTTTTAGAAGATACACATGTTCCTCACACACCTGATAGCATTTTTCCAAACAATTGGATCAGTATGCACCAAGATGGTCGAGTAGCGCTGTACCCAATGAAAGCCGAGAATAGACGACTGGAACGTCGCACCGATATTTTTGAAGAATTGCAGTCTCGTGGTTATGAAGTAACGACAACGGTAGATTATACAGCTGCAGAGCAGAAGGAGCTATTCCTCGAGGGCACAGGTTCTATGGTATTAGATCATGATTCTAAAATCGCCTACATGGCTCGTTCACAGCGCGCTGATGAGGGCTTATTTCATGCGTTTTGTAAAGATTTCAACTACGAGCCTGTGGTGTTCACCGCTTACCAGGAAACGCCGGACGGGATAGGACAGATCTACCATACCAATGTCATGATGTGTGTTACAGATGCTTATGTATTGGTGTGTCTAGATACCATTCATGATGCGAATGAACGAGCTTTAGTAGAAGAGGCAATTCTTAAAAGTGGTAAAGAAATCCTTGTTATAAGCGTGGAGCAAAAAAGCAACTTTGCCGGCAATATGCTCTTAGTGAAAGGCGCCGCGGATGAATTAATTTTGGTGATGAGTTCTAGTGCCTACAAGGCATTAAATGAGGACCAAAAAGACTTTATAACCCAACACCACAGGATACTTCATAGCGATTTACATACCATAGAAACCCTTGGTGGAGGTAGTGCACGATGTATGTTAGCAGAAATATATTTGACTAAAACTGCATAAATGAGTTTAGAACAAAACATAAGCAAAGCCTTAAATGAACTCTACAGCGTTCAGGTCGAACCTGAGCTGCAGGAAACGCGTAAGGAATTCGACGGTGATGTTACTTTGGTCGTCTTTCCTTTTGTTCGTGCGGCGAAAAAGAAACCAGAAGAGGTCGCTGAAGAGTTGGGAAACAAGCTTTTAGAATTATCAGCCATAGCTGACTTTAACGTCGTGAAGGGGTTCTTAAACCTGACTTTGGATCGCAGCGTTTATGTGGACCAATTCAAAACTTTTGCTTCGGACCCTCATTTTGGGCTTCCCACGCCAGGATCTAAAGGTGCCTACATTGTAGAATACAGTTCGCCAAATACCAACAAACCCTTGCACCTTGGCCACATTCGAAATAACCTTCTTGGCTATTCAGTGGCAGAGATTTTAAAAGCAAATGGTGTTGCAGTGTCAAAGGTTCAGATCATTAACGATCGTGGAATCCATATTTGTAAGTCTATGCTCGCATGGCAGGAATACGGGAATGGCGAAACACCTGAATCGACGGGATTAAAAGGCGATCATTTGGTAGGTAAGTATTACGTCAAATTTGATCAGGTCTACAAAGAGGAGATGAAACGCTTGCTTGATGAAGGTAAAACTGGCGATGAAGCTAAGAAATTGGCCCCGTCGCTGCTGAAAGCGCAAGAGATGCTGCTTAAGTGGGAGCAAGGCGATGCGGAAGTGGTGACACTTTGGAAAACCATGAATAATTGGGTATACACTGGTTTTAATACAACGTACACCAAATTAGGCGTTGATTTTGATAAGAATTATTACGAGAGTCAGACCTACGTTCTAGGAAAAGACGACGTAAATAAAGGGCTTGAATCTGGTGTCTTCTACAAGAAAGACGACGGTTCGGTTTGGATTGACCTGGAGGATGAAGGGTTAGACCATAAATTAGTTCTACGCAGCGATGGAACCAGTGTCTACATGACGCAAGATATAGGAACCGCCATTCAACGATTTAAGGATTTCGAGGCAAAAGGAATGACTTACGTAGTTGGTAACGAGCAAGATTACCATTTTAAGGTACTTTTCTTGATTCTTTCAAAGCTGGGCTATCCTTGGGCAGAACAGCTGCATCATTTGAGCTACGGAATGGTAGATTTACCTTCAGGAAAGATGAAGAGTAGAGAGGGTACTGTAGTTGATGCCGATGATCTTATTGATGGAATGGTTGCGGATGCAGAAGCTATCTCAAAGGAATTGGGCAAATTGGACGGTCTTGAAATTGCTGCGCAGAAAGAGCTCTTTACTACGCTCGGACTGGGCGCCCTAAAGTACTTTATACTGAAGGTAGACCCGAAGAAACGAATGTTGTTTAATCCAGCGGAAAGCATCGATTTTAACGGACATACAGGGCCCTTTATTCAGTACGCCTATGCACGCATTCAAAGCCTTCAAAGAAAAGCACCAGAGAGTAGTGAGTTGGATTGGTCGACTTTGACCCCGAATGAAGACGAAACAATCGTTATCAAATCGCTTTTGCAATTTTCGGATGTAGTGGATCAAGCAGCCAGAAATTTTTCTCCGGCGGTTTTGGCGAATTACACGTATGAATTGGTCAAGAAATACAATGGTTTTTATCAGAATAACAGCATCTTAAAAGCGGAAAGCGAACAAAGTATTGCTTTCAGGTTGTTGTTGAGTAAGAAAGTAGGCGAAGTAATTAAAGCTTCGATGAATTGCTTGGGAATCCAAGTACCAAATAGAATGTAAGATGAGTAAAGAAGTAAGAGCCTTAGCGCCCAATGCAGTTTGGAACCACTTTGCAGATTTAAATGCAGTACCCCGTCCTTCGAAGAAGGAAGAGCGTGTGATCCAATTCATGGTCGATTTTGGCCATAGTTTGAGCCTACCCACAGAGGTAGACCATATCGGTAACGTGTTTATCAGAAAGCCGGCATCCGTTGGAATGGAGGATAAAACGCCAGTTGTCTTGCAGGCGCACCTTGATATGGTACACCAGAAAAACAATGATACCATCTTCGACTTTGACAAAGAGGGAATTAAAATGGTGGTTGATGGTGACTGGGTAAAGGCACAAGGCACAACGCTTGGTTCAGATAATGGTATGGGCGTTGCTTTTATTATGGCTGTACTCTCCTCAAATACTATTGCTCACCCGGCTATTGATGCACTCTTCACTATAGATGAAGAAACTGGAATGACCGGTGCTCTGGAGTTAAAAGGCGGCATGCTCAATGGAAAGATTCTGTTAAATATTGATACGGAAGACGACGATGAATTGACCATAGGTTGTGCGGGTGGTATTGATGTAACGGCGACACATTCGTTTGAAATGGAAGCCCTAAAAGAAGAGACTTTAGCCTACGAAATCACTATCAAAGGATTGAATGGCGGCCACAGCGGTATGGACATTCATAAAGGTCTTGGTAATGCGAATAAATTAATGAACCGTTTGCTCGATCGTTTGGGTGATGCGGTCCAATTGGTAGCTTTAGATGGCGGGAGCCTTCGAAATGCAATACCAAGGGAAAGTGTTGCTCAAGTAGTATGGCACGGGAGTGAAGAGGCATTTGAAGAGGTAATCACGGAGGTTGGAGAAGAGTTCGTAGATGAGCATTCAACCACGGATGCGGATATTGAGATCAGTTGCGAATCTATTGAAAAACCAACGTTAGCCCTTTCTCAAGCGGCCAGTCAATCCATCATCAGTGCTGTATATGCCTGCCCAAATGGAATTTACCGTATGTCGCCTGATATCCCAGGATTAGTACAGACTTCTAATAACCTAGCGCGTGTTGCATTAAAGGACGGCGCGCTTACGGTTATGTGCTTAACTCGAAGTGCCGTTGAGACAGAGAAAATGGATTTGGCGCGTGGCATCCAGCGCATTTTTGAAACGGCGGGTTGTACTGTTGAGTTGAGCGGTGATTACCCAGGTTGGGCACCTAATCCAAAGAGTAATATTCTGACAACGATGAGCGGTTTGTACCGCAATCTTTTTCAAGACGAGCCTAAAATACAGGCCTGTCATGCTGGCTTGGAATGTGGGATCTTAGGTACAAATTACCCAGATATGGAATTGATTTCTTTTGGACCAAACATTCGGGGAGCGCACTCACCGGATGAAAAGTGTCAAATCAGTTCTGTTCAGAAGAGTTGGAAATTCTTCTTAGCGACTTTAGAAAATATACCAAACGTTTAAGCACATGTTTGAAAGTTTAAGTGACCGTTTAGAGGGTGCTTTTGATGTCCTCAAAGGAAACCATAAGATTACCGAATTAAACATTGCGGATAGTGTTAAGCAAATCCGCAGGGCTTTAGTTGAGGCCGATGTTAGTTTTAAAATTGCGAAAGACTTTACAAATACTGTAAAAGCAAAAGCGCTCGGACAAGGGGTTATTTCCGCCGTTAAGCCAGGTCAGGCTATGGTTAAGATCGTTCGCGATGAAATGGCTGAGTTGATGGGGGGTCAAGCAGAAGGTTTGAACCTTACCTCGTCTCCTGCAATCCTATTGATGGCGGGCCTACAAGGTTCAGGTAAAACGACCCATAGCGCAAAATTGGCCAATTATTTACTGCATAAAAAAGCACGGAAACCGCTATTGGTCGCCTGTGATGTATATAGGCCGGCAGCCATTAACCAGCTCCAAGTGCTCGGCGAACAGC
>Ga0209533_1004349_pt1 | contig 12300 bp, 8 predicted proteins | sample COG_04_FD_184748 | JGI IMG/M metagenome (GOLD analysis project Ga0209533, IMG submission 184748) | Pelagic Microbial community sample from North Sea - COGITO 998_met_04 (SPAdes) (version 2) | ecosystem: Environmental > Aquatic > Marine > Neritic zone/Coastal water | place: Helgoland, sampling... | reverse complement strand
ATGAAACTAAAAGGCAAATAGAGGAAGAAATTGAAGAAGATTTTTACCAAGGATATTTAGGAATCAAAAAATTACCAAAATCTGCAAGGTTTGGAGTTTATGTAGCTTATGTTTACTATTACTCCTTGTTTTCAAAAATAAAATCCACTCCATCATCAGCTATTTTACAACAAAGAATTCGAATTCCGAACAACCAGAAGTTTGCCTTGTTGTTTAAATCATATATTAAACATAGTTTCAATATTTTATAATGAAGGATTTTGTTGTTGTTGTAGATAAAGACGATAATGCTTTAGGGCAAATGGAAAAAATGGAGGCTCACGAAACTGGTACACTCCATAGAGCATTTTCGGTTTTTGTTTTCAATAGCCAATCTCAAATGTTAATTCACCGAAGAGCATTTTCTAAATACCACAGCGGTGGTTTATGGACAAACGCTTGCTGCAGTCACCAAAGACCAGGTGAAAGCACGCTAGATGCGGCGCACAGAAGGTTGAAGGAAGAAATGGGCTTTGACTGTGAATTAGAAGAAGAATTCAGCTTCATTTATAAAACCGAATTCGAAAACAAGCTTACCGAGCATGAGTTAGACCATGTAATTACAGGAGCTTTTGATGGGTTTCCAAACCCAAATCCAAAAGAAGTTTGCGAATGGAAGTATGTGGACATTGACTATTTAATTGAGGATATTGCAAATTACCCTGACAAATACACGGTTTGGTTTAAAATTGCTTTTGAGCAGTTGAAAAAAAACAAACTAGCTCATAAATTAGCAGTTTAACCATAAACCCAAAATATTTTGAAAGTAAAAGTTGCCAGAGAGGCCCACTTTAATGCCGCACACAGATTATTTAATGCTGCATGGAGCGATGAAAAAAACAAACAGGTTTTCGGGAAATGCAACAACCCAAATTACCACGGTCATAACTATAAATTAATTGTTGAAGTAAAAGGAGAAATTAATCCTGATACAGGCTATGTTATCGATTTAGGCGATTTGGCATCACTCATAAAAACTGAAATTGAAGATAGGTTCGACCATAAAAACCTAAACCTCGATACAAAAGAATTTAAAAATTTAAACCCTACAGCCGAAAACATTGTTGTAGTTATTTACAGAATATTAAGAGAAAAAATTGACAACAAGTTCGAACTTAACATTAAACTTTATGAAACAGAACGGAACCTTGCTGAATACGGTGGAGAATGACATTGAGAGCATTGAAGTAATCGGCGACGAGCATCTTGGAAGCGGCAAGGAAACGCCTATGAGAAAAGGTGCTTTTGACCTTGACGATGAGGATAAAATTTCAATGATTGAAGAGCACATGGTCGAAATCATGAATATTTTAGGTCTCGATTTAAATGACGATAGCCTAAAAGGAACTCCTCACCGCGTTGCAAAAATGTACGTTCAAGAAGTTTTTAAAGGTTTAAATCCTGCCAATAGGCCAAAAGCAAAAATGTTTGCTAACAAGTACAAGTACAACGAAATGTTGGTTGAGAAAAACATTACAGTTTACTCCTACTGCGAACATCACTTTGTGCCAATTTTTGGCAAAGCCCATGTTGCTTACATTTCTAACGGAAACGTAATTGGCCTTTCTAAAATTAACCGAATTGTAGAATATTATTCTAAAAGACCACAGGTACAAGAAAGACTAACCGAACAAATTGCCGAGGAACTTAAACAAGCTTTAGGTACACAGGATGTTGCAGTTGTTATTGATGCTGCTCACATGTGTGTTGCTTCCAGAGGAATTAAAGACGTAAACAGCAGCACTGTTACTTCTCATTATTCAGGAAAATTTAAACAAGACCAAGCCAAAAACGAATTTTTAAAATATTTGGATATTTAAAAAAATATGGTCGATAAAAATATAGTTGTAGTTGGAGGAAATTCTGGCATAGGAAAAACACTCATCCAAAAACTACAAAACTCAGGCGCAAACGTATTTGTTTTTGCTAGAAATTCTAATTCTGGTTTTAATACAATTGAATGGGATGTTACCCAAGATTTGCCAGATTTAAGCAGCTTGCCTGAAGTTATTCACGGATTGGTTTACTTGCCAGGTACAATTAATTTAAAGCCTTTTCATAGGTTAAAAATTGAAGACTTTCAAGAGGATTTAAACATCAATTTATTAGGTGCTATAAAAATTACCCAAGCCCTAATCAACAATCTAAAAAAAGCCGAACCTGCTAGTTTGGTTTACGTTTCAACAGCAGCTACAAAATTGGGCATGCCATTTCACTCAAGTGTAGCGGTTTCTAAATCGGCAATTGAAGGTTTAGCCAAATCTATTGCAGCAGAATATGCACCGAAAATTAGAGCAAATGTTGTGGCTCCATCTTTAACAGACACTCCACTTGCTGGTCGACTTCTATCTACAGATGAAAAAAGAGCTGCCAGCGACCAAAGACATCCGCTAAAAAGAGTTGGAAAAACGGAAGATATTTCTAATGCTATTTATTACCTTTTATCTGATGAATCTTCATGGGTTACAGGCCAGGTTTTTGGCGTTGATGGTGGAATGGGCTCGGTAAAAATTGTTTAAGTTTTGCAGAAAATAATTACTCAGCAAGATATACTTGAGATGCCCAAAAGGTATCGTACGCAGCTGATAAACTCCATCACTGGTTTCAAATCGGCGGCATTAATCGGAACACAATCTGAAAAAGGAATTTTGAATTTGGCCATTTTTAGTCAAATTTTTCATTTGGGAGCCAACCCAGCATTAATTGGTATGATTGTAAGGCCTGCCGTTGTGCCTCGTCATACTTGGACAAACATTCAAGAAACAGGCTTTTTTACCATTAACCATATTCACCCAAGTTTTGTAGAAAAAGCCCACCAATGCTCTGCAAAATATAGCGAAAATGTTTCAGAGTTCGAAGCGGTAGATTTAACACCATTTTTCGAAGAAAATATAAAAGCTCCATTTGTTAATGAGTCTCATTTAAAAATAGGCTTAGCATACAGAGATCATAAACTGATCGAGTTAAATGATACTATTTTGGTGATTGGTGAAATAAATTATGTTTCTCTAAACGATGAGTTGATTAAAGAAGATGGTTTTGTAGATTTATATTTAGCCGAAAGTGTTACGGTTTCAGGCATGGATGCTTATTACACTACCCAAAAATTAGGCAGGTTTAAATATGCCAAGCCAGATAAAAAATTGGATAAACTAGCTGAAAACTTATTTTAATGCAGGAAAAAGTATCTATTTTTTGGTTCAGACGCGATTTGAGATTACATGATAATGCTGGTTTGTATCATGCTTTAAAATCAGGCAATAAAGTACTTCCAATCTTTATTTTCGATAAAAATATTCTTAGCGATTTAAAAGATAAAAAAGACCAACGCATTACATTTCTTCATCAACAAATTGAAAACTTACAAGCAGAACTAATAAAATTAAACAGCTCAATAAAAGTTTTCTTTAGCACCCCAACCGAAGTTTTTGAAGAATTAATAAAAAACCATAAGCTGGTTGAAGTTTATACCAACCACGATTATGAACCTTATGCCCTAAAAAGAGATTCTGAAATTCAATCTTTACTTTCAAAAAATAAAATTGAATTCAAAACTTATAAAGACCAGGTAATTTTCGAAAAAAACGAAGTTGTTAAAGATGATGGCTCATGGTATTCGGTTTTTTCGCCTTATGCCAGAAAATGGAAACAAAAGCTGAATTCATTTTACCTAAAGCCCTACCCTACAGAAAAATATTTTGAAAATTTTGTAAAAACGGAACCTTTCTTATTGCCTTCATTAGCAGATTTAGGATTCGAAAAAAGCAACAAAGAAATTCCTCCAATTCAACTAGTTACCCAAATAGTAGACGATTACCACAACACAAGAGATATTCCATCAAAAAGAGGAACCACTCGAATAAGTGTTCACTTAAGGTTTGGAACAGTAAGCATTAGGCACTTAGCTTCAGAGGGTTTAAAGCGAAATGAAACTTGGTTAAATGAGCTTATTTGGCGAGATTTTTACATGATGATTCTTCATCATAATCAGCATGTGGTAAACGAGGCTTTTAAGCCAAAATACGATCAAATACCATGGCGAAGAGATAAAGCTCAATTTGAAATTTGGTGCCAAGGAAAAACTGGCTATCCAATTGTAGATGCGGGGATGCGAGAGCTAAATACAACTGGCTTTATGCATAATCGTGTTAGGATGATAGTAGCAAGTTTTTTAACCAAACATTTGCTAATTGATTGGCGTTGGGGCGAGGCATACTTTGCCGAGAAACTCATAGATTTTGAACTTTCGAGCAACAATGGAGGTTGGCAATGGGCGGCAAGTTCTGGTTGCGATGCAGCGCCCTATTTCAGGGTTTTTAATCCCGAATTACAAACCAAAAAATTCGACCCAGACTTAAAATACATCAAAAAATGGGTTCCCGAATTTCAAGAATTATCCTACCAACAAAAACAAGTTGTTGAACATAAATTTGCTCGCGAAAGAGTGCTAAAAACTTTTAAAGAGGCATTGGGCAACTAAATCATTGAACCAATTGTCTATTTTCTTGTTAAAGAGTTGCTTAACCACTAATGAGAAAATTTCTAACTACTTTTCTGTTTTTCCTTTTTGTCTCAACCTCTTTTGGCCAACAAAATTGGGAATGGGTAAAACTTATTACTTCCAATACTGGAGATATTAATTGTGAGGAGGTTACCATTGATGAAAACGGAAACCTATACGTGGTTGGAAATTTTAATGGTATAGCAAATTTCGACTCGCTTTCAATGGCCTCAGTCGGCTCCACAGATGGTTTTATAACCAAATTAGATAAAAACGGAAATTTTAAGTGGGTTAAGCCTTTAACCGGTCAAAGCGAAGATGGCTTTACATCCATAACTTATGATAACGGATATTTATATGTAGGCGGATATTTTACTCTATTTGGAAATTTCGACACGACCAATTTTACAGCTATCGGAGGAAGAGATATTGTTGTAATGAAGCTTGATACAAATGGAAATGCTCAATGGACAAGAAGTGGGGGAAGTTCAGCTATAAACCCATCATCTCCAGAAACAGTAAACCGAGTTGAAGTCAATAATCAAGGAGAATTAATTGTTTCGGGAAACTTTGGGCAAGGAAGTGTATTTCTAGATACTTTAGCCGCAACATATTCTCAATTTTCATTTTTTAAAAGTTTTTTTGCTAAGTTTACTACCTCAGGTAATATTATAAATTTATTCGTTCCCCAAATTTTTCCTTTAGAGTATGAAGTTGCTCCCGATAGTTTAGGATTTCTTTATTCCCCATTTTCAACTTTTTTAAATGGTAATACAAATAATCTTGTTGTAATTTCTAGGTTGGATTTAAATAACAATTTAAATAATACCTCAATTACTACTCCTAACTTTCCTTTTTACACTTTAGATGCCGATAAAAAAGGAAACAGCTACATTGGTTTAGGTTTAAATTCAATTGGGTTAACTTTTGGCCCCACACTATTTTCTTCAAGTGGTGGACGAGACTTCATCGTTTCAAGGTTCGACAAACAGCTAAATTTAAAATGGGCCAAGCAATTTGGAGGCAGCGGTAATGACGAAGTCCAAAAAATTATTGCCCAAAAGGATGGTTTCATCATGTCAGGCTTTTTCAATACTTCTGCAAGTTTCGACAATTTTGTAGTTTCCTCTCCCGGGCAGTCTGCATTTGTTGCCAAGGTAGATTCAAATGGAACTGTAGAATGGGTTAAAGGTAAAGCTGATGGGGTTGGTGTTTTCGGAAAAAGCTTTGCTGTTGATGCCTCAGAACAGGTGTTTTTGGTTGGCGATTTTTTAGGTCAAATTAATTTTGATGGCACTGTTTATTCGGGTCAAGCTTTTAGAGATGGCTTTATTGCCAAATTAGGTTGTAAGCCAAATCAACCAGATGCCATTTTTGGAGATACTTCAGTTTGTTTAGATACAGCAATTTATACAGTTTCTCCACAAAATGAGATTACACACATTTGGACATTAGGCTCTGGAGGTACAATTCTTAACAATACTGGTGATACTTGCACTGTAGTATGGAATACTTCAGGCAAACACAATTTAGAAGTAATCGCATCAAACTCTTGCGGTTTAAGCCCAACAAAAAGCATAGAAGTAAGGGTAAAAAGTTTTCCAACAGTTCCTGTAATTTCGGGCGATACAGCAGTTTGCTTAGGTAGCCATTTGTATGAAATTACAAACCAAGAAGGCGCTCTTTACCAATGGCAAAACTCAGGAAGCGCAATAAAAATAAGCTTGGGAAACAACAGACTCTTTACCTGGAATACCGCTCAGTTTGACACAATTACAGTTTCTGCAACAAACTCTTGTGGTACAACAAATTCAATAAAATATCCAATAAACGTAATAGGAAATCCAACCAACTCGCCAACCATAGCAGGAAATAACTCTATCTGTGCCGGCCAAAATATTTTTCGCATTCAAGGTGCTAACCCAAATAACCAATACAATTGGAGTGCCCCTGGTAGTCAAATTACCAACAACAGCGATTCGGCCATAATAAACTTTGCTTCGGCTGGAAATTATACTATAAGCGCTTTCGAAGTAAACCAATGTGGCAATGGGCCATCAACAAATTTTAATGTTTTAGTAAACGAAGCTCCAAACACTCCCACAAATTTTACTGGAGATTTAACTCCCTGTGTTGGTGTAGAAAATTATGGCATTATTCCTCAATCAGGCGCTACCTATAATTGGAGTTTAGATAGTGGAGGAGCAATTATCCCGCTTGGTAACTCAGCTTCTGTATTATGGAATACTAAGGGTAAATTTAACATTACTGTTCAAGGAAGTAATCAATGTGGAAATGGGCCTAGTTTGGTAAAAGCAATAAGTGTTGATGATATTCCAAACCCACCAACTGAAATTATTGGAGAAGACTCGGTTTGTTTAGGTTCTCAGCAGTATTTGGTTAACTTACCCAATAGCAATGCTATTTGGAATTTGTCTGGCGGTGGGGCGTTAAATACATCTAAAAATACTGCTAATATCAACTGGGTTTCATCAGGCAGCTATATTTTATCGGTTTCAGCTTCAAACTCATGCGGAACATCTAACAGCATCAACAAAATTATTTTTGTAGATACTTTATCAAGTTTAATCTCTACCATTTCGGGATCCAACCAAAGCTGTATAGATACTTCAAATTATGGTGTAAGTTTTCAAAGCGGAATCACATACAGTTGGAGTTTAGATTCTGGTGGTGTTTTAATTGATTCAGCCAATACGGCTTCTGTAATTTGGCAAGAACAAGGTATTTTTAACTTAAAATTACAAACCAACAATGGTTGTAAATCAAACAAATTAATTGAGGTAATTGGAAACCCAAACCCTCTAAATTCAATTGTTGGAGACTCTCTAGTTTGCTCAGGAAACAGTGCTTATAGCTTTACACCAAATACCGGAATTACCTACAATTGGCAAACTACATCAAATACCAATATTATTTCACTTGGAGGTAATGCCTTTGTTAATTGGACTTCGGCAGGCCTAGATACCATAATTATTACAGGCACAAACCAATGCGGCACAGATACAGTTTACACTCTTCCCATAAAAATTGAAGCAACCCCTATAATTTCCAATATTTTAGGAGATTCTTTGCTTTGTAAAGGAAACATCATCAATTACCAAACAAATTTCGATTCATCATACGCTTATACGTGGCAAACCTCAGGCGGAAGTATTGGCAGCTCAGGAAATTCAGCAACTGTAAATTGGCTCGATTCGGGAATATTTACAATTCAGGTTTCAGCCTCAAACCTTTGTGGCTCATCTAACAGTTTTCAAAAACAAATTGAAGTTTTAAGTAACCCAAAATCTCCAAGTATTTTAAACGGAAATTTAATTCCTTGTTTACAAACTGAGATTTACAACATTAACCCCGAACCCAACCAAACTTACCAATGGATATTAGGAAGTGGAGGAAATTTGTTATTTAACAACGACTCTGCTGTTGTAAATTGGACTCAAAGTGGAAATCAAAATTTGGTAGTAATTCCACAAAGCAATTGTGGCCAAGGAACCCCAAAAACATTTGTAATTAATGTAAATGATGTTCCTCAAACCCCAACACTTGTAAATGATTCGGTTTTGTGTAAAGGCCAAAATACATTTCAAGTAACTACCCAAAACACCGACTCAGTTTTTTGGAATTTTTCAGGCAAGTTGAATTTAGATACTGCATTATCTATTTTCAACATCAACTTACCAGATACTGGAAATTCTCAAGTTATTATTACACCCAAAAATGTTTGTGGGTTTGGCGATATTTTGAACTTTAACTTGCAGGTAATTGATGTAATTTCTCCTTCAGTTATACTTGGAGATACAACGAGCTGCATAAATCAAACATCTTTTGCTACGCCTTTAGATACCTCTTTGAATTATGTTTGGAATTTAACTGGAGGAGGCTTTTTAAGCACCCAAAACAACGCAGCAAGTGTGAATTGGTTGGCCCCAGGAAGCTTTGATTTAGAGCTGCAATTAGCAAATAAATGTGGCATTGGACCCAAGTTATCTAAAACTGTTTTGGTAAGCACTGTGCCTCCACAGCCTATTTTAACCCAAGGCGATGCTTCACCTTGTTTAGGAAATGAAATTTATGAAACCTTTCAAGTGCCAAATGGTAAATACAATTGGATAATTGATTCAAGCTTGTTTTTGTTTGATACAACAAGAACACTTAATTTAAATGTTGCCAACTTAAATCCTATTAATCTTCAAGTTTTTTCGCAAAATCAGTGCGGAAATAGCGATACTTTAAATTTAAATTTAACCCCTATTGATGTGCCCAGTTTTAAACCCACTATTTTGGGCGATTCTGTTTTTTGTGTTGGCAGTACGGCAAAGTTTAAAGCAAATAGTAATGGCACTAGCATCAACTGGAATAGCACTGGTGGCGGACTTCTAAATCCAAATAATGATAGTTGTTTCGTTACTGCCACGCAACAAGGTAATTTTATTTTGGTAGCAACTTCTTCCAACAAATGTGGGTTTGGTTTGGCAGATTCAATCAACTTCGAAATTCAAGATATTCCACAAATACCTAGCGTTATTCAAGGAAACCTAAAAACCTGTGTTGGCGCTGTTGATTCATTTTTTACAAATGCCCCAAATGCAGATTCTATTATTTGGAGCATTAATGGTGGAGGCCTAATTTCTGGAAACCAAAATTTTGTTGTTGCAAATTGGCAAAATGCAGGTACTTTTTTACTCGAGGCCAAGCCCGTAAACTTTTGTGGAACAGGCTCACCAAGAGTGGCAATTGTAGAAACATCAAAACTACCTGAAGCTCCTACTGTGGTTCAGGGAGATACGTTTGTTTGTAAAGGCTCAACTACTTACATTGTAGCAACCACAACACCTGCAAGCTACATTTGGAAAACAAACCATGTGTTTAATATCCTGCCAAAAGGCAATACAGCCAAAATAGATTTTGACACAACTGGAAACTTTAATTTGAAAATTATTTCGACCAATTATTGCGGTGTTGGAGACAGCACCCAACTTTCAATCAAAGTGTTAGGAGTTCCAAATAAACCAACTCAAATTTTTGGAGATGATTCTTTGTGTTTTGGTTCTGACTTACAATTTCTAACTAAGAAATTAGGTGAAACTTACCTGTGGAATTTAACAAGCGGTGGAGGGTTACTTGCCAAAAACGATTCGGTTAAATTAACTTGGACAACACCCGGTGACCACCAACTATCTGTACAAGCGCAAAACGTTTGCGGTACAAGTAGCACTTTACAAAAAACAATACACGTTGATGGTTTTCCTACACAACCTTCGTTTACAGTGCAAAACAAAAAATCTTGCGTTTTAGATACTTCTGTTTATTTTGCTAACCCTGGTTTTGGCCAAACTTTAAGTTGGTTTGTTGATGGTGGCAGTATTTTAGACCAAAAAGATGATTCTGTTAAAATTGTTTGGGAGCAAACCGGAGATAAAATATTAAGTGCTTTCTCTAAAAATTTATGTGGGTTAAGTGCTCCTTCATCTATTGTGATGGTAATAAACAAATTGCCTCAATTAAACAGTACCTTAATTGGAGAGCGCCAAGTTTGCATTAACACAACCCAAGAATACCAAATAGCCTCAACTGATTTAACTTCTTACAATTGGCAATTTAACAAAGCACAAAATAGCGCTGTAGATAACTTCGCTTTTGCCAAATGGACTGAAAGTGGGTTTGATACTATTTCGGTAACTGCAAGTAATTATTGCGGTTTGGCAGGGCCACTTTTGTATCCTATCGAAATTTTAGATCCTCCAACACAGCCCGAATTAGCATTTGAAAACGGATTTTTAAAATCTAATGTGAACCAAGAGTTTTCGATACAGTGGTATTTTGAAGGCAAAACAATATCTGGCGCCCAAGATTCTATTTACGAGCCCACAAGGCCTGGTTATTACCAAATTGGTATTTCTAATGTTTGCGATTCAGTAATACTTTCAAGAAAATACCTTATCGGGTTCGATACTGAAAATATTGGATTTGTTATTTATCCAAACCCTGCCAGAAATGAAGTAAATGTTGAAATTCCGCTAAATATAAATTGGGAGGCTGTTCAGGTTTTAAACAGTGTAGGCCAAGTAATGTATGAAGAAACCAACAAAGGCTTTTGGAAATTAAATTTCGATTTAGAGTTTTTACCACAAGGATTTTATTTGGTGAGGATAAAAAGCGAGTTTGGCTTGCATACCAAAAAGTTTACAAAATCTTAAAACTAAAACTTTCGATTAAGCTACTTTTGCCCGCCTAAAATAGAATTCCCTTTTACATGATAAATTACTTTGATGTTAACCTGCAGTTTAGCACAGATGATTTAAACCAGTTTGTTCCCATTATTGCTTCGTTGCTTTGCTTTGGTTCTTTTTGGTTTTTATCAAAATCTGAAATAATCAAAAAATCTTTTTTTAAGAATAAACCAAAAGATGAAGCTTCGGTAAATCACTTTTTGTTTAGCAAATTGGTTGGCTTTTTTACCATGGGAATTCTTTCGGTGGTTTTACTTTTTTCTCTTACTGATGTTAATTCACTTGGCTCTATTGGAATAACAATTCCAAAATCTACGTTTTTAGCAAGCTTGATGTGGGTATTGATACTTTCTGCCATTGCTATTCCTATTACTTTTTTTAGCGCTAGAAAACCTAAAAACTTGGTAAACTATCCACAAATTAGAAGTAAGGTTTGGACCCAAAAAACCTTAATAATAAATATAGTTGGATGGGTTTTATACTTGATAGGATATGAAATATTGTTTAGGGGAGTATTGCTGTTTCCATTAATTGAATACATGGGAGTTTGGCCCGCAATTGCAATTAATATTGCCATGTATTCAGCAACTCATATTCCTAAAGGATTAGATGAAACTATAGGTGCAATTCCACTTGGATTGGTATTATGCATTTTAACACTTTTAACAGGTTCGTTAGTCATTGCTATTTTAGTGCATATTGTTTTGGCTTTAACCAACAGTTTAACAGCCTTAAAACATCATCCTGAAATAAACTTGAAATGAGTTTTTCTAAAAAAATCGCCATTGTAACCGGTTCTAGCCAAGGCATAGGAAAAGCCATTGCAGTGCTACTTTCACAAAATGGAGCTACAGTTATTCTTAATGGAAGAAACCAAGAAAAGCTAAACACTGTTGAAGAAGAATTAAAGGCAAATAATTCTGATGTTTGCTCATTCTGTGGTGATGTTTCAGATGAAAAAGTAGCCGAAAACTTAATCTTATTCACCTTACAAAAATTTGGTAAAATTGATATTTTGGTAAATAATGTTGGGGTCTCTATGCGTGGCGATTTTGCGGACCTAGCACCAAATGTTTTTAAAAAGGTATTTACCACCAATGTAATGGGCAAGATTTTCCCAACGAAATTTGCCATTCCTTCATTAAGAAAAACCAAGGGCAGCATTATTTTTATTTCGAGCTTGGCTGGAATTAGAGGTTTGCCAACTTTATCGGCTTACAGCGCATCTAAAATGGCGCTTAAATCTTTTGCCGATTCAATAAGAACAGAAGAAGTAAGCCATAAATTACATGTGGGGTTAATTTATGTTGCCATAACAGAGATTGAAGAAAACAAAACTACAATCGGCGAAAACGGACAAGAAGTAATTTTGAATACTAGGGCAAACAAAAAGGTTCAAACCACAAAACAAGTTGCAGAAGCTGTGCTTCAAAACTTAAAAACTAGAAAAAACATTTCTATTCTTTCTGGTTTAGGAATTGTAAATTATTACATGCAAAAGTTCTTCCC